>ERZ1034952.2545-NODE-2545-length-13307-cov-5.913070_pt1 | contig 13307 bp, 10 predicted proteins | sample MGYA00520625_ERZ1034952 | MGnify/ENA primary metagenome ERZ1034952 (study PRJEB33766, sample SAMN09781773) | gut metagenome | biome: gut microbiome | host: Homo sapiens | place: Madagascar | study: EMG produced TPA metagenomics assembly of the PRJNA485056 data... | reverse complement strand
TCCGCGCCGAGGGCGAGCGCGCCGTGCTGGAGACCGGTGTCCGCGGCCTGCACCCGGAGCTGCAGAAGCTGCTGGGCAAGCTGCACTACCGCACCAGCTACGGCCAGAACGTGCTGCAGCACTCCATCGAGGTCAGCCACATCGCCGGCATGATGGCCGCGGAGCTGGGCGCCGACGTACAGGCGGCCAAGCGCGCCGGCCTGCTCCATGACATCGGCAAGGCCCTGGACCACGAGTTCGAGGGCACCCACGTGGCGCTGGGCGTGGAGTACGCCCGCAAGTACCGCGAAAAAGAGGACATCATCCACGCCATCCAGGCACACCACGGCGATGTGGAGTGCAAGACGCTGGTGGCCTGCCTGGTGCAGGCGGCCGATGCCATTTCCGCTGCGCGCCCCGGCGCACGCCGCGAGAATCTGGAGAACTACATCAAGCGTCTGGAGAAGCTGGAGGAGATCACCGGCACCTATCCCGGCGTGGAGAAGAGCTACGCCATCCAGGCCGGCCGCGAGGTCCGCGTCATGGTCAAGCCCGAGCAGGTCAGCGAGGACGAAATGGTCATCCTGGCCCGCGAGCTGGCCAAGCGCATCGAGAGCGAGCTGGAGTATCCCGGCCAGATCAAGGTCCACGTTCTGCGCGAGACCAAGGTCGTGGAGTACGCGAAATAAAAATTTAATCTCTGCAAGGGCCGCTTCGGATTGCGAAGCGGCCCTTCTTTTGCTATAATGGCGCCAGTGGAAACAGGAAACCCGTATACGCCCCCTATGGAGGAACACACATGAAACGTTTTGTACTGCTGTTGCTGCTGCTGGCCATGCTGCTCAGCCTGACCGGCTGCTTCACCACCGGGAACACCACGCCCCCGGATATTCAGGACGACACCACTCCCCCGGAGGAACAGCACCTCACCGCCGACGTGCCTGAAACGGAGGTCTGGACCCGCCGCAGTGCCGCGGTGTGGAGCGGCAGCCCGGAGGGCGTCACCGTCAGCGCCGATTTCGAGCGCATCAGCGGCGCAGCGGCCAACGGCATGACCGTGGGACAGGAGCTGCTGCTGCTGGACTTCATGGACTGCTACTACCAGTCCGTCGGCGGGCTGCAGGTCATCGACCCCGCCGTGCTGTTCACCGACGCGGACGAGGTAGCCTATCACAAGACCATCTGGCACGACCTGTGCGTCATCCGCCGCCTGTCGCCTATCGACCTGACCATGACCTCCTACAGCTATGCCCTCCGCTGTGTGTCCGTCACCCCGTCGGAGGAGACCGAGGGCGACGTGGACATGGTGCTCCGCGAGAGCAACGTGGTCTACTTTGCGGGTCTGGACGGCATCCCCTCCGAGCAGTTCGGCATCAAGCACACCTTCACCCTCCGCGGCGAGGGCGACAGCTGGCGCATCGTGAAGCACTGGTCGGACGACAACGCCTACTACAGCGCTGATTACGACCGCGAGACCGGGCAGGACACCAATTTCCCCGCCATTACCGACTACATAGAGGCCCGGCGTCAGCTGCTCCGTGAAGCCCTGCCTGCCGTTACCGCCGACCATCCCTACGACCGCCAGGCTGCCCGGGAGTATATGCTCTCCTGGGTGGGTAAGCGCAGCCCGTCCTTCATGGCCTATGACGATCTGGGCGGCAACTGCATGAACTTCGGCTCACAGGTGCTGCTGGCGGGCGGTATCCCCATGGACGAGTCCGGCGGCTACGAGACCGGCTGGTACTGGTACAGCGCCAACAGCACCACCCTGCCCTGGGTGAACGTGGGCTGGTTCCTGGACTACGCCGCCCTGCCCCGCGAGCACGGCCTGGTGGCCGTGGTGGGCGCGCCCTATTTCTCCGGCGAGCCCGGCGACATCATCACCATGGGCGTGGAGGAGCCCGCCAACCACACCACTGTCATTCTGGACACTATACAGGACGCCGACGGCAATGTGGTGGACTATCTGCTGTGCTCCAACACGGCAGACCTGCGCAATTTCCCCGCGTCCGCGTACTATTACACCAACCGCCAGCTGACGAAGATCATCGGCTGGAACGACTGATAAGGAGGCGTATCCCGTGGAATACAGAGTTCTTTCCCTGGGCGATGTGGCCAGCGAGACCGGCCTGCAGCTGCTGGAAAAGCGGCTCCGGGGTTTCAAAAAGGAGCGCGGCATCCACTTCACCGTGGTCAACGGCGAGAACATCTCCGGCAGCGGCCTGACCCGCCAGCAGGCGGAGGCCCTGTTTGCCGCCGGGGCCGACGTGGTCACCCTGGGCAACCACACCTTCGGCAAGCCCCAGATCGCCTCCTACCTGGACGAGGAGCGCTATATCCTCCGCCCGGCCAACTTCACCGGCCGCGCCTCCGGCCACGGCTATCAGCTGGTGGACTGCGGTGCCTTCTCCGTGGCGGTGCTGGTGCTCATCGGCCGCTGCGACCTGGACTTCAACGCTGAGAATCCCTTCACCACCGCCGACAAGCTGCTGAAGGCGCAGGCTGCGGACAAGCCCACCTTCACCCTGGTGGAGTTCCACGCCGGCGCCACCAGCGAAAAGCTGGCACTGGCTTACTACCTGGATGGCCGGGTCTCCGCCCTCTGGGGTACCCACACCCACGTGCCCACCGCCGATATGCAGGTGTTCCCCAAGGGCACCGGCTACGTCACCGACCTGGGCATGACCGGCCCCATCCGCTCCGTGCTGGGCATCCGCCCGGAGCAGTCCGTGGAGTTCTTCCTGGGCGGCCTGCCGGGACGCTACCAGGCGGCGGAGGGCCCCTGCTCCGCCCAGGGCTGCATTTTCACCCTGGACAGCGATACCGGCCTCTGCACCGCCGTGGAGCGCATCGAGATCAAGTAAATACACATGCACGCCGCTCGCGGCGCGCAGGAAAGAAGGATGCATTATGTCTGTTGAAAAAGTGAGAGAATACCTGACCCCCTACGGCGTCGCCGACCGTATGCGCGAATTTGAGGTCTCCAGCGCCACGGTGGAGCTGGCGGCCCTGGCCGTGGGCGTGGAGGGCGCCCGTATCGCCAAGACCCTCAGCTTCAAGGTGGGGGAGGACCCCATCCTCATCGTGGCCGCCGGCGACGCCAAGGTGGACAACAGCAAGTACAAGCACTTTTTCGGCGCCAAGGCCAAGATGCTCACCGCCGAGGAGGCCGTGGAGCGCATCGGCCACGCCGTGGGCGGCGTGTGCCCCTTCGCCCTGCCCGACGATGTCCGGACGTATCTGGACGTGTCCCTGCGGCGGTTCGACACCGTGTTCCCCGCCGTGGGCAGCGCCGCCAGCGCCATCGAGCTCACCTGTGACGAGCTGGAGCGCTGCTGCGGCAGCAATTTCGTCCAGTGGGTGGACGTGTGCAAGGGCTGGCAGAGCGAGGAAGCGTAAATGGTACGTATTCTGCACGCGGGCGACTTCCATCTGGACAGTGCCTTCGGCGCCCTGACGCCGGAGCAGGCGCGGCAGCGCCGTATGGAGAGCCGCCGTATCCCCGAGCGCCTGGTGGACTGGGCCAACGACCGCGGCGTGCAGCTCCTGCTGCTCTCCGGCGACCTGTTCGACAGCGAGGCCCTGTACGGCGACACCGCGCCCCTGCTGGCGCAGGCGCTGGAGCGCTTCCGCGGCCAGGCGGTCATTGCCCCCGGCAACCACGACCCCTATACGCCGGACGGCCCCTATGCCCGCACGGCCTGGAGCGGCAATGTCCACATCTTTACAGCGGACACCCTGCAGACCTTTACGTTCCCTGAGCTGGGCTGCACCGTCCACGGCGCCGCCTTTACAGGGACAGAGTGCCCGGCGGACACCGTCCTCGCCGGCTTCACCGCCCCCCGGGACGGCCTTGTGCACATCGGCCTTCTCCACGGCGATGTTACCGCCTCCGACAGCCGCTACCGCCCCCTGCGCACCGCGTCCATCGCCGCCAGCGGCCTGGACTACCTGGCGCTGGGGCACGTTCACACCTGCGCCGGGATACAGACCGCCGGCGCCGTGCCCTACGCCTACTGCGGCTGCATCGAGGGCCGCGGCTTCGACGAGCTGGGCGACCGGGGCTTCCTGTACGGCGAGATAGGGCAGGGCACTGCCGACGTGCGCTTCGTGCCCTTCGCCCGCCGCCGCTACCGCATCGTGGACGCGGACATCACCGCCGGCGACCCCCTCGCCGCGCTGGAGCGCCTCCTGCCCCACGACACCGCCGACGACATCTACCGCATCCGCCTCACCGGCACTCCGGCGGAGCCGCCCCGGCTGCCCCCGCTGCAGGACGCCCTGGCGGAGCGCTTCTTCGCACTGCAGCTGCGGGACGAGACCACCGTCCGCCGCGACCTGTGGGACAAATGCGGCGAGGACACCCTCCGCGGCCTGTTCCTGCAGGAGCTGCGCCGCCAGTATGACGCCGCCGCGGACGACGATACCCGCCGCCGCATTGAGCAGGCCGTCCGCTTCGGCACGGCGGCCATGGACAACCGGGAGGTATGAGCGTGAAGAATATCCTGATGATAGGCACCGGCGGCACCATCGCCAGCGAGATGACCCCCTCCGGCCTGACCCCCGAGCTGAACAGCACGCAGCTGCTGTCCTTCGTCCCCCGCATCGGCGAGCTGTGCCATGTGGACTGCATCCAGCTGTACAGCCTGGACAGCACCAACATCCGCCCCGCCCACTGGCTGGGCACGGCCCGCGCCGTGCAGGAGAACTACGACCGCTACGACGGCTTCGTCATCTCCCACGGCACCGACACCATGGCCTACACCGCCGCCGCCCTGAGCTATCTCATTCAGGGCAGTCCCAAGCCCATCGTCCTCACCGGTGCCCAGAAGCCTATATGGTTCGACGGCACCGACTCCAAGCGCAACCTCACCGACGCCTTTCTCTACGCCTGCCGCGGCTGCGGCGGCGTCCAGATCGTCTTCAACGGCAAGGTCATCCTGGGCACCCGCGCCCGCAAGACCTGCTCCAAGAGCTTTCAGGCGTTTTCCAGCGTCAACTACCCCGACCTGGCCGTGGTGCAGGACGAGCACCTGCTGCAGTATATGCGCTGCGCCTGCTACCCCCGCCCGGTGTTCTACGATACCCTGGACGACAACGTGGGGCTGCTGAAGCTGATCCCCGGCACGCCTTCGGCGGTGCTGGAATTTATGCTGGAGCGGTTCGACGGACTGGTCATCGAGTCCTTCGGCGTGGGCGGCCTGCCGGAGTACGAGGGCGACGACAGCTACTATGACATCATCCGCCGCGGCGTGGAGCGGGGCAAGCTGGTGGTCATGACCACCCAGGTGCCCAACGAGGGCAGCAACCTGGCGGTCTACCACGTGGGCGGCCGCCTGAAAAGCACCCTCCGCCTGCTGGAGGCCTACGACATGACCACCGAGGCCGCCGTGGCCAAGCTTATGTGGATCATGGGCCAGACCCGCGATTTCGACCAGGCGGAAAAGCTGTTCTACCAGCCCGTGGCCCGGGACATCCTCTACGAGAACTGAAAAGAAAAAGGCACCCTCTTACGAGGGTGCCTTTCGTCGTTTATCAGCCTCTCTGCGCTAGATAGCACTGCAGCGCGCCGTACAGGTTGGCGTCGTTCCGGAACCGGCAGACCGTCACCTCCGCGTGGGGCACCGGGTACGGGCACGCGCCGTACAGCTCCTCCAGCTGCTCCCGGATGGCCTCCACCAGTTCCGGCCGCGCGCTGATGCCGCCGCCGATGGCAAAGCGTTCCGGGTCCAGGATATTCTGTATGTTGAATATCTGCACCGCCACCTCCCGGGCGTAGTCCCGCAGCGCCGCCGCGGCGTCCGCGTCCCCGCCGTCCAGGGCGGCGAACACCTGCACGCCGTCCACGTTCTCCGCGTTCAGGCCCTTCCGCTGCGCGTACATGGCGCACAGCCCGGAGGCGCCGCACCGGTTGCCCCATACGTTCTCCGGAACGGGATGCCCGTCCCGCACGGTGTTGATAAAGCTGACCTCCCCGGCGGAAAAATGCTTCCCCCGGTGCAGTCTGTGTCCCTTGATGAACGCGCCGCCGATCATGGTGCCCAGCACGATGACAAAGCCGTCCTCCACGTCCCGCAGCGCCCCCAGCCGCGCCTCCGCCATGGCGGCGCATTTGGCGTCATTCTCCATGCACACGGGCACGGGGCACTTCTCCTGCAGCGCTCTGCGCAGATGGAACCCGTCGTTGTACCGCAGCGCGCCGCCCATGGCGCAATACCCGTTCTCCGTGTCGATGATGCCGGGCATGGCGATGGCGATGCCCTCGGCCTCCGGCGTGTCGGCGTACAGCGCCGCCAGCGCGTCGATCAGCGCCGCACGCCCCGTCTGGGGCGTGGGCACGCTGCCCCGCCGCAGAATGTCCGCATCCTCCGTCATCACCGCGTATTTGATGGCCGTTCCGCCGATGTCGATGGTCAGTATGGCCATGTCAGCAGTCCTTCATGGTCACGCCCTCGCCGGCCAGACCCGCGAAGTCCGCCGCGAAGGCCCCGATGGCCGCGTCGATGGCCGCGTTTTTCACGAAGCCCTCTATCACGTCGCAGGACACGGTGCACGCCCCCACGCCGTACTTGCACAGCTCCAGCACCTGCTGGCTGTTCTTAAAGCTGGCGGCCAGCACGCTGCAGGGTATGCCGTTTTTTGTGAAGATGTCGTGTATCTCCTTGGCCACCTGCACGCCGTTATAGCCCATGTTGTCGATGCGGTTGATATAGGGCGCCGCGTACTGCGCGCCGCACATCCCCGCCAGATACGCCTGCATGGGCGTATAGATGGCGGTGGCGGTCAGCCGTATGCCCTCCTTGTGCAGCGCCTTCATGGCCTTGAAGCCCTCCGCCACGGAGGGGACCTTAACATAGGTGCCCCGGCCCAGCTCCGACACGATGCGGTGGGCGTCCTCCACCATGCCCGCCGCGTCAGCGGCGATGACCTGCACGTGCAGCTCCGCCTCCTGCCCGATGATACCCCGTATCTCGTGCAGCACCTCAAAGGGCCTGCGGCCGCTCTTGGCCAGGATACTGGGGTTGGTGGTCACGCCCGCGCAGGGATAGGTGTCCCACACCCGGCGGATGGCCTCCACATTTGCGTCGTCGATAATGAGTTTCATGGCAGCAGCCCCTTTCGTATATCCCGCCGGTCGCCCCGGCCTTTGTTTCTGTCCCCATGATAATCGGTTTGGCACAGCCTGTCAATGCTTTTCGGAAAAAATATATTTATGTTTCATTCGTAAATTTGCATTTACTTTTCGCCCCATCCGTGCTATGCTGAAGAAAAACACCATGCCGTCCTGCGGGAGGGCAGGGAGGAGGTGTCCCATGCCCGTAAGCGGCGTCGTATTCAATATCCAGAAGTTCAGCGTCAATGACGGCCCCGGCATCCGCACGGTGGTATTCCTGAAGGGCTGTCCCCTCCGCTGCCGCTGGTGCGCCAATCCGGAGAGCCAGTCGGCCCGGGTACAGATACTGTGGGACGGGGAGAAGTGCCTGCGCTGCGGCCACTGTGTGTCCCTCTGTCCCCACGGCGCGCTGCGGACGGAGGATGGCGCCGTCCGCCCCGTACCGGAGAACTGCACCGGCTGCCTGCGCTGCGTGGGGGAGTGCCCCGGCCGCGCCCTGCAGGCCGAGGGTGAGCAGAAGACCGTGGAGGAGGTCGTCCGCGTCTGCATGCAGGATATGCCCTTCTATGAGGAGAGCGGCGGCGGTGTCACCCTCTCCGGGGGCGAGGCCCTCATGCAGCCGGAGTTCTCCATAGCCCTGCTGCGGGCGCTCCGTGAGCGCGGCGTCCACACCGCTGTCGAGACCACCGGCTACGCCTCCCCGGAGGTGTTCCGCGCCGTGGCGGAGCAGGCCGATCTGCTGCTGTTCGACATCAAGCACTGGGACGGTGAGCGGCACCGGCAGGGCACCGGCGTTACCAACGAGCTGCCACTGGCCAACATGAAGCTGGCCATCCGCATGGGGAAGGACGTGCTGCCCCGCCTGCCGGTGATACCCGGCTTCAACGACAGTCTGGAGGATGTCAAGGGCTTTGCCCTGCGCCTGCATGAGGTGGGCGCATCCCGTGTACAGCTGCTGCCCTTCCACCAGTTCGGCCAGCGGAAGTACGAGATGCTGGGCCGCCCCTACGAGCTGTCCCACGTGGCGCAGCTCCACCCGGAGGACCTGGAGGACTACCGCCATGCCTTCCTGGCGGAGGGCATCGACGCCTTCTTTTAAGAAACAACAGCCTGATGGCCGCGTGGGGGCCGTCAGGCTGTTTTCTGTCCTTATTCCGCCACGATGAGCTCCGCGCCCTCGGCGCGCAGCGCCGCCGCGGCCTCCGCCGGTATGCGGCCGTCGGTGATGACCGCCATTTTCCGCCCCGGCAGGTGCAGGGGCACCGTGCCGTGGGAGGCGAACTTCTCGCTCTCCGTCACCACCACCACTCTGTCGCAGCGCTCGGCCATGTCCCGCACCGCCTGCGCCCGCAGCTGGTCTTTGTTGGTGAAGCCCGTCCGCGGGCTGTACCCGTCCGTTCCCACGAACAGCAGCCCCACGTTGTAGTTCTCCGCGCCCGCGCGCACCATGGGACCCACCAGGCACTGTGAGTCGTGCTGGTATATGCCCCCCAGCAGCACGATCTGAAAGTCCGCCTTCCCCCGGATATACGCCGCGATGAAGGCACTGTTGGTGACGATGGTCAGGTTCCTCCGGCTCTCCGCCAGCGCCGCCGCCAGCAGCGCGCAGCAGCTGCCGCTCTCTATCATCACCGTGTCGCCGTCGGCCACCATGTCGGCGGCCCGCCGGGCGATCTTCTTCTTCTCCTCATAGTGGTACGCCAGCCGGCCGCTGATGTCGTCGGCGCTGTTCAGCACGGCGAAGCCGTGCTCCCGGGTCACCAGCCCTCCGGCGGACAGCTGGTCCAGGTCCTTCCGTATGGTCACCTGCGACACCCCCAGCTCCGCCGACAGTGCCGCCACCTCCACGCGTCCCCGCTGTGTCAGTATCGCCAGTATCTCGTTGGTCCTTTTCTTTCCTGCCATATCGTTTCTCCGTCCCTGCGGTATAGTTCTTACCCTAAAAATACCACCCCTACCCCCAAAAGTCAATCCAAACCGCTTACGAATGAAATTTCTTTCCCACTTTTTGAAACACCTTATTGACACAGACCCAAAAGATGCTATGATAGTTATAACGAAAGAAACAAATACACATTACGTTTGAAACATATCAGGAGGCGGCTATGGAAAACACCAAGCACTTCGGCGCACTGACGCCCCGCATGCAGGCCTTCCGCGAGGAGGTCCTGGACGAGAAGCCCTACATCGACGCGGAGCGCGCCGTTCTGGCCACAGAGGCCTACCAGGCGCACCGCGACCAGCCCAGCGTCATGAAGCGCGCGCTGATGCTGGAGAACATCCTGGACAAAATGACCATCTACATCGAGGACAAGTCCCTGCTGGCGGGCAACCAGGCTACCAAGAACTGCAATGCCCCCATCTTCCCCGAGTACACCCTGGAGTTCGTCATGGACGAGCTGGACACATTTGAAAAGCGCGACGGCGACGTGTTCTACATCACCGAGGAAACCAAGCGCCAGCTCCGCGCCATTGCCCCCTTCTGGGAGAACAACAACCTTCGCGCCCGCGGCCGCGCCCTGCTGCCCGACGAGGTCAGCGTGTTCATGGAGACCGGCGTTTTCGGCATGGAGGGCAAGCTCAACGCCGGCGACGCCCACCTGGCGGTGAACTACCGCCGCATACTGTCCGAGGGCCTGTCCGGCTACGAGCGCCGCACCCGCGAGGCCAAGGCCGCCCTGGATCTGGCCGACCCCGATTCCATCGACAAATACGTGTTCTACAAAGCGGTGCTCATCGTCATCGCCGCCGTCCGCCGCTTCGCCCTGCGCTACTCCGCCCTGGCGAAGCAGCTGGCGGACACCACGGCCGACCCCGCCCGCCGCGCCGAGCTGCTGGAGCTGTCCGACACCTGCGCCCGCGTGCCCTATCAGCCCGCCCGGACCTTCCGGCAGGCGGTGCAGTCCGTATGGTTCATCCAGCTGATACTCCAGATCGAGTCCAACGGCCACAGCCTGTCCTACGGCCGCTTTGACCAGTACATGTACCCCTACTACCGGGCCGACATCGACAGCGGCCGCATCACCCGCGACGATGCCCTGGAGCTGCTGACCTGCCTGTGGATAAAGACCCTCACCGTCAACAAGGTGCGCTCCCAGGCCCACACCTTCTCCAGCGCCGGCAGCCCCATGTATCAGAACGTCACCATCGGCGGCCAGACCCCGGACAAGCGCGACGCCGTCAACGACCTGTCCTTCCTGGTGCTCCGGTCCGTGGCCCAGACCCGCCTGACCCAGCCCAACCTGACCGTCCGCTACCACCACGGCCTCAACAAGCAGTTCTACGACGAGTGCATCGAGGTCATGAAGCTGGGCTTTGGCATGCCCGCCCTGAACAACGACGAGGTCATCATCCCCTCCTTTATCCACTGGGGCGTCAAAGAGGAGGACGCCTACGACTACAGCGCCATCGGCTGTGTGGAGACCGCCGTCCCCGGCAAGTGGGGCTACCGCTGCACCGGTATGTCCTACGTCAACTTTCCCCGCGTGCTGCTGTGCGCCATGAACAACGGCGTGGACATGACCACCGGCAAGCGCTTCGCCCAGGGTTACGGCTATTTCACCGACTGGACCGGCTACGACCAGCTGATGGACGCCTGGGACAAGACCCTCCGCGAGATCACCCGCTACAGCGTCATCGTGGAAAACGCCATCGACAAGGCCTCCGAGCGCGACGTGCCCGATGTCCTCTGCTCCGCCCTCACCGACGACTGCATCGCCCGGGGCAAGACCATCAAGGAGGGCGGCGCCGTCTACGACTTCATCTCCGGCCTGCAGGTGGGCATCGCCAACATGGCCGACTCCCTCTCCGCCATCAAGAAGCTGGTCTACGACGAGAAGAAGCTCACCCCCCAGCAGCTGTGGGACGCCCTCTGCGACGACTTCACCTCACCCGAGAGCCGCCGTATCCAGGATATGCTCCTCAACGACGCCCCCAAGTACGGCAACGACGACGACAGTGTGGATATGCTGGTGGTGGCCGCCTACGACTCCTACCTGGACGAGATACGCAAGTACCCCAACACCCGCTTCGGCCGCGGCCCCATCGGCGGTATCCGCTACGGCGGCACCTCCTCCATCAGCGCCAATGTGGGGCAGGGCATGGGCACCATGGCCACCCCCGACGGCCGCAAGGCCCACGAGCCCCTGGCCGAGGGCTGCAGCCCCGCCCACGGCGCCGACCGCAGCGGCCCCACCGCCGTGTTCAAGTCCGTGGCCAAACTGCCCACCGAGCAGATCACAGGCGGCGTCCTGCTGAATCAGAAGATGACCCCCTCCATGCTGTCCTCCGAGCAGAACAAGCAGAAGCTGGAGCTGCTGATCTCCGCCTTCTTCAACCGCCTGCACGGCTACCACGTCCAGTACAACATAGTCTCCCGCGAGACGCTGCTGGACGCCCAGCAGCACCCGGAGAACTACAAGGACCTCATCGTCCGCGTGGCGGGCTACAGCGCCTTCTTCAACGTCCTCTCCAAGGCCACTCAGGACGACATCATCGGCAGAACGGAGCAGACCCTCTGATTTCTCGCGCCCGTATGGCACGATACCCGCATCGCCCCTCGCTGTCATTCCGAGGGCGCTCTGCGCCCGTGGCGATCCGCTCCCCTCTGTCATTCCGAGCCAGTGACCGACGTCACTGGCGTGGGAATCCGTCCCCGACGCCCCGCGCTGTCATTCCGAGGAGCGGAGCGACGTGGGAATCCGTATTCCCCTCGTCAGATCCTCCAAAACCACCCATCTTGATTTGTCCAAAACGTAGAAAACCAAAAAATATTCCGAAAAACCGTGCACACCTCCAACTTTGGTGCTATAATCGACCCATCCATTAGGCAGGGCATGCCCTGCTCGCGCGTTTTAATTGGAGATTAAAACGACCCTGCCCTATGGAAATTTCACCTGAAAAAGGGGTAGAGTAATGAAGAAGTTTTTAGCAATGATTCTGGCGCTGGCCCTTGCCCTCAGCGTCACCACCCTCTCCTGGGCAGACACGCCCGCTGAAATGGACTTGGATGCGTTCATCAAGGCTGTTGTGGCAGCAAACTATAACTACGATGGCAACGGTGTCACGGTGAAAATGTCCCCGGTAAGTGGCTGCCTAGGCAACAATTGTTCTCAGACACATGAGGGCGAGCATGATACTGTTAGGACAAACGAGAATGTACCGGAGAAGGTCAATAGTGACTTGGCGCAGTTTATCGTGTTTTCCGGTTCAGACAAAGCGGTGACTATCAAGAATGTAAAGTTCGTTTACGAAGCGAAAGACTTTACTCTTTGGGGGAATACCAACTTTAAGGGCGAATTCAAAGCAGATGTGGTAAAGAGCGGGCAGCTTTATCTGGAGAGCTCCGGGGATGTGACCTTTACGGGTTGCACCTTTGACCGTGTTGTGCTTACATCGTGGAAGTGCACCGGCACCAGCACTGTGACCAATTGTGAGTTCTATAATGTCTATAACTCCTATGCGATCAAGGACATCCGCGGTGCCAATATCAATGTCACCGGCTGTACGATCAAGGACTGCGGCGGCGGTATCATGGTCAGTCAGACCTCTGCGGACACAGCGGTGCAGACTGTCAATATTTCCAACAACGCATTTGAGAATGTTGACTCGGAAAGTACAGCGGCGTCCGGTAAGGCGGGTACCCGCGGACTGATTCAGCTTGCAAGCAGCGGCAAGTATGACACTGCTGCTATCACGCTCAACGAGAATTTTGCCGATGAAAACTGCGGCCCCGTCTTGCGTCAGCTGAACAATACTGCGGATATTTCCAAGGTGCAGGGAGACCTGAGCGGGCTGCTGTATGGGAGTGGTACGCTGACGACTACTACCGGTGATAGAGATGCGCCGACAGTTACCCAGCCCACCGTCTATACCGTTCGTTTCAACATGAACGGTCATGGCGATGATTTCTACAAGCAGATTGCTGACGATACGACCATCACTCTGTTTGCGCCTAACAGCGGCAGCAGCAATATCGTTTTCAAGAACTGGACGGCAAACGGCCAGACCTATAATGCCGATGATACTTACGAAGTGAAGGGCAATGTGGAGTTTACCGCTGTGTGGCAGGATAACACCCCCGCACCCCGCTACTACTACAACTCCACCACTACTACCGACACCAAGGCCGACGGAACCAAGGGTTCCCCCAAGACCTTTGACGCGGGCGTGGGCATCTACGCCCTGACCGCCGTTCTCTCCGTCACCGGCATGG
>ERZ1034952.2537-NODE-2537-length-13340-cov-13.614829_pt1 | contig 13340 bp, 7 predicted proteins | sample MGYA00520625_ERZ1034952 | MGnify/ENA primary metagenome ERZ1034952 (study PRJEB33766, sample SAMN09781773) | gut metagenome | biome: gut microbiome | host: Homo sapiens | place: Madagascar | study: EMG produced TPA metagenomics assembly of the PRJNA485056 data... | reverse complement strand
ACCGGAAATTAAGCGGCGGTCAGCCGGTCCTTTTTGAAGCAGGGACGGATGCCAATGGGCGAAGCCTTGCCAAAAATATTTCACCGGCGGATCCAAACGCCGAGTAAGACGTTTTCATAGTGCATGTACAGATCACCTATTCCCCTCAGATACATGCACGTATGCAGACAGATGAAAAGGGCAGGCGGTAAGAATGCCGCCTGCCACAATATGCAACAACCAAATTAGACTAACTTACACAATAACTTGATAACACAATATATAGTTAAAATTAATTGACAACCACAAAATGTTGTGGTAGTCTTTAAATGAAAAATAATTTAACAGTCTATAAAAGACTGTGGTTATTCTTTAGTTCCGGACATTCCGGAAGAAACACTTTGGGGCGTCTTGCCCTTAATGAGAAAAAATGGATATGCAAAATATAAGGAAGATGCAAGAAGGAAAGAAGATTCTTTTTGTGTCTTTTTTTATTGCATAAAAAGCAGAAAGGAGGAGCACGAATGAAACTGTCAGTTAAGGAAACTGCAAAAAGAAATACCTTAAGAACATCAAAAAAAGAAAACACATTGTAAAATCAGGAGGGTCGATTATGGAGACAATTAAATGGGAAAACGCAAATGCACTGGAAATTGGAATGCTTATGGAGATGGCAGAAGACGGCTATGTATTTTGCATCGAAGATGGAAAGATACAGGCTGTTGAAGTCCGGATTTTCAGCTAGCGTGGAAAGGCGGACATTATGTATTATAAAGATGACTTTTATAAGGAGTTCCGGACAGAAAAGGAACTGTGCGAGTATCTGGAAGAGATAGACAGCCGGGCAGAATGGATCCGGATCACCAGTAAGAAATTAAAGGTGGCAGCTGCAGGAGAGGAAACCTGTACAGAGGTTCCGGGCATTTCCCTGGAAGCACTGGAAAAAGATACCTTATCTCATTCCAGGCTGGTTCTTATCCTGCCCGAGAGGATCTGTTATATAGGAAATTCAGCAATCAAATCGTTGAAAGGACGGGCCAGGATTGATGGCAAAGCCCTGGCAGATGTCGATAAGAAAACACTGGCAGAGATCTTGAATAAATGCCTGAAGGTTGCAAGAGGAAGAGCACTGATCCGTTTCTGTGAAGGAAAAATAAGGGCAGTCCTGTCTGGTGATGAAAAAGATTATGCCATCATATCCATGCCGGATATGTACATGGTTACCTCGGCATATATCCATGGGGACTATGAGAAGGCAACGTTTTTAAACGGCTATGCAGATCATTATTCTGTTACGGCGTCCTGGCAGCTGGAAGATACGAAACTTACAGATGTTTATAAGGAACTGATGCAGAATTATGGAAGAAAGACCGATAAGGACATAAAAGCAGTTGTACGGATCACTACGTCAGACGTTGGTGTGTCCGGAGCGAATATTTTTTATTCCCTGCAGGAGCCGACAAGAAATGTGATCCTTGGCAATGCCCTGAAGGTTACGCACAAAAACTGTAAAGGAATGGAAGATTTCACGGAAAACATAGAGTCGATCTTCGATTACTACCGGGAAGTCTTAAAAGGGGTCATGCGGCTGTGTGATATCTGGATCGAGCATCCGGCAAATGCCATGGCAGGGATCATGAAGCAGGCGGGATTTGGAAAAAAACTGCTTGCAGAAACCGTAGAGCAGTTTAAGGCTACTACTGGGGATGAGCCATGCAGCGCATACGAGATCTACTGCGGGATCTGTGAATCCATTACCATTGCAAGGCAGGAAAAGACGAATGAGAGAGGACTTTTAGCTCTGGAAGAAAAAATTGCCGGCTGTGTGTCAAAACGCTGGCATGAATATGATATTCCTGGCACTGTAAAATACTAACAGGATTTAAAAGAATGGAGACAGCATGGACTGTCTTTTTTTGATGGGAGGAAAACATGAAGGTTACGAATGGAAAAGATGTGGCAAGGCTGCTGGTAGATGAATACTTGAACTGCCATCCCACCGGACACAAAAAATTTATGGAGTCCATGGCAAAAGAGCAGCAGGAAATAAAAGACAATTACACTTATCTTGGGTTTGCCTGGCTAAAAGGTCTTTCAGAGGTTAGATATTACGATCTTCGAAACGAAGCATCGAAACTGATGGCCGATGATCTGTGTCTGCATGTAAAGGAACAGCCAGAAAGGGTATGCCTGGTGTATGAAGGTGTAGAGGAAATGGAGATCAATCCTTCAGATGAAGAGCAGATGGCAAAAATGTTTACCTGCTACCTGCTTGCAGGAAGTATGGACGGATATGGGGAATTTGTGGATTATGCCCTTGATACCCACCGGACACTGCAGCAGAACCTGACACGGTTTTTCGTGGAATGGTTTGCAAAGGCAGAAAAAGGCTCTGCATTTTTAAAACGGGCAAAGATGGTGTATTCCAGGTATTCCCTGCCATATATCTAAATTACGGAGGTATGCGATGGATAGAAAACTTCCGGACTGGTTAAAAGAGAGCAGGGAGGCAGAAAAACTGATCGCATGGCTGAAATCGCCGGATTGTGAAGTAAAAGAATTTTCCGGACAGCTGTTTATAAAGGCAAGATATGGAAACTGTTTCTTTTTCTTTGACTGTTTAAAGGAAAACAGAAAAACAGACCGGAACTGGTGTGCCGTGATCCACATGCCGGAGTATTCCCTTTATGAAGCAGAAGATCTTTTTCTGAAGCCGATTGGGATACCGGATGATTTTGGTTTTCCTGTGCGTGAGGATCTGATCCCGAAACTGGAAACACAGATAAGCCGCATTGGAAAGAAACTTATCCGGGAACAATGGGATGAACTTTTGTTAAAAGGCGGGTATGCAGCTGCACAGATGATCCCGGAGATCAGCAGGGTTTATATCCAGCTAAATGCAGACCGTTTTATTAAAAAAGGAAAGCGGCCGGAGGATCTGATCTATCAGCCGCAGTTTCATTTTGCGGATATGAAGTGGGAATTTTCTGACTGGATGTTTCTGGAATATTTAAGCAACCCGCAGCGGGCAGCAGAGCTTTTCGCCCAGAAGTGGCTGCTTGAAAAACTTCCGGAGATCTCAAAAAAGAAGATCTGTATCGGATGTATCCGGGAGGAAATGGAAGAAATGTTAAAAAAGACTGGGACAGGACCGGAGGTAAGCCTTTCACGTTCTGCTTAGTATAAAAAATGAAAAAATCAGGAGGAAACGAATAATATGGGTAAATACAATTACATGAATCTGAACCAGAAGATGATCAGGATCAGAAGAAAGGTGCCGAAACTGATCCGCAAGCGGTACAGTGAGGACGTTACTTATGATTTTGTAAAACTGGATGATATTTATGAATGCCTGACACCGGCCCTTAATAAATACGGGGTCGATTTTGACATCTTAAGTGAAAGGCCGACACAGATGGACGAACAGGGCAATTCCGTGTTTTTAAAGGAAATGGGAGCACTCTGGAGATATGAGGCTGATCTGGAGCTGTGCTGGACCAATGCAGACCGTCCGGGAGACAAGGTACGGAGCTTTTTGCATGTCATTGGAACCAATGAAGCACCGGATAAAGCAAAAGGTGCGGCATGGACGTATGGCCTGAAGTATTATTTCTTAAATAAATTCAACATCATGCAGGCATCTGGAATAGACGATCCGGACATGCGTGGGACGGAAAAAGAAGAAATGCCGAAGCAGGAAGCTTCCGTAAAACCGAAAAAGAAACAGGAAAAGACGGAAAGAAAAGAAACCGCAGCAAAGCAGGAGCAAACGGAACCGGTCAGGGAAAAGAAAACGGGTCGTAAAAAACTGCGTGATGGAAATGCCATATCAGAAGGTACTGTAAAAGTGGAATATGCAGTGACGGATACAGAAGAAAACCTTCCTGGACAGATGACTTTTGGAATGGAAGAAAGTGAAAGCGGACTGGAAGAATTTTCCGATGAAGAAACCAAAGCGGAAGATCTGGTTCAGACCGAGGAAATCTCCGTAGATGAGGAAATTACTGCCGAGACGGATGCAGACGGTTTCCGTGCAGTAGAAGAAACGGATGAAGTTCCATTTGATGAGGATGATGAGATTTCTTTTGATGCAGAAGAAGAGGAAGAAACACCAGAAGAGACTGCAGAGGAAGTGTTGGAGGATATGGCTCACGAAGAGGATGCAGAGGATGAAGTGAAATGGGCAGAAAAGGTTATCTGCAATTTTGGTGTCTATGCCGGAACCCCTCTTGGGGAAATGATGCAGGATGCCAGAGGTTACCAGACGATCAAATGGCTGGTACAGCGTTACAAAGGCCAGAATCAGGAAATACAGAAAGCTGCGAAGATTCTTTTGGATCATGAAAAGAAAATGCAAAAAGCAGCCTGAAAACAGAGAAACAGTTTGAGGTGGCTCCGGGAACGGGGCCATCTTTTATGAAAAGGAGGAAGGCATGTATGCCAGAGAATCGTTTACGATCGCAGAAGTAGCAGATCTTTTGTCAATCCGAAGACTGAGTGATTCTTACCAGGACGAATTTCCGGTGGAATGTCCTTTTTGCGGGGATTTAAGAGGAAAATGCAGTTTTTGCATCCGCAAAAATGGAGAACTGAAAAATGTTTACCATTGCTATCATTGCGGAGCATCCGGAAACATGCTGACACTGTATGCGGAACTATCCGGCATTTACGGGAGAAACCGGTATAAAGAAGCCTACCGGGAGATAAAGCAGGCACTTTCTTTTTCTGGAACGGATAAAAGGCAGCAGTCCACGACACGAAATGGGTTCGCTTCTATCGTTCCTAAAAAGAAACGCATTTCCCTTACGGAAGAGGAATGGGATTACCGGGACCAGGTATATAAGGAGATGCTCACTTTTCTTAAGCTTAAGGAAACACACCGGAGGAACCTCCTCCTACGTGGGCTGACGTTAAATGAGGTCAGACAGATGGAAGAACGAGGGTTTTTAAGTACGGATGAGGAGAATTCCGTGGCCATTGCCAGAAAGCTCTTAAAAAAGGGATTTCGCCTGGATGGGGTTCCTGGATTTTTCATCAACCGGGATGGTGACTGGGAAGCTGCTTTTTATAGGAAGAATAACGGGTATCTTTGCCCGGTCCGGGATGGGAAGGAACGGATCATAGGATTCCAGATCCGGCTGGATGTTCCTTTAAAAGAACGGAAGTACCTCTGGTTTACCAGCAGCGGCTTAGAAAAAGGCACATCAAGCGGCAGCCCGGCAGGAATGTTTGGGAAAATAAAGGATGGCACGGTTTACGTAACGGAAGGGATCTTAAAGGCAGAGATCGCATGGATGTGTACAGGAAATCCTTATATCGGAGTCCCTGGAGTTTCCAATCATAAAGGACTGGAAACTGTCTTGCGAAAACTGAAAGAGCAGGGGTTAAAAAGAGTTTACGAATGTTACGACATGGATAAAATGATGGAATTGTCCTGTAAGCACGATGAAAAAAGTGCGTGCCGGCAATGTGAACATGGAATTTATCTGTATCATGGAGAATGCCCCAAAAAGCGCAGAAAGCGGGACATGATCCGAAAAGGCTGTATAAAACTATATGAGATCTGTGAGGAATTGAACGTATCCTGCAAAAGAGTTACCTGGGATACCGATGCATCCGGTACCTGGATGGAACACTACAAAGGCGTGGATGACTGGATCCTTCAAAAAGAGGAAAAAGAACACAGGAAGACGGCATAAAATGTTTGGTCAGATAAAAGGGAAACTGGAATTTTTTTCAGTTTCCTTTTTATCTGGCTGAAAAAGCCGGAAGAAAGGAGAAAGCGATGCAGATAAGAGACGGACCAAAAGAAAACTGCAGGGAAAAAAGCGATCATGAAAGGAGAACGTGCACTTGGAAAAAAACTGGAAGAAAAGATGGATGGCGGGTGCGATGGCTTTTGCTCTGTGCTGCACTACGCTCTTGCAGACGGGAGCTTCTGCAGTATCCGCCGCTGAGGTGGGAGGCGTTTCCGCACAGAGCGAGACGCAGATCGAGGTACAGACAGAAACGCAGACAGAAACGCAGACGGAGAAAAGCGAGGAGGAACTGATCGAGGAAACCGTTGCTGATCCGGAACTTGCGCTTATGGTTACCGAAGGGGAAGCCTTTGATATCCAGAATGATTTTACAGGACTGAAACTCTCTGACGGAGACCATGTGGAACTGAAAAAAGCAGCAATGGAAGACGGGACTGTATTTGATTATAACCATGCGGGGACCTATAAATGCGTATATCTTGTTACGCCCGCATCGGGGGAAGCCTATCTGGTTGCCCGAAACATTACGGTGACACCAAGGGAAGCAGAAACAGACGGATCCAATGGCGGCCAGGAACAGGAAAGCGGCGATGACGAACCGGAGGCAGACCCCGTCCTCCCGACCATAAGCCCGGAAGATGCCCCGGAAACTCTGGAAGAGCCGGAAGAAACGGAGGAGCCAGAAGAAGAGGAAGCAGAAGGATTTTCCGATGAGGAAACAGAGGATGGAAGCCATCAGGTTGACATTGTACAGGGAAATGAATTCAATATTGAACTGGACCACGAGGACGGACGTTACCAGACGGGGGAGACGGTCAACTTTTCCGGTGATATCCCGCAGGGAAGCCTGATCGCAGTGGGAACAAGTCTTGTCGAAGCAAACCAGACAGAGAATACCGAAGATCTTCTGTATGCAGAAGTAAGCTACGATGAGGGAACAAATTCCTTCAGCTTTGAGATGCCGGAAGATGATGTTGCATTAAGTGTGCTATATGACCAGGCTGAGGGCGGTATTAGTACCGTGGCAGCTTCCGATGGAGACTTGTGGGATGATTCAACAGACATTGAAGCTAATACCTATTACTATTATTCAGATGGAAAACTCCATCCTTTTGATTCTGTTATGGGACAGGGCGGAAATGATTCCTATAAGTATATCCGTTACAAAGCAGGCGGAAAGACTTATACCGTCTATGCATACTGCATGCAGCACAGTAAACAGTCCCCGCCAAGTGGAACGACTTATAAAAATATGGTCGAACTGGATGAAGGCGGCGATGACCGTTATTTAAGGAAGGCCATGTTTTACGGATATGGCGGTCCCGGATGGGGCGGCACATTCAACGGCTATAATATCAAATCCATCATGGAAAAATACGGCTGTTCCTCCGAGACCCGTGCAATGCAGCATTATCTGGTCGATTATTTATATGACGGGGAATCCGGATTTGGCGGCTCCCTTTCGACAACTGCCAAAAACATGTTAAAAGAGATCAAGGCAGCCCTTGCAAAGATGCCGGATCCAACGACCATGGAACTGACACCAGGGCTCAGTGCTTCTGCAAATGGAAACCAGAGCCCGACCTTCACATGGAAGGCAAACGCAGCTTTTGTGATCACGATCCATCTGGAAAACGGGGTCTCCCTTGTAAATGAGACGACAGGGAAAACCGGGACCGGAAATGTGAGCGTAAAGGGCGGTGAAAAATTCCATCTGGAAGCAACCACCCAGAATATTGGAAGCCTGAAAGGAAAATATGCGATCACATCCAACTATCCGCTTAATTTCCATGCCATGCTCTTAAAGCTGGCGAACAGCCAGGATATCGGATTTGGATATTATACAGATACACTGAAGCTGAACCTGGAGGTAGACTGGCCGGATGAAGCAACGGTCAAGATCATCAAAAAAGATAAGGGAAGCAACGCGCTCCTTGCAGGTGCCGTTTACGGCATCTATGCAGATGAAGCCTGCACGAAACTTATCAAAAAAATGCCGGCAACAAATGCAAAAGGGGAATCCGAAGTAAAGATCACCAAAACACAGGATACCGTTTACCTTCGTGAGATCTCAGGCCCGTCCGGATATGTGCTGGATACGAAAGCCTATGGGGTAAAACTGGTCGTAGGGCAGACCGCTTCCAAGAACTTAACGGATAAAGAGCAAAAAGGTGCACTCACCATTTATAAAGAAGGAGAAGTGCTCACCGGAGCGGCCGTTACGGAAGATGGCGTGACATTTACCTACGAAAAACGGAAATTGAAAGGAGCCGTTTACAGTGTTTATGCAGGTGCAGATATCAAGGCGGCAGATGGCACCCTCATCTATAAAAAAGGTGCGCTTGTCAAGGATAATCTGGTTACCGGAGATGACGGAAGCGTTACGTTAAAAGGCCTCTATCTTGGCACCTACACAGTAACCGAGACGAAGGCTCCGGATAATTATGTATGTAAAGGAGAGTCCAAGACTGTTGAGCTTGTGTATGCAGGCCAGACCGTAGAAGTGCAGACTGGCAGTGCAACATTTTTAAATGAACGCCAGAAGGCAGCAGTCCGTGTGGAAAAACAGGACGAAGAGACCAAAAATCCGCTTTCCGGAGGTATTTACGGGCTGTATGCAGCAGAAGATATCAAAGTTGATGGTAAGACCGTTGTTCCCAAAGGAACACTGATTGAAAAAGCAACGACCGGAGCCGATGGAAAAGCTTCTTATAAAGCGGAACTTCCGATCAATTACAGCTACAGCATCCGGGAGATCCAGGCACCGGAACTTTACCTTAGAAACAGTGAGGATACTTACACCTTCACTTTTAAGTTTACCAATGATAAGGAAGAAAAAGTAAACTTTAGCCATACCTTTACAAATAAGCGTGTAAATGCAACGATCGACCTGGTAAAAGAAGACAGCGAGACAGGAAACAGCGCACAGGGAGATGCCGTATTTGAAGGAGCCATTTACGGGCTCTATGCAAGGGAAGACATTAACCATCCGGATGGCAGGAGCGGAGTCCTTTATAAAAAGGACGAGCAGGTAGCTACCCTGACGACCGATAAAGAGGGAAAAGCAAGCGTAAGCAACCTGTATCTTGGAAAGTATTATTTGAAGGAGATCACGCCTCCAGTAGGTTATCTTCTGGACGAAGAGGAGCATGATGTAAACTGCGACTACGAAGGAGACCAGGTAGAGACGGTAAAACGAAATACCGTTTCCAAAGAAGACGTGATCAAACAGCCATTCCAGTTGATCAAAGCAGCGGATAATGATAAGACCGATGCGGATCTTTTAAAAGGTGCCGGATTCTCTGCTTATCTGATCAGCAGCCTGACTGTAAAAGACGATGGAAGCTATGACTTTACAAATGCGACCCCGATCGTTCTTACGGAAGACGGAAAAACAGAAATGTTTACCGATGAACGCGGCTATGCGTGCAGCATCCCGATTCCTTATGGACGCTACATTGTCCGTGAGACTACAACACCGCATAATTTTATGCCGGTAGATGATTTTATCGTAACCGTAACCGAGAACAGCAGCACACCGCAGGTATGGAGAGTCCTTTTGGACGATGAGTTCAAAGCAAAGCTTAAGATCGTGAAACAGGATGATGAGACCAAACAGCCGGTCCTCCTTGCCAATACAGAATTCAAAGTGTACGACCTGGATGCGAAAAAGTATGTGGAACAGGTAACGACCTATCCAAATACGGTTGTCCATAAATCCTATTTTACGGACGAAAATGGTTACCTGATCCTTCCGGAATCCTTAAAATGCGGAAATTACAGGATCGAGGAAGTGAGCGCACCGGATGGCTACACTCAGAATACCCAGTATGTGGAGATTAAAGTTGACAAGAATACAGCTTATCAGATGGATTCTGTCAGCGGGGATGCCATCATTACCGTGACCTATGAAAACCATCCGGTCAAAGGTAAACTGGTGATCCATAAATCCGGTGAAACCTTAAAATCCTTTAAAAAGGATTTTGTATACGAAGAAACTTCCCTGGAAGGGGCAGAATTTGAAATCTACGCAGCAGAAGATATTTTTACACCGGATCATCAGGTGGACGAGCAGGGAAACCGTCACGTGATCTATGCAAAGGATACCCTGGTAAAAACAGTAACCACTAATAAAAATGGAGAAGCTGTAATCAAAGATCTTCCGCTTGGAAAATACCGTGTGAAAGAAACAAAAGCACCGTCCGGATTTGCCTTAAATCCAGACAGTAAGGAAGTATCCTTTATCTATAAGGATCAGAACACACCGGAGATCGAAGAAAAACTGGAATTTTCCAATGAACGCCAGAAAGTAGAGCTGAGTGTGGAAAAACAGGATGCCGAGACCGGAAAGGCTTTAAAAGGTGCAACCTTTGGATTATACAATAAAGAAGCAATTTCTTCCGGCGACAAGGTGATTGTAAAAGCAGATACACTGCTTCAGGAGATCACAAGCAACGAAAAAGGTAAGGCAGCGTTTACGCTGGATCTTCCGCTTGGCAGATACTATGTGAAAGAGCTGCAGGCGCCGGCGGGTTATGTATCTTCCGATGAGATCCTGGAATTTGATGCCACATACCAGGGCCAGGACGTAAAAACGATCAAATTAAAATCCGTGAAGAAAAACCGGCCGACAACGGTAGAAGTAACAAAAGCAGATATCACGACCGGAACAGAACTTGACGGGGCTTCCATGAGTGTACTGGATAAGGACGGTAACGTGATCGATTCCTGGACATCCGTAAAGGATTCCCCACATGTGATCAAGCGACTTCAGGTTGGAAAAACTTACATTTTGCGTGAAGAGCTTGCACCATATGGCTACTTACGTGCAACAGACGTAGAGTTTACGATCTCTGATACTGCAGAAGTACAGAAAGTCAAAATGGAAGATGAAGTCCCGGTAGCAAGACTTCTGGTAAACAAGAAAGGGGAATTCTTAGACAGCGTATCCCTTCTTGACAATGCAAAAGGCATGATCGAGCACCTGTTCAACTATGTGACTGGAAACCTGACTGATGTAACCTTCAATGTTTACGCGGCAGAAGCCATCCGTGCAGCAGACGGGGTAAGTGCAGATTATTATGAGGCAGATGAACTGGTCGGCTCCATTACAACAGATGGAAATGGCATCGCCCAGATGGATAACCTTCCGCTTGGACGTTATTACATCGTGGAAAAAGAGACCTCACATGGCTACGTTCTGGATAATGAACCAAGATATGTGGATCTTACATACCGTGACCAGGATACACCTCTGGTTACTTATAGTGCCGACTGGCAGAATGCGCGCCAGAGGGTACAGGTGGAAGTCCTGAAAAAAGAAAAGGACAGTGACAAAGTACTTTCCGGGGCAATCTTTGGCCTCTATGCAGCAGACGACATCGTATCCTCAAAAGGAAAAGTACTCCTTGCGAAAGACACCCTGATCGAACTGAAGACCACAGATGAGGATGGAAAGATCCGCTTTGTTGCAGACCTTCCGGTTGACAGCAGGTACTACATTAAGGAACTTGCCGCCCCGGATGGCTATGTGACAGACCAGGAACCGCAGGAATTCACTTTTGAGTACCAGGGCAGTGGAACCAGTGTTGCAGAGTATGCGTTCACCTTTGAAGATGAACAGACTACGGTAGAACTTTCCAAAGCAGACCTGACGGACAAAAAAGAACTTCCGGGAGCATCCTTAAAGGTAACAGATGAGGATGGAAATACGGTGGATGAATGGGTATCCAAAGAGGAAGCACATATCATCAAGGGTCTTATCGTAGGAAAGAAATACAAGATGACAGAAACAAAGCCGGCAGATGGTTATGTGACTGCGGAAAGTATTGAATTTACCGTCGAAAACACAAAAGAAGTACAGAAACACCAGATGCTTGATGATGTGACCAAAGTGGAAATCAGCAAGAAAGACATTACGGATTCCAGTGAGGTACCGGGAGCAAAACTGATCATCCTGGATAAAGATGGAAAGAAAGTTGAAAGCTGGACGTCCACGGATAAACCGCATATGGTCGAAAAACTTCCGGTAGGCGAATATACCCTTCGTGAAGAGCAGGCCCCGGATGGATACCTCATTGCGGAAGATGTGAAATTTACGGTAAAAGATACTGGAAAAGTCCAGAAAGTCAAAATGAAGGACGCACATCCGTATGGAAAACTGGTCATCAAAAAGACCGATTCCACCAGTAAGGCAGCCCTTCCAGGAGCAGAATTTGAACTGCGTGAAAAGGAGAGCGGAAAAGTCGTAGAAAAACTGGTAACGGATAAGACCGGAACAGCGACAAGCGGCAAGATTCCGATTGCTACTTATAAAAATGGAAAAGTAGAGAAAACCGTGGAATATATCCTGGTAGAGACCAAAGCACCAAATGGTTATGAATTAAGCAGCAAAAAAGAAGAGATCCGCTTTGAATACAAAGACGGAAAAACCAAGGTGATCGAGATCGTAAAAGAGATCAAAAACACCAAATCCCCTTCCGGCAGCACACCGACAGGAAACAGCCCGAAAACAGGGGACAGCACCAACATCTGGCTTCCGATCCTTCTGGCAGTCCTTTCTGCCTGCGGCATTGGCGGCGTGATCTGGTATAAGAAGAAAAAAGGAAATTAAGGAATACGGTTCAGGGCTGCTCGATTTACCGGCAGCCCTTTTTCCAGGAAGAATAATCGGAGGTTTGTATGAGACACATAAAAGAAATCATGATCGTGGCAGTCTGCCTGATGGTACTCAGCTTTTGCGTATGTACCGGTTTTGGCATTTACTTTATGTACCGGGAAGGTGTGCAGGAATATGAAGACCTGCGTACATACGTCAAGGAAACAGATGAGGATGACCACACAGAAGGAACAGACGGAAGCGATGGGAAACAGACCGTGGTTGATTTTAAGGCATTAAAAAAGATCAATCCGGATATCGTTGCATGGATCCGGATCCCGGATACCAGCATTGATTACCCGGTAGTCCAGGGAAACGATGACTCCTATTACCTGACACATACTTTTAAGAAGACAGAACATGTGGCAGGGGCCATTTTCCTGGATTCCGATAACAATGCCGATTTTTCTGATGACAAGAACATCATTTATGGCCATAATATGAAAGATGGCAGCATGTTCCGCGGACTTCGAAATTTCCTTGACGATGAATTCTTAAAAGAACACCATATCCTCTATCTGTATCTTCCGGATGAAGGGGTATGGATCTTTGTGATCGTAAAATGCGAGTATACACCGGCAGATGGAGATGCTTTTTTACTTGGAACGCAGGAAGAAGTTCCGACGCTTCTGCTTTCTACCTGTGGAACAGATGCCTCCAAACGTCTGGTCGTATGGTGTGAAAGGCAGGAAGAGAAAGGTGGGCAGATAGAATATTCTGACGAGGAAGCAGAAGTACAGGAAGCCGGGGATGATCTTGCTTTCTTAGATGGGGAGTTTGTGGAAAACGAAACCCATGATTTTATTTAAATGTTTGCAGAAATTTAATGGATAATTTCTAAAAAATATAACATTTTAATTTTCAGGTCTTTCTGGATGGACAGGAACAATCATGGTCTATCCGGGAGGGCCTTTTTTTTATTGCAGGAATGGCGTAAAATGGCA
>ERZ1034952.2535-NODE-2535-length-13348-cov-3.337245_pt1 | contig 13348 bp, 14 predicted proteins | sample MGYA00520625_ERZ1034952 | MGnify/ENA primary metagenome ERZ1034952 (study PRJEB33766, sample SAMN09781773) | gut metagenome | biome: gut microbiome | host: Homo sapiens | place: Madagascar | study: EMG produced TPA metagenomics assembly of the PRJNA485056 data... | reverse complement strand
AAAACCACGCATCCAATACAAGCTTTATCTAAAATGACAATGCTTGTATAATTCAAAGTGATAAAGGAGAAGGAAAAATGAAGTATGTAGTTGCACCAGCTATTAATGCTCAAAGGTTGGTTGTTGTTAATTTTGAACGAATAGTTAATGAAATTGGTTCACGACAACTCGGAAGAGGCAGTAACTAAAAAAGATTGCTAGAATGTTGTAAACATTTTTTTGTTCAAACATAAATGAGTGGAACGTCGAGGGCGCCGTCCCCTACAATGGACTTTTGTCTCGAGAATATAACCCCCGCCTTTGGCTGTGAAAGTCAAGGGCGGGGGATTTTTTTTAGTCAAGCACACCGTATTTGGTGGGCTTCGCTCGTGGGGGATCGTCACGATGCTGTCACCTCCCTACCATAGTCCTATGCTGTCAAACAAATGACGCTGTGAGATGTTTTCGGCTACTCTTATCATTACTTTGCCATAGGCTGACATGAAGCTGTCCACAACTTCTATGGCGGTGAAGCCGCTGTTGTTCAGGGCTTCTGTGAGCTTTTGCTTATCCTTGGTATAGGCTATATAGGCGGTTTGCAAGGATCTGTTATTCTGCACTGTGATAAGCTGTGAATATGGTATCTTGCTGTTTTGCAGATGCTGTTCTATGGTTTCACACTCGCCTGAAAAGGTTTGCAGGGGTTTCCCTTTTGCGGCTGTGATGAGATAGCCTTGGCAGGTGAACTTTAGCTGAGCTGACTTTATGTGAGATATCACAAAGCTTGCGTCTGTGCGGTATGAACGTTCAAATATCTGCACGGTTTTGCTATACCATTCTTCATTGCTCTTTTTGACTGATTTGGAGATTATCATGAAAACACTTCCCTTTCGTTATTTAGTCAAGCAGGGGCAGAGTATTTTAAACTCTGCCCCTGATCGACCGAACAAATCAGAGCTTTGTTACACCCCATATAACGATCTTTGCGCCGATGTATCGTGCTTCGATTATTTTTCTCGCATCATTGGTGTTGTATGCTGACACGATCTCCTGCGTTCTGCGGCCGTCAATGGAAAACTGTACATTGTATTGTGCCATAACTTTCACCTCCTTTGTCTGATATAATCATAGCACAGGCTATGTGTGCAATTTCGGACATAGGCGATCGTATTAATGTGAGTAGTATGATATAAGCTTGGATTTTGTTATCTGTTAAAACCTATATGCTTTGGCTCTTCTTCGAGGGTATCGTCCTCGGTGAGGTCAAAGTCACGGGCTTTTAGAGTTATGATATCGTCCATTGTCATGGTGCTGAAATTCTGTCTTGTGAGTCTGAGTGCCTGACCGAACAATGCGCCCTCTATAAGATTTCTTGCAAATCTGCCGTTGCCGAAATTCGGCTCCTTGCAGACCCTTTTAAGAAAAGGCAGGAGGGTTTCGTCAACGTCATCGGCAAGCTTATGTTCATTATTTTTCGCCATAAGGTGTACAATACTAAGAAGCTCCTCGGCGGTATAGTCCTCGAAATTGACATGGAACGCAATTCTTGATCTCAGACCAGGGTTGCGGTCGAGGAAATCGTTCATTTCCTTTGGATAGCCCGCGAAAATCACCACCATATCATCACGGTTGTTCTCCATTTCCTGCACGATAGTGTTTATGGCCTCATCGCCATAAGAGCCTGAGCGGTCATCGCAGAGGGAATATGCTTCGTCGATAAAAAGCACTGAGCCTTTAGCTTTCTTGAACATATTCTTCACCTGAACGGCTGTCCAGCCAACATATTTTCCAACAAGGTCGGAACGTCCGCACTCGATAAGGTCGCCTTTGGAAAGCACGCCGTTTTCTTTGAGTATTCTTGCAAACAGCCTTGCAACTGTGGTCTTTGCTGTGCCTGGGTTGCCTGTGAACACCATATGCATGGCTGTTCGGCTTTCTTTCATGCCCTTATCGGCGAAAATTTTCTGCGCCTTTGAATATGTTATCGCCTTTTCGATAACGCTCTTGGCGGAGTCAAGTCCGATAAGTTCCTGAAGCTCGCTGTATGCAGAGCCTTTTATCTCCTTGGCTTCTTCCCTGTCATAGAGCTTTTTGAAATTTGAATACTGTGGGTAGATTTTTGTTTTCAGGACATTTGAATACCAAGTATCGTACATACCCATAAGCTCGTTTGCTCTATATGGGGTATCCTTTGCGCACAGGGAAAGGAGATCTTTATCGCAGGAGGTATTCTCTTCTCTGCAAAGCTTTCTGAGATATTTATGTGCGGCTTCGTTTTCCACAGTATCGTCCACGAGCTTCACGAAAGTGATAGTGCCGAGCTTTTCTTCCACAGCGTCAGGGAGAGAAGGTCCGTCATTTGAAAAGGTAAAAATAAACTGTATCTCGTTTTTGTAGGCATTGATGAGGTCAAAGAGGATATCGGGGATAGCTTCATCGGCTGTACAATTATCGCTGTTGGTACACTTTAAACCACAACAATTCATTATGATAGTAGAGCCGCTGCAAATGCGGAACAGTTCGCAGATATCTGAGCTTCGGGCTGATAAATGATAAAGGTCAAGGACGGTATATCTTGCACAGCCCAGTCTGTTATTTGAATACAGGGCGCTTACAAGGGTATCGGCGAGCCTATTGGCATTGTCACTCTGGATAAAATAATGTACCGGTATGCCTTTTGTTACACCGACGCTGTTCTTTCTGAATATTCTTTTAAGCTCAGGCTCAAAGGTTTCTGAGCAGATATATTTTTTTGCTACGGCGAGAGCGTCTTTTTTATCAATGGACTTTGTGATATTTTCGTTTATGTACGATCTTCTATAGTTACTGAACAGGTCGTCCAGTTCATAGTCATTAAGCAGATCTTCATCAAACTTGAAATTATCGTGATAGCCGTTTGGGATCATTCTTTTGAACGTTTCCACTGTTATTTCCTCGAAGCTTATATCCACGCACTCAAGCTTTATAAATGAAAAGAAGTTCTTTACATAGGCTTTCACGTCGGCTTCAATGTCTGTCATCATTACGCCTATGACCGCCTGATCTTTCACTGCGCTTGATATAAAGGCACAGTTTCTGTTGGGCATGGTGCGTGCCATTTCATTGAACTCGTTTATAAGCTGGTTTTTCTCATCAAAGAATGTATCGTACTCATTATCGTTATCTCTTGTTCTTCTGATAACAGGGTTTGCAAGCACACATTTTGCTCTGTAACAACGCATAAAAATCCGCCTCCGTGGTCTTTTCTCACTCTTGTTTTTTCGTCTGTATCTGCATTATAGCACCTGGAATGTTCAAAAATGTGGACATAGCGGAAGTTTTTTAATATCCGAAATTTTACCCATGACGGGTGGTATGATGGAAAAAATGAAAAGAAAGGAGCGGAGCGTTAGAAAGGATAAGAGTTATCCTTTTAAATTCAATTGACAAAATAAAGCAAAAGTGATATATTGGAATAAAGATATCACAGAACAGGAGGGCAAAAATGTCATATACAAAAACAGATATGCTTTCGCACAAGATCATTGAGATACTAAAAGAACACAGTGACGAAAAGCACCCCCTTACTCAGCAGCAGATCTGCGGTTATCTTGAGGAAAAGCTTGGCATAAAGCCTAACCGCAAGACGGTGGCTCAGCACTTGAAGAGCATAATAGGTGACCCAAGCTGCAATGTTTTCATCGCAGACAGTGAAAATGATGATGATAAAAGCGATAAAAAATACATCACAGATATTTACTACGCCGCTGACATCACCACGGAAGAATATGAGTTTCTGGCAGACAGTATCATATACTCACCAATGCTCCCTGCGGATTATGTGAGAGATCTCATAAAAAAGATAAACAGCTTATCTACGGGTAACACAAAGAGCAAGGAAGCCAATCTCATGGAGACCTTTCACTATGGCAACAAGAGCATTTTCTTGACTATAGAGAATATCAAAGAGGCTATGAATGCCAATCGGAAGCTTGATGTTACCATAAGCGATTATGACAAGAACGGCAAGCTTCTTACAAAGAGCGACCCGCAGAGCGGCATAGAGCTTCACCGCCTTATGCTCAGCCCTTACGGGATCGTTATGGCAGACGGCTTTTACTATCTTCTTGCAAATGATGTTCGTTATGATGACCTTCGTCATTTTAGGATAGACAAGATACTAGGGGCTAGTATATGCGAAGAGGACGGCTCTATGAGGGACGTTAGGACCCTTTGCAATGTTCCGAGAGATTTCAAGCCTGTGCAATACAAAAATCTTAACAGGTATATGCTTGACGGGACTGTGGAGCGTGTACATATCAACATAAAAAAGAAAGACATAAGTCTTGTGCTTGATACATTCGGGAATGAGTTCACCTGCAATAAGGTCATAGATAATGACGATATCTATGATGTGACGTTCAGGTCGAATATCCAGACGGCTGTACGCTGGGCGATAGCTAACAGAAAGGCTGTAAAGCTGACCTCGCCAAAGAGGGCTGTGGATATTGTAAAAGAAGAGATCTCTGCATTGTCTGAGATGTATGGAAATCAAGAGAGGTGACTAAAATGAATGTAAATACAGTAAAATTCGGAGATATCATAAAGGAGATAAGCCACGGGCTTATGGCGGAGAGCTACATTTCGGACAATGAGTTTACTAAACCATGCGAATATCTGAGGCTTGTGGACATTGACGACGGTGTTATTGCGGAAAACTGCATTGAGATAGTTTATGACAGCAAGCGTTGTGAGAAATATGCCATAAAGGACGGAGATGTGATACTTTCTACCACGGACAAGAATTTCAAGGTGGTATGTGCAGGAGATATGGGTGACAGGAAGCTTCTTGTTTCCCCGACTTTGATAAGGATAGGGCTTGACAAGGAGAAGGCTGACCCTTACTATATTACGGCATATCTTTCGTCAGCAGAGGGAAAGGCTATGCTTGACGGCTGTCGCAGCGGAAAGGTACTAAGGGTATTGCACACAAAGGGGTTGAAGGAGTGCGAGATACCTTTGCCGACTATGGAGGAGCAGAGAAAGACAGGCGAAAAATACCGACATCGTCTTCATGAGATAAGGCGGCTGAAAAGTGAGATAGAGGGGCTTTATGAGGATATTGAGATGATGAGATAGAAAAATTGATCCGCATTGCGTACAAAAGAGTGTCGCTGTGCGGATCTTTTTTATATTGTTTGGGAGCGTTCTTCCACTTGAAAATTTCATAAATACGCTATATAATAAGGATATATCTGAAAAGGGGTGGGGATATGACCTTACAGCAGCTTAAATATGTGGTGGCTACGGCGGAGAAAGGTACTGTCAGCGAGGCGGCACAGTCGCTTTTTATTTCTCAGCCTAGTCTTACAAATGCTATCCGTGAGCTTGAAAAGGAAATGAATATCACTATATTCATACGCACAAACAAGGGCATAACGGTTTCAAAAGAGGGTGAAGTCTTTTTGGGCTATGCAAGGCAGGTGCTTGAACAAGCAAGCCTGCTTGAAGAAAAATACTGCGGAAAGCAACACGGCAAAAGGCAGTTTTGCATATCCACTCAGCATTACTCCTTTGCGGTGAACGCTTTTGTTGACCTTATAAAAAAGTTTGGCGGAGATGAATATGATTTCAGCATTCGTGAGACGCAGACCCACGAGATAATTGAGGACGTGGCGAGAATGAAAAGCGAGCTTGGCATACTCTATCTCAACGATTTCAACGAGCCTGTGCTTTCAAAGGAGATAAAGTCAAAAGAGCTTAAATTCACTCAGCTTTTTTCTGCAAAGCCACACGTTTTCGTAGGCTCTGCAAATCCGTTGGCGCAAAAAAAGTCGGTGACACTTGACGACCTGCTCCCCTACCCTTATTTATCCTTTGAGCAGGGAGAATACAACTCTTTTTACTACTCGGAGGAGATACTCAGCACCATAAAGCGGCCAAAGAATATCCGTGTCCGTGACCGTGCGACCCTTTTTAATCTGCTTATCGGTCTTAACGGCTACACCATTTGCAGCGGCGTTATTGACGAAAAACTCAACGGCAGTGATATCGTGGCTGTTCCTCTTGAAGCGGAGGGGTCCATGCGCATTGGAATAGTTACCCACAAAAAGGTACTTTCTAATCCACTGACGGAATTTTATATCAATGCACTGAAAAAATATATAGGCGAGGAAACAAGGTTGACAACATGAGAAATATGTGATATCATAAAAGCATACAAAGCCTATAGGAATTATGTATAAAAGGAGAATTTTCATGACAGAGCTTATAAAGCTTGAACAGAATATAACTGATACCATAAAAGAGTCGCAGATAAAGCTTGGATTTACCCCTAATGCGGTGACGCTTTTTTATCCTCTAGACTCCCTCAACGCCATAACAGGGGGCGAGCTTACGGCTGAGGAAATGATAAAAGCCATAGACGAATACAAAAGCGAGATACTTTCATGCACAGCCAGTCTTGCACAGGACGGCAGGATAGCTGTTACGGTATCGGAGGAGAGCGTGAGGGCTATCCACGAAAAGGTGGAGGCAAGCCCGTTTCTTGTGGAGTTTATCGGAGCGGTAAAAGAGGGGTGTTCTCTTGAAAGAGCGGCTGAGATATTCAGAAAGTACAATGAGAATGCTGTTATAACTTCTGCACCTGATGATGAATTTGACCTGCTTGCATACTTCCCTGACGGAGAGCCTGACGGCTGTAGATACTGTTTGCAGGACGATCTGGGCGGCATAACATATCACAGATTCACCAAGCTGGACTATGACGCACTTTATCCCGAAAAGTCAGGAGATAACACAGAAAAATGAAAAATTTCACCTGCATAAGCATAAATCACAAGCTTTGCGGACAAGCCTTTCGCAGCCTTTTCACATTTGACAGTGCTCAGTGTGAAAAGCTGCTTTTTGACGTAAAGGACCTTTCACCTGTGCTTATTTGCACCTGCAACAGGACGGAGCTTTACTTCTGCGGAACGCCTGAGGAGGGCATAAGGCTTCTTTGCGATCACAGCGGAGTGGAGGTTTCCAAGCTCAAACGCAAGGTCATGATATTCACAGACAAGACGGCGATAAAAAGACTTTACAGCGTTGCCTGCGGCATAGAGTCAGCGGTCATAGGCGAGGACGAGATATTAGGACAGGTTCGCCGTGCATATGATCTTTCAAGGGAGCGCATTGGGCTTTCCTCTGAGGTGAACATGATTTTTCAGGGGGCTATCGCTTGTGCGAAAAAGATAAAAACGGAGACGGAGCTTTCAAAGACTTCTGTTTCCACGGCTACTCTTGCGGCTAAGGAAGTGGCACATTATAAGGATAATGTCAGGGTGATGCTTCTTGGAGCAAGCGGAGAGATAGGCTCTCTAGTGCTTAAAAATCTCCTTTCATACAAGAACGTAACTGTGCTTGCAACGGCACGTTCACACAGAAATGCACTGGAATATATTTCAGACGACCCGAAGCTGGAGCTTATACCATACGAAAAGAGATATGAGCGCATTGGCGAATGTGACTGCGTGATATCGGCAACTTCAAGCCCCCACTACACTGTTACGGCGGATATGCTTGGAAATTGTGAAAACAGGCTTTTTATAGACCTTGCAGTGCCGAGAGATATTGACCCTGCTGTGGAAAAGCTTGCAGGGGCAAGGCTTATTGACATGGACTTTTTCACGGAGCTTGCCAAAGAGAACAATCTCAAAAAGCTTGACAGCGTGGAGAGGTCGAAGCTTATCATTGACGAGGAAACTGACGAGCTTGAAAAACAGCTTATGTTCCATGATTTTCTTCCGCAGTTTGAGGGGCTTGAAAAAAGGCTTGGAGAGGTCTCAGCGAAGGAGCTTTTTTTCAGACTAAAGTCGGAGCTTGACTCGCAGGCTTTCGGCAAGGTGATAGATATAATAAAAGAATACGGAGAATGACGATGCCATACTTTCCTTTTTTTGCGAACATTGAGAATATGCCCTGCCTTGTGGTTGGCGGCGGACAGGTAGCTTTGAGAAAGATCGAAAAGCTTCTTGACTTTTCGCCTATAATAAGGGTGGTGGCTTTGGAAGCTTGCGGTGAGATAAGAGAACTTGCGGATAAGGGCATGATAACACTTTTTGAGCGAGCTTTTGAGGACAATGACGTAGGTGAAAGTGCATTTGTGATAACTGCCACAGGCGACAGCGATGTAAACAGGCACATTTCTCAGCTTTGCAAACAAAGGCACATTCCATGCAACGCAGTTGACGACCCTGGGAGCTGTACGTTCTTCTTCCCTGCCCTTGTGACGGAGGGCGATGTTTGCATTGGCATTTCAACAGGTGGAAAAAGCCCTACCCTTGCTTCTCACCTGAGAAAGACTATTCAGGGGCAGACTGAGGGCAGGCTCGGGGATATATGCGATGTTATGGGAAGGGTCCGTGACTATGCCCTTGAAAATATATCCACAGAGCAGGCTAGGAAAAAGGCTATGGCAAAGGTTATGAAAAAATGCCTTGAAAGCGACGTGCTTCCAACAGAAGAACAGCTTATAGAGATGATAAAGGAGCAAAAATGAAACTGAGAGCAGGCACAAGAAAAAGTCCTCTTGCAATGGCGCAGACTTACATGGTACTTGATATGATAAAGGCGGCATTTCCTGAGTGTGATATAGAGATAGTCACTTTTACCACAAAGGGCGACAGACAGCTTGACAGACCTCTTGACAAGATAGGCGGCAAGGGTGTTTTCGTCACGGAGATAGAGCAGGCTCTGCAAAGCGGAGAGATAGACTTTGCTGTACACAGTGCAAAGGACTTGCCTGTTACTCTGGGCGAGGGGCTGGAGATATCGGGAGTTTGCCCTCGAGGGAACTATCGTGATATGCTCGTGACAAAAAAGGGCGTTGTATTTAACGCTTCTGATGTTTTCACTGTTGGCACAGGAAGTCAGCGGAGACGTGGGGGCTTTGCAAGGCTTTATCCTAACGCACAGTTTGCTGACATAAGAGGTAATGTCGGTACACGGCTCAAAAAGCTTTCTGAGGGACTTTATGACGGCATAATACTTTGTGCGGCAGGTACAGAGCGTTTGGGGCTTTCTCTTTCTGAATATGAGGTAAAAGAGTTTGAGCCTTGGGAGCTTTTGCCTGCACCTTGTCAGGCTATAATCGCAGTGGAATGTGCCAAAGGCAGTAATGCCGCAAAGATAATATCTCAGGTATCACACAAGGAAACTATGCTCAGGTTTGAAGCGGAACGTGAGGTAATAAGACTTCTGGGTGCGGACTGCACTGTGCCTGTGGGGGCATACAGCGAGATAAAGGGTGGAAAAATCACTCTCACTGTTTCAGACGGCAAAGGGCATTTTGCGCAGGGCGAAAAAGAGATAGAAAAAAGATTTGAACTTGTTAAGGAGCTGACTGATAAGCTATGAGCGGCAGAGTTATAATAGCAGGAGCAGGCTGTGGAGATTATGACCTTATCACAATGAGAGGTTATGAGGCTCTGAAAAGCTGTGACGTGGTGATATATGACAGCCTTATAGACAGCCGTTTGCTTGATTTCTGCAAGGACGGTGCGAAGAAAATATGCGTTGGCAAACGTGCAGGCAGACACAGCTCCACGCAGGAGGAGATAAACACGCTTCTTGTGGAAAAAGCCGCAGAGGGCGGAATTGTTCTCAGGCTCAAGGGCGGCGACCCTTTTGTGTTCGGCAGAGGGGGCGAGGAGATAACTGCGCTGAAAGCCGCAGGCATACCATACAGCCTTATACCTGGGGTGACTTCTTCCGTGGCAGTGCCTGAGCTTGCAGGTATACCGGTGAGCCACAGGGGGCTTTCAAGAAGCTTTCATGTTATAACAGGTCACACTGCGGACGACCTTTTGCCTGAGCATTTTGAAAGCTATGCAAAATGCGGCGGAACGCTTATTTTTCTTATGGGACTTAGAAATCTCCCTGAGATAGCGAGCAGGCTCATTGAAAACGGCATGGGAAAAGACACCCCTGCGGCGGTGATATCAAAGGGGGCTACCCCTGAGCAGAGGGCTGTAAAGGGCTGTCTTGGCGATATTGCTGAAAAGGTGGAGAAAGAGGGATTGCCTGCACCTGCTGTGATAATAGTTGGTGAAACGGCTGGGCTTGATTTTTCGCCTACCTATCTGCCGCCATTGTATGGGGTATCTGTGGCTGTCACTGCCACAAAGGGGCTGTCAAGACGGCTTATAAAGTCGCTTAATGCGCTTGGGGCGTATGCTCACCGCTGTGGCGGATTTGAGCTTAGGGAGCTTCACACTTTGGACACGGAACAGGCTTTTCAGCGGCTTTCAGAGGGCTTTTACAGCCATGTTGCTCTTACAAGTCCAAACGGTGCGGAGATATTTTTGAAAAGACTTAGAGAAAGCCGTATTGACATAAGAAAGCTAAGGGGAGTGAAGATAGCTGTCATAGGCAAAGGCACTGGGGCGAAGCTTGAAAAGGCTGGGCTTTATGCAGACATAATGCCTGAAAAATTCAACAGCGTGGCTCTTGGAAATACACTCTCGGACACTCTTGCTGGTGAGGACAGGCTTCTTATAGTACGCTCCTCGGAGGGGTCGGCGGAGCTTGTTAAGCCGTTGGCTGAAAAAGGGCTGAGCTTTGATGATGTGCATATTTACGAGCCTGTTTACAGCACAGGCGAGAGGATAGATGATGACTACGCTGTGTTTGCCAGTGCAGGAGGAGTGAGGAGCTTTTTCCGTGGGGGCGGAAGCTTATCGGAGAATACAAAGTGTATCTCCATAGGCGAAGTGACGGCGGCGGAGCTTGAAAAATACGGTATAAATGACCCTCTGCTTCCAACGGAAAGCACAGCGGAGGGAATAATACAAAAGATACTTTCAGATAAGTGAGAGGAAGATAAAAAATGCGAAGATTCAGAAGATTAAGAGCAAACCCAGCAATGAGAAGAATGGTTTGCGAAACAAGGTTAAATGCGGCAGACTTTATCTACCCGATTTTTGTGGCAGAGGGCAATGACATCATGAAGCCTGTTGACTCTATGCCAACAGTTTATCAGTATTCTATAGACAATCTGGAGCAGATATTGCCGAAGATAGCAGACAGCGGTATATCAGGCTTGCTTATTTTCGGCATACCAGAGAAAAAGGACGAGCTTGCAACGGAGGCTTACAATGACAAGGGCGTTACACAGCAGGCAATAAGATACATCAAGGAGCATTATCCTGACCTGCTTGTTATTGCAGACGTTTGCCTTTGCGAATACACCAGCCATGGACACTGCGGAGTTGTCAAGGGCGACAAGATACTCAATGACAGCACTTTGCCGCTTCTTTGCAAAATGGCGGTGAGCCTTGCAAAGGCTGGGGCTGATATTATCGCACCCTCTGACATGATGGACGGCAGAGTTGCGGCGATAAGAACGGCACTTGACGAGAATGATCTCACTGACATTCCTATAATGTCATACAGCGCAAAATTTGCTTCGGGATATTATTCTCCATTCCGTGACGCCGCAGAATCTGCGCCGTGCTTTGGCGACAGAAAGTCATATCAGATGGACCCTTGCAACGGACGTGAGGCTCTCCGTGAGATAGAGGACGATATCGAGGAGGGGGCTGACATGGTAATGGTGAAGCCTGCGCTTTGTTATCTTGATATCCTGAGAGCCGCCAGGGACAGATATGATCTGCCTATTGCGGCATACAACGTAAGCGGTGAGTTCTCTATGGTAAAGGCGGCGGCACAGCTTGGCTGGATAGACGAGAAGCGTATCGTTCTTGAAAATCTCACTGCCATAAAGCGAGCAGGTGCGGACATTATCATAACATACCATGCTCTTGACGCCGCAAAATGGATAAAGGAGGACAAGTGATATGAACACTTCAAGGTCCGAACAGCTTTACAAAACCGCCTGTAATTTTATGCCAGGTGGAGTGAACAGCCCTGTTAGAGCCTGCAAGGCGGTTGGCACTGTTCCGCTTTTTATCGACCATGCGAAAGGGTCAAGGATATGGGACGAGGACGGAAACGAGTTCATCGACTATGTATGCTCATGGGGGCCGAACATTCTTGGTCACTGCTGTGAGCCTGTGATAAATGCGGTGAAAGCTGCCTGCGACAAAGGGCTTACCTTCGGCGCTTGCCACAAGGGCGAGATAACCTTGGCGGAGCTTATAAAAAAGCATTTTCCGTCCATGGAAATGCTCAGGCTCGTAAACTCAGGCACAGAAGCTGTCATGAGTGCCATAAGAGCCGCAAGAGGTTTCACCGGCAGGGACAAGATAATAAAATTTGAGGGCTGTTATCATGGACACTCGGACGGATTGCTTGTAAAGGCAGGCTCAGGACTTATGACGCAGGCTATCCCCTCGGGTGCAGGAGTGACAGAGGGCTGTACAAAGGACACGCTTCTTGCAAAATACAATGACACTGCTTCTGTAGAAAAGCTTTTTGAGGAATACGGCAACGAGATAGCCGCACTTATCGTTGAGCCATGCGCCGCAAACATGGGGGTTGTTCCGCCTGAAAAGGGCTTTCTTGAATTTCTCAGAGAGATAACGAAAAAGCATGGCACTGTGCTTATATTTGACGAAGTTATAACGGGCTTCAGGCTTGCAGATGGGGGAGCGTCAAAATATTTCGGAGTTATCCCTGACATGACTACCCTTGGCAAGATAGTGGGGGGAGGAATGCCCCTTGCCTGCTATGGAGGAAAGCTTGAGATAATGCAGTGCGTTGCGCCCCTTGGCTCGGTATATCAGGCAGGCACGCTGTCGGGAAACCCATGCGCAGTGGCGGCAGGAATAGAAACTATCAGGCAGATAGAGAGCATACCAAACTTCTATGAGGAGCTTGACAGAAAGTCGGCTATGATAGAGAATGCCATAAGGGAGAAGGGTCTGAACGTGAATCGCTGCGGCTCGCTCATGACGGTATTTTTCAATGACGAGAGAGTGAAAAGCTATGACGAGGCTAGGGCTTGCGACACAGAAAGCTACGGCAGATACTACCGTCATATGCTTCAAAGCGGCATTTACACTGCACCGTCGCAATTCGAGGCGATGTTCGTTTCCTATGCTCACAGTGACGAGGATATAGCAAAGACTATAGATGCGATAAAAGCTTACAGATAACAAAACGGAACTGTTCAAATCAAGCTGAACAGTTCCGTTTTTATATTCCATATATGTAGGGGCGAACAGTGTTCGCCCGTTTTGTTTGCCTGACAAACTCATGATATCCACGCAATTTTTGGCTCAATATTCCCAAATGCGGCTTTCAACATAAGTTTGCGAGAAAATCAGGCGGGCGAATGCTGTTCGCCCCTACAATGTGACAACGTATTATGCAGGATATTTTTATATTAACAAATTCTAGGAAGAAGCTCTCCGCCAGGCTGTGGGAGGAGGGTCTGTGAGCCTAT
>ERZ1034952.2534-NODE-2534-length-13348-cov-15.514105_pt1 | contig 13348 bp, 9 predicted proteins | sample MGYA00520625_ERZ1034952 | MGnify/ENA primary metagenome ERZ1034952 (study PRJEB33766, sample SAMN09781773) | gut metagenome | biome: gut microbiome | host: Homo sapiens | place: Madagascar | study: EMG produced TPA metagenomics assembly of the PRJNA485056 data... | reverse complement strand
TCTTATCAGCCAACTGGAGGAACTTCTTGTAGATCTTGTCGAGCTTCTCCTCGTCCTCGATGTTCACGCCGTTGACGTGGAGACGATACTTCAATGCCGCACGACCCGAACGGGCTGTCAATACGATGGCGTTATCATCCAAGCCCACATCCTTAGGGTCGATGATTTCGTAAGTCTGAACGTTCTTCAGCACGCCATCCTGGTGGATACCAGAAGAATGAGCGAAGGCATTGCGGCCCACAATCGCCTTGTTAGGCTGAACAGGCATGTTCATCAGGCTGCTCACCATGCGAGACATCGGAACAATCTTGGTGGTATTGATATTGGTATCAATATTGATATTCTTGTGGCACTTCAGAATCATGGCGATTTCCTCGAGCGATGTATTACCCGCACGCTCACCGATACCATTGATGGTAACCTCCACCTGGCGGGCACCATTCAATACACCCTGCAGGGTATTGGCAGTAGCCATACCGAGATCGTTGTGACAGTGGGTAGAGATGCATGCATTCTCGATGCCGTCAACGTGATCCATCAGATACTTGATCTTGGCACCATACTCATCCGGCAAGCAATAGCCGGTGGTGTCAGGAATGTTAACTACGGTAGCACCTGCCTTGATGACAGCCTCTACCACGCGAGCCAGATACTCATTGTCGGTACGACCAGCGTCCTCAGCGTAGAACTCCACATCCTCTACATACTTCTTGGCATACTTGACAGCAGCCACGGCACGCTCGATGATCTCCTCGCGGTTGGAATTGAACTTATATTTGATATGGCTATCGCTGGTACCGATACCCGTATGGATTCTCTTGTGCTTGGCATACTGCAGAGCCTCGGCAGCGCAATCAATATCCTTCTCCACCGCACGTGTCAACGCACAGATGGTAGGCCATGTAACCGCCTTGGAAATCTCCACCACCGAATTGAAGTCGCCCGGGCTTGAAATAGGGAAACCCGCCTCAATGACATCAACGCCCAACTGTTCCAGCGCCTTAGCCACCTGAATTTTCTCAACAGTGTTCAACTGGCATCCTGGAACCTGCTCGCCATCGCGAAGGGTTGTGTCGAAAATAAATAATCTGTCACTCATATCTCTAATCAATATTTTTATTATTCACCTTATTATATATATATAAGAGCCGTGATATATATGTGATATATATAAGAGAAAAAGCCTTTCTCACTCCCAGATACGGAAGTGTAGAAAGGCTTGATATATCCCCAGCATTGAACTATACGCACACCTTATCACTTCCGCCTACATGCTGCAGTCGAAGTCGAATAATCATGATGCCTGTAATATTCAACGCTAATGCTCTCATATCTTTTATATTTTTATGTTATACTTAATTCGCTTGCAAAGGTAATACATTTATCTGATATACGCAAACAATTTATCACTTTTTTAATAGAAAATCTATCAAATTACCATAAAAATGCAAAAAACGACTCATTTTCCAAAGAAATGAGCCGTTTTTATATGAGATTATTCCCTGAATGAGGGGTTTTCGTGTCAGTTTATTCCCTTTTCTGCTAGAAAGGTAACGGTCCGTTAGGTGCAGGTGGCGGAAGAGGAGGCAAGGAACCGTCTGCTGCAGAACCACTGCCAGAGGGTGCACCGGCAGCACCACCATTCATCTTGGAGCCCATGATTTCTCCACCCTCCTGCACCGGAGTATAGGAATCGGTAGGATCCTGGAATCGGGTGAACTCGCCACGGAAGTTGAGAAGCACATCGCCCGTGGCACCCTTACGGTGCTTGGCAATGATGATCTGAGCCATGCCATGGAGATCGTTACCCTTTTCGTCCTGATAGATGTGATAATATTCCGGACGGTGAACGAAGAGCACCATATCGGCATCCTGCTCGATGGCTCCGGATTCACGGAGGTCGCTCAACTGTGGTCGCTTTCCTTCGAGACCCTCGCGGTTCTCCACGTTACGTGATAACTGTGACAGAGCGAGCACCGGAATATTCAACTCCTTGGCAAGTCCCTTGAGCGAACGGGAAATGGTGGAAACCTCCTCCTGGCGGCTACCAAACTTCATACCGTTGGCATTCATCAGCTGCAGGTAGTCGATCATCAGAATCTTCACACCCTTCTCGCGCACCAGTCGGCGAGCCTTGGTTCTCAATTCAAACACCGAGAGTCCAGGGGTATCATCCACATAGATAGGCGCACCCGTGAGGGCACGTATTTTCTTGTCGAGACGCTCCCACTCAGCAGGGTCGAGCTGTCCGTTCAGAATCTTCTTACCCGAAATCTCACAGACATTCGAGATAAGACGGTTGACCAGCTGAACGTTGTTCATCTCAAGAGAGAAGAAGCCGATAGGTACCCCATAGTCCACAGCCACATTCTTGGCGATGCTCAGCGCGAAGGAAGTCTTACCCATGGCAGGACGTCCGGCGATGATAACCAGGTCGGAAGGCTGCCATCCTGAAGTCATCTCATCCATTTGCTGGTATCCGGTAGGGATACCGGTGAGTCCACCCTTGTTCTGAGCGGCACGCTGCAGGATATCCACGGCATCCTTGATGACGGGGTCAATCTGGGTATAATCCTGCTTCATGTTGCCCTGTGACAGCTGGAAGAGTTCGCCCTCGGCATGCTGCATCAGTTCGTCAACATCCACGCTCTCGTCGTACGCCTGAGTCTCTATATCGCCGGCATAATGAATAAGCTGTCGCTGCAGATACTTCTGCGCCAGGATTCGGGCATGATACTCTACGTGGGCAGCCGAAGCTACTTGAGACGAAATCTCCATCAAGTAAGCCGCCCCTCCCACCTTCTGAATTTCGCCCATCTTGGTGAGCTCATCGATGATGGTCATGATATCCACAGGTCGCTCCTCCATGTTCATGGTCTGGATGGCCTCGTATATCTTCTGGTGTCGCGGATCATAGAAAGTGGCAGGTTTCAGCACTTCTGACACCACCGAAAAGGCATCAGCATCGATGAGGAGTGAACCCAACACCACCTTCTCCAACTCCACCGCCTGCGGCTGCAGATGGGCGTAGTTGGTATCTATCTGAGTTTTATTCGTTCTATTATTACTTCTATTACTATTGTTATCTGTCGGCATATCAACCTCGATTCTATATTTTCAAGATAAATTATCTTTCTTTTTTCTTCTTGTCATCAAATATTTCGCTTATGCCATGAATCATGTTCTCGAAATCATGCACTGCATAGTTATACAGGAGCAGCGCATCTTCCCAGGATACTCCATGCTCTTCAAGCCACTCGCGGTCATTTCTCAACATCTCATCCAGTTTTCCAGTCGATCTCTTACATGTAGTAAGGATTCTGAGCATCTTGTCGAGAGCCATTTCTGGATTGCCCTCTACCATATAAACCAGACAGTAGGAATAGCTATTGATGAATTCTGCTTCCTTGTCTTTCTGCATCATTTTCAGGAAAAGGCCCATGGTAGAGGCAAATATCTGCTCCAAATTCTGGTTAGGACCAGCCCCCTCCATCATATTCGCAATATCCATCTCGTCAGCGAAATAGGCTCCAATGCGCTCCTTGGCTTTCTGGAAAGACTCTTCGGCATTTTCACCTTTTCTTTTCAGCAGACAATAAGAGAGCATGGCAGAAACCAATTCCAGGTCTGGATAATGATATTCCAGATCGTAACCCAGCCCGATGGCATCCTCATAATGCTTCGCCTTGAAGAGCATGTTCATCTTCTGTATTTTAAGTAATTTCTTGAAATCATCAGATAAGGAATCGCCCTTCTTGAGCAGCTCATCATAGACCTCGAGATAAGGCTCAAGCATATTCAAATCATGATAGCAATCGGCCAACATGGAATAGGCTTTCTTCATGCCAGGCTGGATTTCCAACATCTTCTTGAAATGAATCACAGCCATCATCAAATTCTTTTCGCCTTTCTTCTTCATCAAGGACCATCCTTTCATGTAATGGGTTTCCAGGTCGTTGGCTTCCATATCGTTCAGCAAAGCCCCAACCATACTTGGCACCTCGAGACGGGTGGCATAACGGGCAGCAGCGAGACGATAACTATCAAAGAAAGGATACTGGAACACAGGCGAAGCAAGCACGGCGTAACCCGGAACTTCATCTTTGTCGTCCTCAAACACATTGAAGAATTCGTCACGATTGAAGCAGAATCTGTAGAAACGAAGCAGATTGCGCAGGTATCTGGTGCGAATCATGCAAATTTCGGTTTCAGGATCATCTGGAGTCTCATCATCAGAATCATCTTCAGAATCATCTTCAGCCTCATCATCCTGCTCATCGCCATCTTCAGAATCACCCTCAAACGTCTCTTCATCTTCCAGTTCTTCGTCATCCTCAAACTCATCGTCATCATGCTTTGACATCTCTGGAACTTCAGGAATATCATCAGGATGATTCAACATCAACACGGCAAGCGCATACGCATCGGCAGCACACGAACGATTGGCAGTGGTAGTGAACATTCTGTCGGTATCGTTCTTTGTGTCAATGGCAGCAGCCTCAGCAAGAATCGGCTGATTCTCATCGAATGGCAAGAACCAATTGGAAATCTCTTCAAAGAACGGATGGTCAGACAGCTTGTTAAACTGACCCAAGAGAATATCCATGCCCTTTTCCATCATTTCCTGGGCATCGACATCCTCAGCCATCTCTATATCAATTCTCTTGCCGTCATCCGACATACGGACATTATCTGCCTCATCATCATCCTCGTTGCCGATGCCATCATCAGCCAGCAAATCCTTCAAATCATCATCAGCATGCTTAGCAATGCTGTGCTTCAAGGCACCTATCATTCTATTGGAAATACGATCTCTGAAACTATCTGAATATTCCTGAGACAACATTTCACTCTTAAGGGTCATGGCAAGCTGCTTCTGAATCTCAAGAATCAGCTTTGGATATTCTATTTCCAACTCTTCACGGTACTCCTTTTCGCAAACTCCCTTTGGCATGCGGGTTGAAGCCAAGAGTAAGCCTATCAAGGCACGCTGCTTCAGCTCTTCATCCTTAGCCTCTTCGAAAACAGTTTTCAGCAAATCAAACTTCTGGAAGCTGAATACCGTGGTACATGCCAAGGTGACGGCACTAACCAGCAACTGGGAAGTGACGGCATCAACGGTTGGCGAAAGAATGAGATCACGATAGAGGCACCATGTTTCCCAACTCCAGTTACCAGAGGTTACAATTGCAGCAAAGATAATCTGACGAATTTCATTAAGCTCTTCCTGCAACTCAGTCTGACGCTGTTTGAGTTTCTCGTCGGTCTGGTTGGTATCGATATATAACATCGCCATATCAGAAAGCTTAGATTCAAGGGTGCTCAGGAAATCTTCCTTTTCCATCTGCTCACCCTTTTCCTTCAAATTCTGAAAGACACCCGGCTTGGAACAACGGAAAGCAACCTCAAAATCACACAGATATTCATTCAATTCTCTCTGAATTCTACACAACTCTGCCGCTCTGCCTTCTGGAGTCTTGATATCCATACCCGTGATACAAAAATCATGTTTCTTACCTTCTGCATGAAAAACAGCTTTGCCAGCCTCATGCTTCGTGTAATCAATCCCCATTCCTTCGCTTACCTGGGTTAACCATCCAAGCATATAAAAAATATCGCCATCTGAAACTGAAGCTTCAGGAATTTCCCGATTAAGAAAGGTAAGGGAGGCACATAAAGTGAGATAGTCGCCATGGGACAACTCCGAACGTGCCTCGGCTAAAGCCTGCTCTACATTTCTTTTTACTTTCATCGTTTAGCTAAAATTAATTGTTAAAAAATTACTCTTTCTCTGCTCTTTTCCTAGCCAGCTGCAAGTCGCGCTGAAGCGGCTCCATGGCATGACTGTATTTGAGCTGAGGCAGACTTTTGATGGTATGGGCATCTAGGTTATAATACTTCTTCAACAGGGTAGCGTACTTTCGAACGCCATTCTTGTTAATACTATCCACAGCAATGTCGTATGCAGTCAAGAATCTGTTTATCTGGTCTTTACGGCGACGTTCGGACTTCAGCTTGGTGCGAAAGGCAATGGCACCCAGGTTGATGTTCTTGTCGCGGCTATCCATCAGCACCACGTTCTGAGCCATTCGTGCCCTGGTAGCGTAAGGCTCAGGCAGGAGCATGGCATCCATCTCATTGTTGAGAAGCATGCTCAGGCGAATGTTCAAATCGTTGATCTGCACGCGATACACCTCGTACTTCGGCTTCGCACTGTCGATGGCGAGGTCGGCGAGATAATCGGTGGCAGAATGGCGGGTGATGGCTATCATCTTGTCGGACAACTGCTTGAGTTCCGACACACGTGCCTTTCTATTGGAGATTAACTGCCAATAGAGATTGGTTGATACGGGATAGAAGAGCGGCACTCCCTTCTTCTCGATGCGGGCAGCACGAACCAGGTCGGTCACCGTTCCCTCTACCCTGCCACGGGCGATGGCGGTATCGCAGTCCATCTGGGCATTATAGCGATACAGATGCACCGTTACTCCCTGCTTCAGGAAGAGGCTGTCTTCGTATGCCAGATATACCGGAAGGCAATCGAGCGTAGGCATCACACCAATCTTCAGGGAAGCCCTGTCGATGCTGTCGAGGCGGGCTTTCTCCTGCTTGCTCAGCCGATGACGCTCCTGTTCGGAATGTCCACAACCCGACATTCCGAACAAGAGTACAGAAACCAAGCATATCATCAATGATAATTTCTTCATAACAAATTATTCTACGTAGAGAACGAGTCCCTTCAAATACTCACCCTCAGGGTGATAGATATTGATAGGATGGTCGGCTGGCTGATGCAGCTGGTGCAGGATGCGCACCTTTCTGCCAGCCTGGGCAGCTGCGGTAAACACAGCGTTGCGGAAGTTATCCTTGGTAACCACCTGCGAACAGCTGAAGGTGAAGAGGATTCCACCCTTCTTGATGCGCTGCAATCCCTTGACATTAAGACGGGTATAGCCCTTCAGGGCATTGCGCAAGGCAGCACGATGTTTGGCAAAGGCAGGAGGATCGAGAATGATGAGATCATACTGCTGATCGTGCTCATCAAGATACTTGAAGGCATCCTCGCAGAAAGCCTCATGGCGTGCATCGCCAGGGAAATTCAAGGCGATGTTCTCATTGGTCAGTTCCACGGCCTTGGCACTGCTATCCACCGAGTGAACAGCCTTGGCGTTGCCACGCATGGCATAGACTGAGAAACCGCCGGTATAGCAGAACATGTTGAGTACACTCTTGCCCTTGGCATAATGCTCAAGCAGAGAACGGTTCTCACGCTGATCAATGAAGAAACCGGTCTTCTGACCACGCAACCAGTCGATATGGAACTTCAATCCATTCTCCACAGCCACATCATCGGCATCACCACCCAGGATAAAGCCATTCTCCTGGCGCAGGTCGGCCTTATAAGGCAAGGTGGTCTCACTCTTATAATAGATATTCTGCAGCTCATCGCCCATCACCTCTTTCAAGGCCTTGGCAATCTCCATGCGGCAAACGTGCATGCCCACACTGTGAGCCTGCATCACGGCAGTAGGACCATAGCAGTCGATAACCAGTCCGGGCAGGTTATCTCCCTCGCCATGCACCAGTCGATAGGTGTTGTTATCCGGATTGCCTGCGATATCCACTGCCAGGCGCATCCTGTAAGCCGACTCCAGGCGGGCGCGCCAGAACTCATCATCGATGGCAACATCGCTGAATGAGAGCACACGCACAGCGATAGATCCAATCTGATAATGACCTACCGCAATGAAATCGCCAGCGTGGGTAAACACTCTAACAATCTCACCCTCTTCTATATCATTGTCCATGCGCTGGATAGCACCGGAGAAAATCCATGGGTGGAATCTCTTGAGAGATTCTTCCTTACCTTTCTTTAAATATACGTTCTTATACATTATTATATATAGGGGTTATAATTCGTCAATCTCGTAATCGCCAGTCTGGGTGAGGCGATTGAATTCCTCATATAGGTTGATGCAGCACCAGGCATCTGTGGCAGCATACAGGCACTGGGAATCGCGGAGTTCGTTGGCCTCCCAATTGCTCAGGCGCTGCGCCTTGCTGATTTTCTGATGAAACAGGTTGGCATAGAGTTTCTGCAAACTCATATCCTTGATGCCGAAATCCTTTGCCACATCCTGCAACTCCACAAAATAACCTGCCTTGAACTCGCAGCGGCGATGCAACTGCAGGAGGTCATCATGCCAGGAAAGGCCAACCTTCGGCACCTTCGTGTCTTCCAGGAAACGGATGATGGCAGGCGTCATGCCCGTATGATGCAGACGGAATAGATAACAGCGGGTACGACTACTCACCTGCAGCAGCGACACCTGGTAGTGATGACCCTTGGAGAAGCTAGGTCGCGTCTCCGTATCCACTCCCAAAACGTCTTGTTGCAAGAGGTAATCCACTGCGGCATCTGTATCCTCAGCCTTATCTATCACAATCACCTTACCTGGGAAAAGAACCCTTGGCAAACTGTTGACTGTTTTCTTGTCAAAACTCGTGAAAATAATCTTCATTTTACATTTTATTCATTACAAGTTGCAAAATTAAAAAAAAAAGCCGAGAAAAAGGATTGTTTCTCGCACTTTTTTACTAATTTTGCAGAGAAATATTTTAAAACAAGATAAAAATGGCAAGAAAAAAGACTTCAGGCAGAGCTAAATCATTTAGCGAAGCCATTGGTTTACAATATATTTTCAACAATACCATCACCGATTTCTTCCTCGGACTCGCCCTGGTGGTGATGGCTGTGGTTCTGATCATCGCTATGGTTTCATTCATCAATACGGGTGCAGCTGACCAAAGTCTGCTCGAAAACCTGAGACCAGGCGAATGGACCAACACCGAAAAACAGTTTCAGAACTACTGCGGTTCGCTGGGTGCCATCATTTCCTACTGGCTCATGGCAGTGAACTTCGGATTCCCGGCCTTCCTGCTTCCATGTTTCGTGGTGATGGCAGGATTCCAGCTGATGCATGTATATAACATCAACCTGTGGAAATGGTTCCTCAGCATGATGATTATCATGATATGGTCGAGCATCACCTTCGCCAAGTTCCTCACCCCGCTGATGGGCAGCCTTATCTTCAACCCGGGCGGCAAGCACGGACTCTATGTGGTGCAGAACCTGGAGAACGTTGTAGGTCCTCCCGGACTCACCGCCATCCTCCTCTTCGTGGCAGTAGCCTTCCTCACCTATCTCACCACAGAGACCATCACCATCGTGAGAAAGGCACTCAACCCTATCGGATATATATCTAATAAGGTGAAGTTCGAAATCACCAACCATGGAGATTCGAACACGGAAGACATAGACCTGGCTTACCAGAACGCTGAAAGAGGAAGGGATATGGAGGAAGAGCAGACTCCAGAGAAGGAAGAGCCTGAGAAGGAAGAGGCAAAACAGGAAACTCCTGCGCAGCAGAATAGCGAAGAGAAGAAGCCGCAGGTAGTGGACCTCGATTCTCAAAAGGAAGAAAATGAAACGGAAGGCAGCGTAGCCAATGCCGCTGTCAACTCTACAGAGCCTATAGCCACCACCACTACTCCAAGTGCTACCCCTAGCTTCCTGGAGATGAAAAGAAAGCTGCGTGCCGAGAAAGCGGAACGAGAAAGAATGGAGATGGAAGCTGCCGCTGCCGCTTCGGAGCATGTGGGCATGGACATCTCCGTGGCATTGGGCGAAGAGAAGGCTACCAGCAACACGGTGAGCAACGCCGAGGTGCTCAATACGCCTATCAACCCGAAGGAGCCTTTCACCAAATACAAGTATCCTACCCTCAACCTGCTGAAGAAGTATGACGACCAGGAGGTTTCCATCGACGAGGAGGAGCAGAAGGCAAACAAGAACCGCATCATCGAAGTGCTCAACAACTTCGGCGTGCAGATCAAGACCATCCGAGCTACGGTGGGACCTACCATCACCCTCTATGAGATTCAGCCTGCCGAGGGCGTGCGCATCTCGAAGATCAAGAACCTGGAGGATGACATCGCCCTGAGCCTCGCTGCACTGGGTATCCGTATCATCGCCCCTATCCCGGGCAAGGGAACCATCGGTATCGAGGTGCCTAACGCCAAGGCGAACATCGTGAGCATGGAGAGCATTCTGAACTCGAAGAAATTCCAGGAAACCAAGATGGAACTGCCTATCGCATTGGGTAAAACCATCACCAACGAGGTGTTCATGGTGGATTTGGCTAAGATTCCTCACCTGCTCGTTGCCGGTGCCACCGGTCAGGGTAAGTCTGTAGGTTTGAACGCCATCATCACTTCCCTGCTCTACAAGAAGCATCCTAACGAGTTGAAGCTGGTGCTCATCGACCCTAAGAAGGTGGAGTTCAGCGTATATTCACGTATCACCAATAAGTTTATGGCAGCCGTTCCTGATGAGGAGGAGCCTATCATCACCGATGTTACCAAGGTGGTGAGAACACTGAACAGTCTCTGCGTGCTGATGGACAGCCGTTACGACTTGCTGAAGAAGGCGGGAGCCAGAAACATCAAGGAGTATAATCAGAAATACGTGAACCATCGCCTGAAACTTACTGACGGTCACGAATTTATGCCATACATCGTGGTGATTATCGATGAGTTTGGCGATTTGATTATGACAGCCGGCAAGGAGGTGGAGCTTCCTATCGCCCGTATCGCCCAGCTGGCACGTGCCGTGGGTATCCACATGATCATCGCTACCCAGCGTCCTACCACCAGCATCATCACCGGTAACATCAAGGCCAACTTCCCTGGACGTATCGCCTTCAAGGTGACATCTGCCATCGACTCCAAGACCATCCTTGACAGAACCGGTGCCAACCAGTTGATAGGTCGTGGTGACATGCTCTACCTGAACGGCAACGAGCCAGTGCGTGTACAGTGTGCCTTCGTAGATACACCGGAGATTGAGCGCATCAACGAATACATCTGCAATCAGCCTGGTCCTATCGAACCGATGGAGTTGCCTGAACCAGCCAGCGAGGATGGCGGCATAGGAGGCAACGGCAGCGTGGATGCCCGCAACCTGGACCCATACTTCGAGGAGGCAGCCCATGCCATCGTTCTCTCGCAGCAGGGCAGCACCAGTATGATTCAGCGAAGATTCAGCATCGGCTACAACCGTGCCGGCAGACTGATGGACCAGCTTGAAGCAGCAGGCATCGTGGGAGCCGCACAGGGCAGCAAGCCAAGAGAGGTGCTCCTACAGGATGAAAACCAACTCAACACCTTGCTGATGCAGCTGAGAAACTCGTAAGTAAACGCCCTGAAAGGGCAAAAGATAATATTCGCTCCAAACGCCCAGAAAGGGCAAAAGCATTTAAACCTTGAAGCCACAGAAGCGTCTAACATTTTTAAAAAGCAGCGCTTCTGCGGCTTTATATGTAGTAATGAACAAAATAAACAGTAAGGATATGAAAAAGATTTTAGCCATCGCTTTCGCAGCGATGATGAGCCTCGGCACCATGGCGCAAACCGCCCAGCAGGTGCTCGACAAGACAGCTGCCGTTATCGGCAACAAAAAAGGAGCCACCGCCAACTTCAAGATGTCAAGTCCGAAATTTGGTTCGGCTAGCGGCTCCATCACCATCAAGGGCAACAAGTTCAATGCCCGCACCCCACAAGCCATCGTATGGTTCAACGGCAAGACCCAGTGGTCGTACATGAAGAAAACCAACGAGGTGAACGTGAGCAATCCTACCCAGGCACAGCAGATGTCGATGAATCCCTATACCTTCATCCACATCTACAAGACAGGATATAAAAGCACCCTCAAGACTGTGGGAAGCAACTATCAGGTGCATCTCGTAGCCAACAACCAGAAGCGCAGCGTGGCTGAGATGTATATCACCATCAACAAGAGCACCCACGTGCCTTCGCAGATCAAGATGAGACAGGGTTCTACCTGGAGCACCATCAACATCTCGGGCTTCAAGGCAAAGAACATCTCTAACAGTGCCTTCACCTTCAACAGCAAGGAATTCCCAGGCGCAGAAGTCATTGATTTAAGATAGAAAAAGCTTTATAAATATTTAAAACCAAACTAAAATGAAAGATCTTACAGCTATTCTAAAACAGTTCGACATCATTGGAACTGTAAAAGAGGTAAAACCTCTCGGTAACGGACTCATCAACGACACCTACAAGGTGACAACAACAGAAGCCGACGCCCCAGACTATGTTCTGCAGCGCATCAACGACTCCATCTTCACCGATGTAGACCTGCTGCAGCGCAACATTGAGGAGGTTACTACCCACATCCGCCAGCAGCTAGAAGCCAAGGGCGCTGACGACATCGACCGCAAGGTGCTTACCTTCGTCAAGGCAACCAATGGCAAGACCTATGTGAAAGATGCAGACCAGCAGTACTGGCGCGTCTCTGTATTCATCCCTCGTGCCATCACCCAGGAGGCAGTGAACCCAGAGAGTTCCTACTATGCAGGCAAGACCTTCGGTGAATTCGAGGCTCAGCTCACAGATATCACCGACCGCCTCGGCGAAACCATCCCTGATTTCCACAACATGGAACTGCGCCGCGACCAGCTCCGTCAGGCAGTGAAAGAAGACCGTGCCGGACGCGCAGAAGGCGTAAAGGATTTCATCGCAGAAATCGAGAGTTATATGGATGAGATGTGTCTCTGCCAGCGCCTCTTCCGCGAGGGCAAGTTGCAGAAGCATGTCTGCCACTGCGATACCAAGGTGAACAACATGATGTTTGATGAAGCGGGTCGCGTATTGTGCGTCATCGACCTCGATACCGTGATGCCATCACTCTTCGTGAGCGATTACGGCGATTTCCTCCGCACGGCAGCGAATACCATCGCCGAGGATTCACCAGAGTTCGAGAAGATAGATTTCCGCATGGACATCTTCGAATCATTCACCCGCGGCTATGTGGAGTCAGCATCAGCCTTCCTTTCTCCATTGGAGATTTCCCTGCTTCCTCATGCAGCCGAGCTCTTCCCATACATGCAGGCAGTACGCTTCCTCTGGGATTACCTCAACGGCGACCATTACTGGAAGTGCAAGTATCCAGAACACAACCTGGTAAGAGCCCAGAACCAGTGGCATCTCTTCCTGAAGGCGAAGGAACACGAGGCAGAGATGAAGACGTTCATCGAAAAACTGTAATTAAAGAAGTTAAGAAGTTAAAGGAGTTAAAGGAGTTAAGAAGTTAAAGGAGTTAAGACGTATGTTTTCTTGCTAAAAACTACGTTCAAAAGACTATTGTCTTAACTCCTTAACTTCTTAACACCTTAACTCCATAACCTAAAAGAAACAATGAGTAATATTTACAAGAAATTATCTGTTGGCAACCTGATGGCAATGGCGGTAACCTTGCCTATGGTTG
>ERZ1034952.2533-NODE-2533-length-13360-cov-6.480872_pt1 | contig 13360 bp, 14 predicted proteins | sample MGYA00520625_ERZ1034952 | MGnify/ENA primary metagenome ERZ1034952 (study PRJEB33766, sample SAMN09781773) | gut metagenome | biome: gut microbiome | host: Homo sapiens | place: Madagascar | study: EMG produced TPA metagenomics assembly of the PRJNA485056 data... | reverse complement strand
TTTTTACCACTCCTCAGTCAAAGAATAGTATTTCCGAAAATAAAAAAATTATTTTTCAAAACCGAGTTCCTTTGCGGCAATCTCCGCCGCAATTCCGACAAGCTCGGCACACGGTCTTTTTTTATAATACTGAGCTGTGCGCGGCGACGGTGACGGACTGTCCGCTCCGGCGGACAAGCCCAAAAGCTCGCGGCATATTATAGATGAATTTTTTTCTTTAAATTCATTTGCCATTTTTTGTATAAGGCTGTAATGCCGCTTTTTGCCCTCCATATCCTTAGGATCGGAATATCCTTTGCATAAACCGGCAACCATACACATTCCACTTACCGCTCCGCAAACCTCTCTCATTCTGCCGATACCGCCGCCAAATGACGAGGCAAGCCTTGCCGCGGTTTCTTTATCCAGATTAAGTTCGTCGCAAAATGCCAGAAGCACTGCCTGCGAACAATTATACCCCTGTTTAAACAGCATTTCTGCCTTTTGCTTATACATAGTTATTTGTCACTTCCTTAATTATTTTTCTATCAGCGCTCTTTTAATCTTTTTGGTCGCTGTTTTTTCAAACTCCGTATCGCGGAACTTTATTCTCTTTACCTGTTTATAGGAGGCAAGCTTTTTATTTACCTCTGCTATCTCTGCTTTTATCTGTTCCATAATCTCATTTTTGTCGCCCTCTGCGTCGGAATATACCTCGGCAACTATTGTATTATCCGCCTGATATACAACGACCTCTGTCACGTTGGGGATATATGATATAAGAGTTTCGATTTCCTCTGGATAAACGTTCTTGCCGTTATCCAGAATAATAACGTTTTTCTCTCTGCCGGTAATAGTAAGGAAGTTATCCTCATATCTGCCTATGTCGCCGGTGTTAAACCATCCGTCCTTTAAGACTTTTGCGGTTTCCTCAGGCTTGTTATAATAGCCGAGCATAACTATATCGCCCTTTACCCAGATTTCACCCTCGCCGTCTGCGTCCGGATTTTCTATTTTTATCTGCACGTTGGGAATCGGATTTCCGACAGTTCCGAAGCGTATATTATTATTACGGTTAAGCGCAACAATCGGAGAACATTCCGTTATTCCGTAGCCGTTTATTATCATTATTCCCAAATCGTCAAAGCCCTTCATATATTTGTCGGAAATCGGCGCACCGCCGGTTATAATCATATGCAGATTTCCGCCGAAATTGTCTATTATCGACTTAAAGAACACACGTCTTTTGTCAATTCCGACCTTTCGCAAAGCATTGCTAAACTTTATAAGTGCCTTAACAGCCTTTGTTTTTCCCTGTTTGTCAATTGCCTTCCATATATTTTTATAAAAATTCTCTAAAAACAGCGGAACAACCGAGATATACCACGGCTTTGACGCCTGTATATCCTTTAAAACCATTCTAAGGCTTGTGTTTATAAATACCGTATGTCCCATCCAAAGCTGACACAAAACGCTTGCCATAAAACCAAAGGTGTGATTCATCGGCAGTATTGACGTCGTACATTCCTCTATAATCATACATGACATGCTGTTGTAAGCATCGCTTGCCAGATTTTTATGCGAAAGCATAACGCCTTTTGGATCGCCGGTCGTACCGGAGGTATAAATTATGGCGCACATCTTTTCTCTGTCAAGAACAATATTATAATACTCGCCGTTATTTTTTGCGGCTTCTCTGCCCTCTGCCAAAGCCGCCTCGTAATCCGTGTTTATACACATAAACTTATCGGTGCTTATACCTGCCGCCTTTATTTCCTCTATCTGCTTTTCTTTTGCTTTGGAATATATCAGCATATCTGCACTGCAGCCGTTCAGAATCGTCGCAACCTCAGACGGCTTCAGTTCCTTATCTATCGGCACAATTACATTTCCGCTGTTTACCGCTGCAAGATAGGTTATTATCCACATATAGCTGTTTTCCGAAAAAATTGCAATTTTACTGCCGTTTCTATATCCGTTTTTAAGCAGGTATTCGGCAAGGGCAACCACATCCTCCTTTACCTGTGCGGCGGATACATCCACGATTTCCTTATCTTCTCTGTACTGAAACGCCGGGCGCTGAGTATAATGCTCCGCGCCGTAGTCTATCAGCTCTCTTAAATCCTTTAAATAAGGTCTGTCAATATGCTGGTCGGGAATATTCTTCTTCATATTTATTTATTCCTTTCAATATTTTTAACGGCTTCTATTGCCTTTTCAAGCCATTTTCCGCCGTCAAGCTCATCTGCATTGCCGTTATCGCAAGCAGCCGCAAGTTCAGGCTGTATAGGAATTCTGCCCAAAATATCAAGTCCGTAGGTTTCGGCAGCCTCATTTAAATGACTTTTGCCAAATACCTCTATTCTCTCGCCGCAATTTTTACATTCTATATAACTCATATTTTCAACCAAGCCGAGGATAGGCAGATTCATCATCTGCGCCATCTTGACCGCCTTGCCGACTATCATTGAAACAAGCTCCTGCGGAGATGTAACAACCACTATTCCGTCAACCGGAAGCGACTGAAACACCGTAAGCGGAACATCACCCGTACCCGGAGGCATATCCACAAACATATAATCAATATCGCCCCAAACAACGTCCGTCCAGAACTGCTTTACCGTTCCGGCAATGATAGGACCGCGCCATACAACCGGATCTGTATCATCCGGCAAAAGAAGGTTTACCGACATCATTGAAATCCCGGTCTTTGTTACAGCAGGAATAATTCCGTACTCACTGCCCTCTGCCTTATCCGTTATGCCGAACATCTTAGGTATTGACGGTCCGGTTATGTCTGCGTCAAGTATTGCGGTTTTAAAGCCTGCCTTTTGCATTGCACCGGCAAGAAGTCCGGTTACAAGGGATTTGCCTACGCCGCCCTTTCCGCTTACAACGCCTATGACCTTGCCTATTTTGCTCATGCTGTTTGCCGGAGCAAGCAGGCTTTCGGGTTTTTGTCTTTCGCTGCAGCTCTCACCGCAGGAGGAACAGTCATGTGTGCACTCACTCATATTAACACTTGCCTTTCGTTTATTTATCGGCGGGATTTATTTTTCCCACTATATCGTCATATATTACATTTGCCTGTTTCTTCAGTACTGCCGCCGCTCTTTCCGCCTCTGCTCTGGAGCCTGCAAAAATTCTCAGCTCCAAAAGCGGAGTTCCGGCATCAAGCATCTGCAGCGACGCCATGTACTGCTGTGACGCAACGGGATAGATTTCAGCAGTGACTGCGTTCGGATCGGCTTGCTCCGAAAACTTTATAGAGCCTACCGCCTCATCTATCTTACGGCGTATGCTTTTGGGTACTCTCTCAAAGAAAAACTCATTTGTGTCCGCTCCGCGGCTGCTTAAACAAAAGCATTTATTGTTTCTGTAATACTTTTCTTCAACATAATTATCCTCTGTAAGCTCGCCGAGTAACACTGCAAGGTCAAAATATCCCATTACATTCCTATCCCACGCCAGAATCTCACTCAAAGCAGACATGGTTATAGGCTCTGTATAACGCTTCAGGGTATACAATATTGCAAATTTCATCTCGTCACGTTCCAAAAACATACCCTCAACTCCTTAAAGTCTAATTCTTTTCATACTCATCATAAGGTTTTTTATGCTTAAAATATATTCCTATAAGACCTGTTCCGGCATGAGAAGTTATAATCGGACCTATCTTGCCGACCGTTATTTTTTGCGGATGCACCTTTTCCTCTACCAGCTGCGTAAGGATTTCCACCTTATCCGGTGCGTCCGAATGAAGAAGTATAACCTCGTTTTTCTCAGGCTCCTCCATTCTCTCTGCCGCATAATCCGCCAGAACATTCATTGCCTTTTTAAGACCTCTTACCTTTTTATATGCCTCAACAAGACCGCCGTTTATATTAAGTATCGGTTTAATATCCAAAACCTTGCTTATAGCCATTGCCGTTGCTTTGATTCTGCCGCCTTTACGCAGAAATGTAAGGTCATCCACCACAAAATATGCAGTATCTCTGTGATAACATTCCTTAAGATATTCTATTATTTCTTCCTTTGTCCCTCCTGCACGCGCCATCTTTGCCGCCTCAACCACCGGGCGGCCGATAAGATATGCAAACATTGTCGAATCTATTACCGTTATGTCATATCCCTCACTGTTCAGCTGCTCAGCAACAAGGCATGAGGTATTGTATATACCGCTTCCGTTTGCCGACATGGTAACGTGAATAACCTGATTTCCGTCAGCGCCGAGACGGCGGTATCTTTCCTCCACGTCCGCAGGACTCATCTGACTGGTAGACGGAATTTCTCCGCTTTCTCTTATAGTTTTATAGAATTCATCCGGATCAAGGTTTATGTCGGCACATATGCTTTTATCGCTGAAGTGCACCATAAACGGCAGAATTTCTATATCAAGTTCTTTTGCAACGGACGCTTCTATATCCGCCGCCGTGTCTGTCATAATACGAATCATTTTATTATTCCTTCCTTTTGCAGATTTATAAAGTCAAATTGTCTTAAAACTTCATATGCTATTATTGCAACCGAATTCGAGAGGTTTAACGAGCGCATATTCTCCCGCATCGGTATTCTTATACAGCTTTCGTAATTTGCCTTAATCAAATCCTCCCGCAGTCCCTTTGTTTCCTTTCCGAATACAAGAAAAATTTCGGCATCCGGATTCTGCGTATAATCAACGCCGCTGTATGTATTTTTTGCCTTAGTCGAACAGTAATAGAATTTTCCGTCCGGATACTTTTCTCTTACCTCGTCAAAGCTGTTATATTCATATAATTCAAGCTCATCCCAATAGTCAAGACCTGCGCGCTTAACCTGCTTTTCGCTTATATCAAAGCCGAGCGGATGCACCAGATGCAGCGCTGCACCGGTAACGGAGCAGGTGCGCGATATGTTTCCTGTGTTTGCCGGAATTTCCGGCTCTACCAATACAATATGCAATTTCATTTACTTTCATCCTTTATGCCCAGAATTTTCTGTCAAGAGAACGGTACTGTATCGCCTCTGCAAGATGTGCCACCTCAATATCCTTGCTGCCATTCAAATCGGCAATGGTTCTGGCAACCTTTAATATACGGTTGTGCGCCCTTGCGCTTAAACCGAGGTTTTCATAAGCCTGTCTTAAAAGCTCTGACGCATCATGACCGAGATGACAAACCTCGTCCATCATTCCTGCCGTCAGCTGAGAATTTGAATATATCCCCGTCTCCTTATATCGTTTGGTCTGTATCTCACGCGCGCGGTTTACGCGCTCCTTTATCACAGCCGAAGATTCGGATTTTTCCTTTTTCTTTTCAAGCTCCTCATAAGGTACTGCAGATACCTCTATATGCAAATCTATTCTGTCAAGCAGCGGACCGCTGACCTTGCCGAGATACTTTTTTATCTGTGACGGCGAGCATCCGCAGTCATGGGTTTTATCGCCGTAATATCCGCACGGACACGGATTCATTGACGCTACAAGCATTATATTGCACGGAAACGCATACGTTCCGCTTGCTCTTGTAATCGAAACCACTCCATCCTCCAGCGGCTGACGCAAAATCTCAAGTGCATCCTTTTTAAATTCCGGCAGCTCATCCAAAAACAAAACGCCGTGATGTGCAAGACTTATCTCTCCCGGCTTGGGTGACTGTCCGCCGCCGGTAAGTCCCACCGCCGAAACGGTATGATGCGGACTTCTGAAAGGCCGGCTGAGTACCATAGGCTGATTCTTTTTCAGCTTTCCGGCGATTGAATGTACCTTTGTGATTTCAAGTGCTTCGTCAAAGCTTAAATCCGGCAATATAGACGGAATTCTCTGTGCAAGCATTGTTTTGCCCGAACCCGGAGGTCCTATAAGCAGTACGTTATGTCCGCCTGCCGCCGCAACCTCAAGCGCGCGTTTTGCGTTTTTCTGTCCCTTTACTTCAGAAAAATCAAGACCGCTCTCTGCCGCGCGTTTGAACAATTCCTCCGTGTCAACTCTGCACGGTTCAAGCGTTTTCTCACCTGTTATATTCATTACAAGCTCTGACAGCGTTTCGATTCCGTAAACCTCAAGTCCGGAAACTACCGCCGCCTCAGATGCGTTTTCCTTTGGCAGATATATTTTATTTATTCCGCTTTGGTACGCCGTAATAGCCATAGGCAGCGCCCCGTTTACCGGCCTTAGCCTGCCGTCAAGCGAAAGTTCGCCGAAGAACGCCATATTATCTGTATCAGTCAAATTAAGCTGACCGGAGCTTATCAATATTCCTATTGCAATGGGTAAATCAAGATAAGCACCCTCTTTTTTTATACCTGCAGGCGCAAGATTTACAACAATTCTTTTGCCCGGAATCTGAAATCCCGCATGCTTCAGCGCCGTTCTTATTCTCTCTTTTGATTCGCGTACGGCAACATCCGGAAGACCCACAATCTCCCATGCCGGTATACCCGGACTTACATCTGCCTCTGCCTGAATTAAAAATCCCTGTATACCGCTGAGTCCGACACTGTTTATCTTTGCTATCATTATTTATCACCTGTTTCAAGCAGACTTACCTCATCCGCCGTAAGCTCTCTTATTTCTCCGGGTTTTAAGTCTTCGTCAAGTACAAGCCTGTTCATTGCAGTTCTTTTTAAATACAACACCCTTTTATCCAAAGCCTCAAACATTCTTTTTATTTGATGAAATTTTCCCTCGGTTATTACCACTTCCGTCAGCGGGTTTTCATTTTCCTCTATTACTCTAAGCTCTGCCGGCTTTGTTTTATATCCGTCATCCAAGACTATTCCTTCTTTAAAGGTTTTTATATCATTATAATTTATTTCTTTATCAATAACAGCTATATATGTTTTGGGAATATGATGTACCGGACTTGTTATTTTGTGTGCAAGCTCTCCGTCATTTGTAATAAGACACAAGCCCTCAGTATCTATATCAAGTCTGCCTACCGGAAAAGGCTTGTAATGCCGGAACTCCTCCGGTACCAAATCCAAAACCACCGGCTGTCTTGCATCCCATGTAGCCGACAAGTATCCCTGCGGCTTATTAAGCATAAGATATATAAATTTGCGGTAGATAAGCTTTTTTCCTCTCAGGCTTACCTCTGCCGTTTTCTCATCAATCTGCATATCGGGTTTTAGCTTATCAATACCAAAAACCCTTACATCTCCGCCGCGGATAAGCTTTTTAATTTCACTTCGGCTGCCGGCACCGCAGTCAGCAAGATATTTATCCAATCTCATTAAAGCTTACACCTCATATTTCCCAGTTTAACGTCATAATATTATAAAAAGGAGGTCTGAAAAATGTCATTTTCAAATAAAATTCAGGCTTTTTTAATCACACTTTCAGCCGGCGCCGCAATTATAGTTTTAATCATGGCTTTGCATAATTCAGACTCCCGTATAAACAAAGCAAACCTTGAATTTATCCAATCCTACGGCTGGCAGACAGAAAAATCGCCCGAGGATATATCAAATATCACCATTCCGGAGGAATTTGATGAAATCTATAATGCATATAACTCTATAGAAGCATCATCAGGCTTTGATATTACTCCATATAAAGGAGTAAAAGCCGTAAGATATTCGTATAAAGTCTTAAATCACTCCTCGTCCGACACAGGACTTATACGCGCAAATGTATTTGTGGTAAAAAATAAAATTGCCGCTGCGGACATATGTTCCCTTGAAATAGGAGGATTTATACAGCCGATAAACGATAAATCAGGTCAATTATCATACTGATTCAGTATAACATATCTTTTCAGAAATTACCATAGTTTTTTAAATTTTTATTGAATTTATGATTTGAGTGTATTATAATGTAGAAAAAATATTTATACAGGAGATAATCAGATGCATATAGACACAAAATGTATTCAATCGGGATACAGTCCCAAAAACGGCGAACCGAGAGTTTTGCCTATCTATCAAAGTACAACCTGGAAGTACGAAAGTACAGAGCAGATGGGAAGGCTTTTTGATTTGGAGGAAAGAGGATATTTTTATACACGTCTTGCAAATCCGACAAATGACGCTGTTGCGGCAAAAATAGCCGATCTTGAGGGCGGCGTCGCCGCTATCCTCACATCCTCCGGTCAGGCAGCGTGCTTTTATTCGATATTTAATATATGTGAAGCAGGCGATCACTTTGTATGCTCGTCAACCGTATACGGCGGAACCTTTAATCTTTTTGGCGTTACCCTTAAAAAAATGGGAATAGACGTAACCTTTGTCGATCCCAATGCAAGCGACGAAGAACTGAATGCGGCATTTAAAGAAAACACAAAAGCCGTTTTCGGCGAAACAATAGCCAATCCGGCGCTTGTTGTTTTGGACATAGAAAAATGGGCAAAGGCAGCTCATGCTCATAAAGTTCCCCTTATAATAGACAACACTTTTGCAACCCCGGTAAACTGCCGTCCCTTTGAATGGGGCGCGGATATAGTCGTACATTCCACCACAAAATATATGGACGGTCACGCAGTATGCGTCGGCGGTGCAATAGTCGACAGCGGAAACTTTGACTGGGAGGCCTCCGGCAAATTTCCGTGTCTTACCACTCCGGACGAATCCTATCACGGTATAATTTATACCCAAAAGTTCGGCAAGGCGGCATACATAACAAAAGCAACCGCACAGGTTATGAGAGATTTGGGAGCAATCCCGTCACCGCAGAACTCATTTTTGCTTAATATCGGACTGGAAACTCTGCCGCTGCGCGTAGAAAAGCATTGCCGAAACGCACAGGCTGTTGCGGAATTTTTATCACAGAACGATAAGGTATCATGGGTTAAATACTGTGGTCTGCCAGGTGACGAATATTATGATTTGGGCAAAAAGTATCTGCCAAACGGTTCATGCGGAGTTATATCATTCGGAGTAAAGGGCGGCAGAGAAGCCGCTGTGAGATTTATGGACAGCCTTAAACTTGCGGCTATTGTTACACATGTTGCAGACGCAAGAACCTCTGTTCTTCATCCGGCAAGCCATACACACCGTCAGTTAAACGACGAGGAGCTTGCCGCTGCAGGCGTAACACCGGACTTGATTCGTCTTTCTGTCGGAATTGAAAACGCAAAAGATATAATAAGCGATATAAAACAAGCACTTGAAAAGGCATAAAAAAATCCCCTTTTGGGGATTTTTTTATGCTTCTCTTTTATCTGCGGCATTATAGCTTTCCAGCACAGCATTATTATCCAATGCCTGTCCCGTTCCGAAAGCCACACAGGATTCCGCGTCATCCGCGGTAACGGTTTTTATTCCTGTTTCTGTCTGAATCATTCTTTCCATACCGTATATAAGGGAGCCTCCGCCTGTCAGTATTATACCGCTTCCGCTTATATCTCCGATAAGTTCAGGAGGGGTTTCCTCCAGAATATTCTTTATTTCCTCAACTATAACGGATGCCGGCTCTTTTAAAGCCTCATATATTTCATCCGAGGAAACCTGAATGGTTTTGGGAAGTCCGGAAACAAGACTTCTTCCTCTTATATCCATTGCCAAAAGCTTATCTCTTTTACGTACGCAGCCGATTTTTATTTTTAATTCTTCAGCCGTTCTTTCGCCAATCAGAATATTATACTTTCTGCGTATGTATCTGATTATGGCTTCGTCAAAATTATCTCCGGCTGTTTTTATTGAGCGGCTTATTACTATTCCGCCGAGTGAAATTACTGCAAGATCGGTAGTTCCGCCGCCTATATCAACAACAAGTCTGCCGCAGGGATGCGTAATATCCACACCCGCACCGAGAGCCGCCGCCAAAGGCTCCTCTATCAGATAAACCTTTCTTGCGCCTGCCTGCATACCGGCATCAATAACAGCTCTTTCCTCAACCTCTGTTATATCACTCGGGACGCTTATAACCACTCTCGGTTTAAAGAAAGCTCCCAAAAATCCTCTTTTGCTTACCTTTTGCAAAAAGAATTTTAACATTCTCTCTGTCGTTGTATAATCTGAAATAACTCCTTCTTTAAGCGGACGCATTGCCACTATGTTTCCGGGAGTTCTGCCAAGCATCTTTCTTGCCTCTCTGCCGACCGCCATAAGCCTGTTTGTTTCCTTATCAACAGCCACAACTGACGGTTCCTTTGCGGCAACTCCTCTTCCTTTTACATATATCAATATAGAAGATGTCCCCAAATCTATTCCTATATCCTGTCCAAGCATTATTATTTATTTCTCCTTTGTCGATTGCATTACAATTATGTTACAAATATGTTACAGAATATATTTTACAATATTTTATATCTCCTGTCAATGCCTTCGACATAAAATCCTAAAAAAATAATTATATATTTTATTGCTTTTTTTCAGCAGAATAATTATAATGTTTTTAAAACAACTTGCCAAAATGAAAGGCTGATTAAAATGAACAATAAATTTATAACAGGTTGTAACTATTGGGCGTCCCACGCAGGTACGGATATGTGGAAAAACTGGGATGAAAGCATTGTTGAAGACGATATTAAGACTCTTTCTGAAAACGGGATTAAATTTTTAAGAGTTTTTCCGAATTGGAGTGACTTTCAGCCGGTACATCCTGTTTTGGGATGTGAAGGAAGTCTTATTACTTACCGTTTTGAAAACGGTGAAACCCCCGATAATCCTTATTATCTCAGCAGAATTATGCTGAACAGGTTTGATAAATTCTGTTCAATCTGCAAAAAATACAATGTTCGTCTTATAGTAGGCTTGATTACAGGCTGGATGAGCGGAAATCTTCTTATTCCTCCGGTTTTATACGGAAAAAACCTTATTTCCGATCCGGTCGCCCTGTATTTTGAAAGCCTATTTATAAAAGGCTTTATAAAAGAATTTAAGGATAACTCTCAGATTTACGCATGGGATCACGGAAATGAATGTTCCTGTCTTTCTCCTGCCGAAAGCTATGAAAGCGCCTCCGTGTGGACAGCTCTGATTTCCTCGGTTATCAAAGCAGAGGATTCTTCAAGACCTTTGATTTCCGGAATTCATCAGCTTTCAGCCGAAAAGGAACACGGAAAATGGACGATTGAAAATCAGGCAGAGCATACCGACATGCTTGTCACACATCCTTATCCTTTCTGGAGCAGTCATGCCTGCTTTGATAAGGTAACGGATATAAGAGTTATTCTGTATCCTGCCGCACTGAGCAAGTTTTATTCCGAAATAGGAAAAAAACCCTGCTTTGTAGAGGAAATCGGAACAATGGGAAATTCGGTATGTGATGATAAAATTTCGGCTGAATATCTTAAATCACAGCTTTATTCCGCATGGGAAAACAGCTTTGAAGGTCTGATGTGGTGGTGCGCCCACGAGCAGACAAATCTTAATAACCTGCCGTATTCATGGAATATGTGCGAAGTAGAGCTTGGTATGCTTGATTCACATAAAAACCCAAAGCCTGTTCTTGATGTTATGAGAAGTTTTAATACTTTTTTAAATGAGCTTGATTTTGATTTGCCAAAAGCAAACAGCGACGCCTTGTGTATATCAACCTACGGTCAGGATCAGACCGGTATATCTTATATGAGTTATGTACTTGCAAGGCAGGCAGGTATTAACATAGATTTTGAATTTTGCGATAATGACTTGGGCGATTATAAGAATTACATATTACCGGCATATAACGGCAATAACATAATGTTTAAGGAAAACTATGTTAAACTTTTGGAAAAAGTAAATAACGGCGCCAATCTTTATATTTCTTATGACGGAGGTATACTGTCAGAATTTGAAAAGCTGACGGGACTTATAATAGAATATACCGAAAAAGGTCAGTTTTGCGGCAAAACAGAGATAAACGGCAAAGAAATAAAATATTCGCAGAATAACCGCATCAAAATCAAAGCCGCAAATGCAGAGGTTCTGGCTGTTGATGATAAAAATATGCCTGTCCTTACAAAGTATAAATACGGACACGGATATGTATATTTTTCCGCATTTTCGCCGGAGGCATTACTGCTTGAAAGAAAAATACCATTCAGCGGAAACGAATGTGAAATATATAAAAAAGTCTTTTCCGAAACAATCAAAGAGCTGCCTTTAAAGTCAGCTGATTCAAATGCTTATATTACTTATCATTACGATAATGACAAATTATATTGCGTTGTAAACAATTATTCCGATACTCAAATCACACTTGATTTTGAGGTTTCGCCGTATTATAAAATTACAAAAATATATAATGATAAACAAAATAAATGCGCTCCTTATGAAGCGGTAATTGTTCAATTAGAAAGAAGATAACTATGTTTATAAGAAAAATAAATAAGAATGATAAGACTTCAATAATAAAAATGATGGAGGAATTTTATAATTCTCCGGCTGTACTCCATCCGGTTTCATCAAAGAATTTTTCATATACTGTTGATGAATTTTTAAACGGCTCTCCTTATATTGATATTTTTATAGCCGAAATCAACGAAAAGCCAATCGGATACGTTCAAACCTCGATTACATGGAGCAACGAAGCCGGAGGTCTTGCCGTATGGCTTGAAGAAATATTTATAAAAGAAGATTTCCGCTCAGGAGGATATGGCTCTGAGATTATTGATTTTATAAAGAAAAACTATAAAAACGCCGCCAGATTCCGTCTGGAAGTCGAACCATCAAATATAAGAGCAGAAAAGCTTTATAATAAAAAAGGCTTTGATAAGCTGAATTATTTACAAATGTCAGCAGATAGGAACACCAAAAATGATTAAACTTAAAAATATTGCAGGTCACTTTAAAACAATAACACGACACCGCCATGCGGTAATAAAGCACGCATTTAAAGCCGGAATACCGCTGCGCGGTCTTTTGCATGATTTATCAAAATATTCACCGGCGGAATTTATGAGCGGTATAAAATACTATACCGACGGCAAAAAAAGTCCGAATGAGGGAGAACGCCTTGAATACGGATATTCAAAGGCTTGGCTTCATCACAAAGGCAGAAACAGACATCATTTTGAATACTGGACCGATTATAACCCAAAGTTCAGAAAGGTTATGCCTGTGCCTATGCCCAAAGTTTTCTTAAAAGAACTTTTATGCGACCGTATAGCCGCAAGCAAGATTTATCAAGGCGATAACTATAATGACTCCCATCCTCTTGATTACTATATGAAGGGTGACGCAAACAGATTTATAGCACCCGAAACCTCAGAGAAAATAATTTATTTTCTTACCTTTTTAAAAGAACAGGGCGAAGATAAAATGTTTGAAGAATTAAGGAAGTTTTAAACACTTTTCATGTGGATAAAATGTGGACATACTGTTTATAATTTTCTTTTTATTCCGCCGCGGTGGAAATTGTGGAAAACAAAAACAACTTAACAACAGCTTATACACCTGTCCAAAATGTATTAGTATACCCAAAAAATTAAGTTTTAAACATTTTAAACACCCCCAACAGCAACAGCATCCACTATAATTA
>ERZ1034952.2528-NODE-2528-length-13389-cov-6.742163_pt1 | contig 13389 bp, 9 predicted proteins | sample MGYA00520625_ERZ1034952 | MGnify/ENA primary metagenome ERZ1034952 (study PRJEB33766, sample SAMN09781773) | gut metagenome | biome: gut microbiome | host: Homo sapiens | place: Madagascar | study: EMG produced TPA metagenomics assembly of the PRJNA485056 data... | reverse complement strand
TTGTACGCTTCGATTACCTGAACCTGTCGGATAATCAGATTTCAGGCGATCATTACGACTTCAAATGTGCCCGCGTTCCCGAATGCACATCGGAAGCACTGAGCTACTATAACTGTCGTGGCCTGTGCGTTCATTCCTATAGCGATCTTAAGGCGCGGCTCAAAAAGGATTCGCAGAGAGGCATATCACCGATACTGATCCACTTTAGTTATCGTCCCGCGTCTGGAGATTGCCTGAAAGAAGCTCAAAGGGCCTTCTCAGAAGAACGGATAAGCGGAAATCACCGGCTCTATTATCATCCCACTCTGAAAAACCTGGCCGTCAAGTAAACATCATAAGTATAAGGAGATGAGACTATGTACCAATCAATCATCAGAGATCCGGGTGGAAACGGTTTAATCCGAATTCAGCTGGATGTGTGCGGACAATACTCCGCAATTGTCAACGGGAGTATTCTGGTTGTCCCTCCGGGAACCACCGCGTTCGTTGCTATCAACGGTACGCTTTCGCGCCCCTATGGCCCCGGCAGATACGAGATCTTCACAGGCGTTGATCCCTTCTTTGTAAGGCTCCGCAACATCCTGACCCGTGGAGATACCGGAACCACCGTGTCTGTATTCTTTGTGTCGACGGAGAGGGCAAAGTTTGTCAAGCTCGGCACTGGAGAGTTTCCTTTCCGGGAGCATCGCTTCCGTCTTACAATGAAAGCGCTTGCATCTTGCAATCTTTCCTTCTCGATCTCCGATCCTCTGAAGGTTCTCACAAAACTGGTCGGAAGCTATAGCTCCGCGTTTTCGGATGAAGATATCGATCCGTGTATTGAACAGATGGTTCTCGCTCCCATTAGAGAAGCCATTTCCAGAGAGATCAGCAAGCTCGATGTCACTGAGTTCAACTCCAGGCTCTCTCACATCGGAAATATGGCGGTCACCACGATAAGACCCGGTCTCTCTGAGTACGGTATCAAGCTGGAGCGGTTTGACCTTGTAGCCATCAATGTCCCCGATTCGGAGATTCAAAGACTCTATAGCCTGGAGCAGGAGTATGCTGGCGGGAAAACCAGAACCGATCTCGAACTGGATAACCTGCAAAGAGTATGGAACGGTAACGTCAATAACCGCACCTTGGGTGAAATGATGACGGGAATTCCTTCTCGAGGGCAGGCTCCTACTGGTGGTGCTGCATGTAATTCCAACGGGAACGCTGGCGGAATGGCTCCAATGATGATGCAGATGATGATGCTCTCACAGATGCTCCCGGCGTTGCGGGAACCGCTGACCGAAATGACTCGGCACACGGATATGTTTGGCGGTGCATCGTCTGACGCCCAGGGAAACACCTCATCTGCGGAATCGCCTCCGCCCATGCCTGATCGGTACAAGCGTTGCCCGTCGTGTAACGGAAACGTGATGCGTGGCAATAGCGTTTGCCCCATCTGCGGTTATAGATTTTAAGTGAAAGGAATGATGAAAATGACACGCAAAAACTACTCTTTAATCCCCGTCCTTGCAGCCATCGTTTTGATCCCCCAGTTTCTTTTCTGGTGGCTCGCCCCTGCAGCAGCAGCCGCTCGTCTCGCAGTGTACATTGGCGGCACACTTCTCACTGTTGGAATCCCTGTGGCATACCTCGTAACGTACTGGAACAGCAACCTTCGCAAAGCAGCTGGACTCTCCGTCGTTTGTTGTATCCTTGAAACCGCTGTGATTGCTCTTTCCGCCTTGCTTTTGGGAATTGACGTATCTGTAAGGTCGGCGGTCTTCGCTTTTATAATCACAACTCTGGTTTGCCTGATTGCTTTGATCCCTTTGATCAACGCCGTGCTGAAGCAACAGAGACAGGGCGTATATTCTGCTTCCATTCCTGTGGAACCGAGCAACCAGCCGGTTCGTGAAGTTCAGGAGCACAGCGATCGTGCAACCGGTCTTCAGCCTCATAATCCCATTCCCGCGCGTATGCCGCACCAGGCTACAACCAGCAAGCCTTTGCCTCCCAGAAATCGATAATCGTATCATACCGTTAGAAAGGTGGTGATTCTATGGATCGCGTCTGTAGTCGCTGTGGCTGCTCCAGTTTTCACTACAATCGCAGCAGAATGAGAATGGAGTGCGACTCGTGTGGACACCCGGTGTATGATCCGCAGCAAGATCAGCAACTCATGCAGTATGACAGGACATATTCTCAAGCCATGAGTCACCTTACTGCCGGCAACTGGGAACAGACTATCGTCATTCTGAGACCGTTAATGAGCCAGTACCCCACAGAGAAGAAACTGTATCTCGCTGTCCTACGGGCAGCAACTCAGGACTTCGGGGACATAGACATGGATAATACCGCTAATAGAACCATCGCCTCTGAAGCGTGGGATAAACTGGTGAGGCTCAACGGCGTAACCAGTGAAATGATCAGATACGGCAGCCGGCGCTATGAGAAACACAGAGAGGAACTCAACAAACAAAGGACCAGAATCCTCGCATGGATCTTTGCCGCTGCGTTCTGTTCTATCGTCGCCGGAGTGCTTTTCGGCACGGAGTGCTATTTTATCGCTGTGCTTTGTACAGGTGGTCTGGCGGGCTGCCTGTACAAGGTGTTCAGCTCACATCCCGTCAAGGTGATCAATCAGCTTATGAGTACCGTACCGAACTATCAACACAATCCGTTCATTTAGGAGGACTCATGTGAAGAAGTTTTTTGATGGAGGAGAATACTTTGTCCTGACTTCATATCGCATCAAGGCGGTTCCTATCTCGGACGACAATGAAGTCGGCTTAACGCTTGCAAAAACGATTTGCGAGGATGCTTGCTATCTATCCTCTGCGGGAAATGGGCAAACGGCAATTGAGATTCTTCGTATCTCGGGAAGAAAAGCAGGCAGCCGTATTAATCATTTGCTTACGCTCAGAACCCATGACAGTTCTGAACAGGATTGTGTTGTCCGTCAGGAAGCTCTCGAAAAAGGTATCCTTTCGCTTCTTCATCAGTCTGGTTTTACAGCAGAAGAAGTACCCTTTGAGAAATACAGAAAGCATATTTCCGAGATGGATACAGATTCGGTCTGGGTATTAATGAAACAGGATATCCAGGAATACGGCATACAGGAAACATATACATCACCGTCCGTGGTCGAAAGTGTTGACTGGAAGCGGATCTACTCAGTTTTGGACGGCTCCGGCTGTGGTTTATGTATTCAGATTATTCCTGCACTGTTGTCTGATAACGAACGCCGACTGATCGCAAAGAACACTGCTCGCTGCGCACAGGCCATGGATGGCGTAGTTCCCAATTTGCGTGACGGCCTTGCTGCGGCATCGGCAGAACGTTGGAAATACTATGCTAAAGAAATCATGCATCCTTTTGCGGAAGTAAACATTGTGGTTGCTGGGACAGTAGCCGATGCCGCACTGGTTACTGCCAGATTAAAGCAGTCTGTACAGGAGACAACCTTTCGAACCGTTGCCGTTTCAGCGTACCAGAGGTACAGCATTTATAACCAACCGTGGAAAATCTCTCACGATTTTAAGAAAGCGGATGCAGCAAGTTTAACTAAGTGGACATCGGACGAGATTTCACAAATCTTTCAGCTGCCGGTGCAAGGCAGCTACTTCATTGGCATTGATCGAAACGCATTTTCTTTAATGCCCGAAGTTGATCTCTTACCCGAACAACTGACTTGCGATGATAAAGAAAGTTTGTATCTGGGGAGATCTGTATATTCATCACAGCGGTTATTTGTTCCCCTTGAACAGATGCTACTCCATACCGCTGTAATGGGGAAATCGGGTGTTGGCAAAACCACTCTCTTGAAGCAACTGATAACACAGTTCCAACATCGCAGTATTCCTGTTTTGATACTGGAGCCAGTCAAGCGTGAATACCGCGATTTGGTCGCAGGCATGAAAAACAGCCGGGTCTTTACGGTGGAACGCCCGGTAGTTCCGTTGCTTATCAACCCGTTTTATGTCCCGAAGGATGTACCCCTTGGGGAATACAGAAGCAGGTTGCTGTCTGCGTTTAAGGCCGCCTTTTCTTTGCCTGATCCGTTGCCGTCGCTTTTTGAAAAGGCAATCTCAGAGGCATATACTCTGAACGGTTGGACAGATGCAAGCACAAGTGAGGACAGCAATGTCTCCATTTTTGATATGGCTGACTTTGTCCGGGTCTTTAAGCGCGTTATTGCCAGATCCAGTTACAGCAATGAGGTAAAAGGCAACATGATGTCCGGAGGAGCTTTCAGACTTCAGAGCCTGATTGATAGATGCCCTCGCACGTTTAATACGATATATTCTACGTCTGTGGAGGATCTTTTGAACGGATGCGCAGTTCTCGAAATGGGAAGTCTTGAGCCAGAGCAAAAATCGTTAGTTTCAGCTTTGACTCTCATTAGCATACTGGCCTATTTGAAATTCACAAGACAGAGCGATCACCGGCTTAGAAATATCGTTTTGATCGACGAAGCTCACGCTTTGCTGGATCAGGGAGAGGGTGCAACACAAGAGGAAAAAGCTCTGAACAGCACTATGACACAGTTAATGATCAACGTCATTACTGAGATTAGGGCATACGGAGTTGGGGTCATCTTTTCAGATCAATCCCCTTCGCGTGTTGGCGGGCGAATGCTTGATAATGTTGACAATATTATCTCTTTCCGGCTAAGCGGCGAGGAAGCAGAAATGCTGAGAGAACATATCGGAGCGGATAACAACCTCTGTGATGTGCTTCCTCTTATGTCCGCAGGTGAGTTCGTGCTTAAGAATCGTTTTCTTAGGTCGGCTCTGCCCGCCAGAATGGATTACTCGCCCGACAAAGAACATCTGAAGCATGTTTCAGATGAGCAAATAGTCAAAACCCACACAAAGTATTTGACTGCCCACGGCAAGGATTATTGCCCGTTCGCCTTCTGCGAAAAAGCAGGGTGTAACCATTGCTCAGTTGCTGTTCGGGAAGAAGCAAATATGTTTGCAGAACAGATATTTGCCGAGCGGCAGCTCAAACTGAGCACTCCGGAAGAGGTTGCCGCACACATTATCCGCATCCCGTCTGTTTTATCATTTCGGATTAATACTGAGAATGCGGCTATGTTCAGGAAAAAGTGCAGCTGCATAGCCGTACATCTCTTAAGAAAATGCTCTGTGGAGAACGGTATCTCATTTGGGGCGCAGACCGTCAAAAAGCTTCTGACAGATATGAATAATCACGGAAAGGAAGGAAACGGCAATGAATGAATTCAATGACACATCAACAGAATTTTCTGAAACTGATGGGATTGATGTGCCAGAGACGAGTGATTGGACTGATTTTGATCCAGCAGGAACGGATGATATCAACATTGACACGGCTGAAAGCATCGGCGCTAGAGCTACTCCAGACCTTTCGTTGGCGTCAGCATTCGGTGACAGTGATATTCAATCCGAAGCAGAAAAAGCAGCAGATTATGCTCGCTCTTATGGCTTTGACAAAGCCGCCGATTATATTGAGCGGCATTACGATGGAGATGAATTCGTCCCAGGCAACCCCATTCCAATAACCACCCGCAACATGGCTCTCGATGGCCTTGAATCTGAAAACGGCGTCTCGTTTGAAAGACGAACAGCGGAACTTACCGATGGGCTATCTGTCGAGGGGGTTTTCCCTGAATTTGATAGCAAGCACCACGTTGAACTTGGAAGCGCCGCAAATGATATGAGCCTTCACCAGCAGTTCAGCGCCTGCAGAGAGGATTTTCAGGATCACATGTATGATAGTTCCGAAAAACTGCAGGGCATAACATTCGGTGCTATGGAACGGATGGATTTGCCGCAAGGCTATACGCCTGAAGGATACACATGGCAGCACAATCCCGAAACAGGTAGTTTTGACCTGGTATCACAAGATGATCATTCTGTTGGACATACCGGCGGGAACGCCCTGTGGGGCACCAACTAATGGATAACAAGAGCTAGGCGGATTCACCTACTTCCCTCCACGCTCTTATTACATAAAACGGGCTGATGTGTTACATGATGCCTCCTCCTTGTTACTTGGACAATACGGAATATGGATCGTTTTTATTGGATAATAAAGACATCCAAAGAGTGAAAACGCAAGGGGGAAAAGAACATGAGCATGTTGTTAGAAAAGCATTTGGGTGGATGCGAGTATCAAGAACTCCCTTCTGGCATTTTGATCGAAAAGCATCAGATTGTGCTGCCAGAATCCAAGATCTTTGTGCCTGAATCAGGGCCTTTTCTTTCTGAGTGTACTAGGAGCCTCGCAAATAGCATGCCGATGCATAACGCTCCAAAGGGTGTGTTCGCTAGTACAAATTCGGGATTTGAGAATTATCCAATGAAAGGACGATAAATATGAAGACTGACAATGTTCCTATGGCTAATACTGATGAGCGCAAAGAGTCCTTCCCTACTGGTAAGGAAAAGATTGCTGGTGAGCGCAAAAAAGCTTCGATGTTTAATTCTAAACAACGCAAGCCTGATGGCAATGGAGCGGCTTCTGAAATTCGGGATAGCGAACTCGAAAAGCTGGAAACAGAAATAAAGGACTTTTTCTCTAGCCTGCCTGACGAGGATGCGTCTGTGCATCCCATGATTTGCAGAAGCCTTTTGGAAGGCCTTGAAGACAACGCATACATTGTAAAACATGGGCAAGTCACAAAACCAGTAAAGTCCCTGCTCGGGTCAACAGTTTTTACAGTAAAAGAAGGATTCGACATCTCCGAAATCCACATTGATTCCGAAACAACCCTCCAAATTCCTTCGTGTAATAAAGGGGACGAGGTTTATGCAATTGGCCGTCCTGTGCGCGGGCAATTTGTTGCGAAAATCGTAAGCTCGGAAAGCTTCTTCAAGATGTTTGAACTTGCTACCAACATCCCGGACAAGGTCAAAATGATGAAGAAATTCTTGCAGTTGAGTGCAGGGCAACAGAACAACATCAAGCAGCAATTGGGTGGTAAGAAATATGGTCTTGCCAGCAGCGATACTGCTGTACGATTCAAAGAACTTGATGAACTTAAGCTCAAGTTTGAGATTTGTCGTGAGACATATTCTCATCAGCAGCAGAGAGATATCGAGAATCTCTTTGATGAGTGCCGCGGAGTTGGAAAGCATGGTAAGGCTCTTCTCAAGCTGAAATACATTTTGAATATTACTCCGACCACCTCGGTTGGGCACATCCCCGGTAGGGAAACCTTGTTCAAAACGCTCGATAAGAGGTTGTATAAACTGGATAAGGTAAAGGCGGAAATTGTAGAAGCCATCATCGCAAGCAAGTTCTCCCAGGATCACAGCCTTCGTTTGTTACTTGTCGGAAATCCGGGCACCGGAAAAACTACTATCATCCAATCAATTGCAGAAGCTTATAGTCTTCCTTACGACATTATTCATTTGAATGGTGCATGCTCTGCGCTTGAAATCAAAGGAACAGATTCTTCGTATGATGGTTCGGATGCCGGAAAGCTGGTTAAGTCTTTTTATCAGCTCGGCACTACTGAAGCAGTAATCGGCTTGGACGAGATCGATAAGATGGCGAGTGGTGGAAAGGACGGAAACCCGGCAGATGCACTTCTTGATACGCTTTCCGATGAACATGTATGCTATGACGCATTTCTCGAGACGAGCGTTGATACCCACAATACCATCTACATTGCTACCGCAAATTCCACTCAGAACATTCCGGAATTCCTCATCAACAGATTCAAAGTTATCGTTGTTGACGACTATGAAGATGAGGAAAAGGTTGTCATTGCAAAGAAGTATGTAATTCCTCAACTTTTAGAGGATTACAGTCTTTCTTCCAATGATATCGAGTTCCCTGACGCCGTTATTCTCTATTTGGTCAAGCAATTCTGCAGTGATAGTGGAGTTCGAATGCTCAAGGAAAGCATCCATAGTATTATCCGCAGAATTGTAAATCAGTGGGAAGAGACTGGCTATCGGAGCAAAGTCGTCGTAGACACAAATCTTGTAAACGAACGTCTTGAGTCTTCTACGGATGCCAATAACCCTCAACTTCGTTATCATCGGAACAAAGCGTTTTTTAGTGAGTGTGTCAGCGCTGAGATCAAGAAGAGCTTTGCGCTACTCCAGGATTCCAATGTGGATCCGCACAAAAAAGAGACCACCTCAAGAAAAATTGAATATCTAACATCAATTATTCCTGAGGTCGGCGGCTTTGAATCATTTGATAAACAAGCCTTTTTGGACTGCATTAGCAACACTCATTTTGGCCTGCTTTCTGTCAAAGATAGAATTGCAAAGTCTTTCTATGCAAAAGCATTGAAAAAGAGAAGTTTTTCAAGTGAACGCATCTTGCTTGCTGGTGGTCCCGGAATTGGCAAGAGCTCAATCTGTAAAAGCATCGCTAGGGGGCTCAATATACCTTACATTAAGATCTCGCTTAATGGTGTATCTGACACACATGCGTTGAAGGGATTCGAAAGTACTTATGTCGGTTCTGATGCAGGCATCATAGTACGTGAACTTGCCAAGGCAGGAACAACAAGAGTTCTCGTTCAATTGGATGAGGTGGACAAGCTTGGAATCCAGAATGGGGTTAATGCAAGCAATGCGCTCATCGATCTGCTTGATAATTCTTCTGAATTCACAGATGTCTTCCTTGGCGTTCCGCTTGATTTATCAAATGTGTTATTCATTGCGACTGCAAATGATATTTCTCATATGGATCCCTGGCTGTTGGATCGCTTTTCAGTCATTCAGCTCGATGGTTACACATATGCGGATAAAGAGCAGATCCTCGATAAGTATTTGATTCCTAAGCTTGAGTTGGAGTACGCAGAAGCCGGCATTGCTATCTCAGTAAGTGATGAAGCAAAGCGTAGTTTGTTAATAGACTACTGCCCTTCTTTTGGGGTTAGAGACATTGAAAAAGCAGTCGAACAAATCGTTAATGACTTGCTCTATAAAGGTGAGACTGGAAAGTCGATTTGCATCGAAGCAGATGATGTGACGGGCGCACTTGGCCCCAAGCCGATCCCGAGAGGCAATCTTCTTAAGAAGAACGTTCCTGGCTTCGCAAAAGCACTTGCGGTATGTGGAAACAACAGCGGTATGTCTTTTTCCATTGAATCTGCAATCATTCCTTCCGATAACACTACATGTATCACAGGCCTTCCTAAAGAAAGCGCTGTCGATAGTGTCAAGCTTGCTAAAACCTTTATCAGGACACATTATCTTGAAAATAACGAGGATTTTGGTGTCCACCTTCACTTTGGAGAAGGCGCAGTAGTAAAAGATGGCCCTTCTGCTGGTGTTGCGATTATGATCTCGATGCTCTCTGCTGTGTTTGAAATGCCAGTTGAAGGTAATGTTGCTTATACCGGTGAAATCGACTTGTTTGGTAATGTGTTTGCAATTGGAGGAACTCTTGCAAAGATTCAGGCAGCAGAACAATCTGGATGTTCTAAGGTATTTATCCCTCGAAGCAACTATGAGCAACTGCACGATTCTGATATTGAGCAATTCTCGGTCGATGTTGTTCCTGTGGATCATGTGAACGAGGTAATTGATGTAGTTCTACCCAATATTCATTTCAGAAGCAGAAACTTGAGCTATTAAGCTGGACAAGACATTGGGATGAGCAAATGAACTCAGTTTGATGACGGGACAGGCATCGGAACTATCATAACGATTATTCCGATGCCTACCAACTCGGTATTCATATTGTCTCTACAATAATAACTAGTGTTTGATTCACTTTGTTGGGAGGGAGAAACACATGACTAATAGCAACACTATGTCCAAAGGGGAGTATCTGTTTGAACATTTCTTTTGGGGCATTATCTCATTGATTTGGTTCAATAGCATTCTGTTTCGCACTATAAGGGGAATTACCTATGCTCAATCGAAGCATTTCTTGTGGCTTGCGCTAATTATGTCCATCACTTTTGGAGTTCTTATCACTTGGAAGAAGCGGCGCAATAATCTCAGTTTATTCGTTAATATCATCATGCCTTTTGAGCTGTATTCCTTGACGGCATATCAGTATACGGCACCAGTTCTTACTTGGAGCCTTGTTGGGGTATCACTGTTGATTTCTATTACATATGTGTTTCTTGTTTTCAAGCCCAAAATCAGAGCAAAAGCAAGACGAAAAGCTATCATCAAGGCACGGTTAATCAGGTCCTTTTTTGGAATGCGAACAGTTGCAGCATTTTGTATGTCGGTCATGGTTTTGCTTTTGGGGGTAAGCTCCCTCTTTGGCGTATTCTTCTTTTCTCCTTCGACGATATCCGCCAAGGAGGCACGTAGCGAAGAAGTTACTATTGCCAAAAACATTGAGGTTGTATCGCTTCTAGAAGAAGAAAGGTGGAGCACATTGGCGACCACGGAAAAACTGAATATACTCCAAACTGCAGCAAACATTGAGACATATTATCTTGGCCTTCCCCATGAGCTAAACATCGTTGCCGGATCGCTATCAGAAAACACGATGGCTAGCTACAATGACAAGACGCATGTAATCACGATTGATGTCGATCATCTAGAAACTGATCTAGCACATGATATTCTTGACTCTTTGTGTCATGAAGCAAGGCACGCCTATCAGCACCGCCTTTGTGATGTATACGACAGTTTGAGTGAAGATCAAAGAGAACTACTCGTTTTTTATAATGTACAAATGTACAAGCAAGAGTTTTCAAACTACATTGATGGGAAGGAAGATGCTTTTGGTTATTATTTTCAATGGTGTGAATCTGACGCAAGATCTTATGCCATAGAATCGGTAATCGATTACTATTCTAAAATCGAAGCATATTGGGAAAAGGAGCGTGTTTAATGAACTATTATCCAGAACCCCTTTGGGAACAGGCAGTCGTACTTATAAGTAGATCAGGTATGTTCAAACTTTTATATTTTTGATAGAGGTAGACTGGGGACCTCATCATTCTTTATGAGGAGGTGGAATATGAGTGCGTTCAACACTCGGTATAGGTTTATGCGCTTGTCAGTTTATTTCACCCTCTGCTTTTGGAGGCTACGATTAAAATCCTGTAGGATAAGCGCATAGCCTTATAAAATAAGAGCTATGCGCTTATAGGAGCGTTTAACAATTACAATCTAGATAGAAGGAGGTCTTTTATGACTATTCTATCGAAAATCAAAAATGCAATCTTGCAAATGGCTCTATTTCGCAAATCGAATGCAACAATATAATGATAATGGGAACTATTGATGTATACGTAAATATCGTATCTGAAAAGAATAATAAAAACGAGCATGGTTGCTGTGACGCTTGGCACACCCCTTACGGACATTACCGATGGTAACACGGTCAAAAGCTGCGCCAGCTCTGTCATAAATCAAATGTTCGACGAAGCATTGATGTAAGACTGCAGTAGCTATCTTGATTCGTACGATGACCCGGCAAAAGTTCAGACTGCAGCAATTATGTATCATTTCATTGCAAAGCAAATCATGAAGGACTATCAAGCATTATACTTGACAGCCCTTCATACAAAAATTCTTATAAACACACCGAAATCCATCGGCTAACAGTTGGCATTTTACTTCCTTATCACTGTTAAGCCAACGTTTTTTTGGATTTCAGAGCATCAAATTTCCTTGTTTACTTCACAAAACGCACCCGAAATCTTCCTTGGATTGGCTGCTCAGAACGGTATCGTAGTAACTCCAAGGCACCTATTTTATTTTAACCTGTTAAGCTTATCCCTGTAATCCTCAAGATATTTCTGGCAAATTTCAGCCTTAGCTCCTGCCGAAAAAACTTTACAACCAAAGGGAAGCATAAATATTGGGATTGCTAACGCACTGAGAATGCCAAAGAAACCAGTATCTTTTGTTCGATACCACAGGCAAACTGAAACAAGAACAATTACGAATGATGCAGCAATAGACAACCAGAACATGCAAAGGTGGTTCCGTTTCCATTTCTCCCACTTTTCTTCAACATACAGTTTTTCTTGTGATTCACTGTATTTGGTTACATTTCGTATGTCTTCTTCCGCACGCCGACGTGCGTCAGCTTCTTCTTGTAGTTGTTGGTTAGCTTTCACTGCTTCCGCTTGAATCTTTAGCTTTTCCAGCGAAAACAGCTCCTCGTTTTTCGCAATTAAATCAACGGCTGCCTGGTGATCGTCGGTCAAATGAGTATTTTCTTCGGTCAGGGCAGAAACTTGCGCTTTAATCAAATCTAGTTCTTTAAGCAATTCTTCAGAGATGCTATTATAGATGATTTCTTCCTTCTCTTCATCTGAGGTTGCAGTAAGATATCTACTGTTGACCAATTCGCGACTGAGTATTCTTTCAGCAATTAACGGGCTGACACCTTGGTAATGACTTATACGAGAGAGTATTTCTTGAATATCATCATTACTATACTCAAAAGTTCTTCCGAGGGATGAAGATGCAAAGAATTTGATGAATGTTTCCTCATAACCCGAATCTGGCGTAGAGAAGCTGAATAATTGTAGTAACTGAGAAGGCGCTATTACTATTGGCGGATATTCCTTAAGCTCATGGTCCTCACGTTGAAAAGACGTCAGTGCTTGGTCTGTTGTTAGGAAAAGACATCCTGTATCAATGGATGTTTTGGCATCTGCTTTTTGCATTTTTTGTACATATGCGAGATTGTATGCGTCATGCCAAAGACCAGAATCACTTTTTTCGTGATATGGATCTCGAAGTGACATCTTTTCATAAAAATACCGAGCACGTTCAATTAATGCTTCTTCATCCACCTCAACTTTTTCAAGTACAATCTGATCTGCTTCAAGAAGAATGTCGTAGTTTTGGTAGTATGCAATGAAATCATCTACACTTACATAAGTTGTTCTGGCTTGGTGCCAATATGTGCTTACATAATTATCCGCAGTACGGTACTTATAGCCGGCTTGTGCTAAATTTGTTGTTGTTGGAAATTTCATTAAGACCTTGGAATCATATTTAAGCCGAGCTGTTAATTCTTTTTGGGTTTGGGCACTTACTCTTACTTTTATGCCATTTGTAATGCAGAAATTTAGCGTTTCACGTATAGACTCATAGCGGGATTGTCCTTGAAGGTTAAGTAAACGATAAATCGTATTGGTGTCTAGATAGATGGTTAGATTCTTCAAGGCGGCCTTGATGTGTGCCATATTCTCGTCGGATATTACTTCGCTGATATATCCGACAGCTTTGTCAATGCTATGAGTGAGGTATTCAACCACTTTAGGCTGGTGCAATGCTTGAAACACGGTGGGAAGCAGGGCTTCAACGTCACTTTGGACGCCTTTCTCAAACTGCTTTGAAACATTTGAGGAGATTTCTTGCGGGTCAAAGTAGGTCTCTCCCCCCAGAGACGGTCAGCAATTCGTAGCTAGATACATGGGCGAAAAGACCGACATGAACCGGGCAAACGAAGTGCGCCCCATGTTCC
>ERZ1034952.2527-NODE-2527-length-13392-cov-7.190298_pt1 | contig 13392 bp, 11 predicted proteins | sample MGYA00520625_ERZ1034952 | MGnify/ENA primary metagenome ERZ1034952 (study PRJEB33766, sample SAMN09781773) | gut metagenome | biome: gut microbiome | host: Homo sapiens | place: Madagascar | study: EMG produced TPA metagenomics assembly of the PRJNA485056 data... | reverse complement strand
GAATTATTCCACAAAACATCATGCCATTTTTGCAAAAAAACAACTATATGCATAAGTATTATTCTTAAGAAATTTGATATTCTTTATTTTTTATTGCAAACGAAAAATAAATGTGATATACTTAAAATGAGGTGACAAAAAATGAAAATTTCAACCGAGATTAATTCTTCCGCCAAAAAAATCGGTGAAGAAAAGGCAATTGAATATATAGCAAAAGCCGGGTTTGACGCATGGGATTTTTCTATGTTCAGAATGATAGATTACAACTGGGATACGCAGAAAATGTATCAGTCGAGCCACCCCCTCGCCTCAAGGGAATATCTTGCGTTTGCGCGAAGGCTGCGCAGAACGGGCCTTGACTGCGGCATATGCTGCAACCAGTCTCACGCGCCGTTCCCGTCCGATGGCATTATTCCTTATCTGAAAAGAGCCATTGAATGTACGGCGGAGGCGGGCGGCAAAATCTGCGTTATTCATCCATGCAATTTAAAAACACCCGAGGAAAACGCCGAAATGTTTGCAGAGCTTTTGCCGTTCGCCAAGGAATACGGTGTGAAAATCGCAACCGAAAATATGTGGAATTGGGACAATGAAAAGAACGAGGCTACGCCTGCCGCATGCTCGTCGCCCGAAAATTTCACGGAGCATCTCAACGCCTTGAACGACGATTATTTTGTGGCATGCCTCGACATAGGCCACGCGGAAATGCGCGGTCTGAACACCTCGGCTCCCGATATGATTTACACTCTCGGCAGTAAACTTCAGGCTTTGCATATTCACGACAACGATTTGCATCACGACTCACATCAGATACCCTTTTCGATGAAAATAGATTTTAAAAAAATAGTAAAAGCACTTAAAGACACCGGTTATAATGGATTTCTTACCCTTGAAGCCGATCGCTATCTTGAACCGTATTCAGCGGACAATATATTCGACGGTATACGTAATTTAAAAGACGCGGCTTCAAAGCTTGCATCAATGTTTTAAAAGGAGCACAATAATGTCAAACACAATTAATTTCAATGAAAAAATAGGTTTTATATGCGATATGGACGGGGTTATCTATCACGGGAACCGAGTTCTTCCCGGTGTTAAAGAATTTATCGACTGGCTGTACGCAAACAATAAACGCTTTTTATTTCTCACAAACAACTCAAGCTGCACACCGTTTGAGCTAAGACAAAAACTTGCAAGAATGGGTCTTGACGTAGCCGAAGAGCATTTTTACACAAGCGCTCTTGCAACTGCCGAATTTTTAAAAAGCCAGGCGCCCGGATGCAGCGTATATGCACTTGGGGAAGCAGCGCTTACAAACGCACTCTACAATGTCGGAATTTTTATGAACGATGTAAATCCCGACTATGTTGTGATGGGAGAAGCAAAATCATATAATATAGACACACTTACAAAAGCCGTAAACCTTGTTATGAAAGGCGCTAAACTTATCGGCGCAAACTCGGATTTATCGGGCCCCATAGAAAACGGCATTGCCCCGGCATGCCGCGCTCTTACCGCCCCCATTGAAATGGCAACGGGTACGCAGGCATATTTTTGCGGCAAACCGAATCCGCTTATGATGAGAACGGGTCTTAAAATGCTTGACTGTCATTCAAAAGATGCCGTTATGGTCGGAGACAGAATGGATACGGACATAATTTCAGGCATGGAAAGCGGCATGTCAACAGTGCTCGTGCTTTCCGGAATATCAACACACGAAACCCTTCACAAATACGCATACAAACCCACAGTCGTTTTAGACGGCGTAGGCGACATAGTAAAGACAGCCAAAGCGCAGCTTGAACAGAATTAATAATAAAAAACGGGGATGTTAAAAAGCTCCGGAACGCAAGAAAACTTGAAAAAATGGGCTGTTTAAACAGCCCATTTTTCATATTCTTGTTTATTCTTATTTCACGGACATTTTTGTATAAACTTTATGAAGTCCGCATTTCCAGCAGAGAAGCATTCCTCCCGCCGCACCAACTGCTGCCTGAAGAATCTGATACGGAAGTTTTATAAGTGCCGTTTCAGGAGTACTGTAAATAAAAGCTCTGCCGAGTGAATAGCCGACTACCATAATTACAGCGCCCAGTGTCACACCTATTCCCGAAGCCAAAACGGGACGTTTTTTTAACGCTCTTTGCGAAATCAATGAAATTACAACTGCCTGAAGTCCGTGTGTCACAAGCGACACAAACATTGGGGTGGGATAGAAAAAAAGGTCACCCAAAAATGCTCCCACACCGCCGACCATAAACGCCGCAAGAGGATCCAGAATAATTGCCGCAAGACATATTACAACATCATTAAGATATAGATGTCCTCCCGGCACGGGAACACCGAATGAACTCAGTGCAATGTTCATTGCCATAAACATTGCGGTCGTGCAAAGCCACAAAGCCGTTTTCTTTTGTTTTTTTTCATTCATAACTATTTTCTCCTTGCTTTTTGGATGATAATATTATATAATAATTCTGATAATATAAAATATCCAAAACATGAGAAAAATATATAGCCAGATGAAATATACGATTGACAAAAACAAAAGACCCGCATATTTACAGATTTACAAACAGCTGCGCGATGACATTGTAAGCGGTATATACGGATACGGTGCAAAACTTCCGTCAAAAAGACTGCTTGCCGAGGAAAGCGGCGTCAGCACAATTACAATAGAGCACGCATATGCCTGTCTGTGTGACGAAGGCTATGCGGCATCACGTGAGAGAAGCGGATACTATGTAATTTTCAAAAGTTCGGACGGTTTTGCCGTAACGGATTCCGTTAATACGCAAAATATTCTGCACGAGAATGAGACAAACGAAGAAGCCGTATTCCCGATATCCGTCCTCAGCCGAACTATGAGACGCGTGCTTTCCGATTATCACGATGTTCTTCTTGAAAGATCTCCGAACACCGGGCGCATTGAGCTCAGAACAGCAATAAGGCGCTATCTTGCCGGCAACCGCGGAATTTACGCCGATATAAATCAAATTGTTATAGGTTCGGGAGCGGAATACTTATACGGGCTTATTGTTGATCTGCTGGGGCGCGACAAAATGTTTGCCATTGAAAAGCCTTCATATCAAAAAATCAAACAAGTATATCAGGCAGAGGATATAGATTTTGAAATGCTGCCGCTTACAAATGACGGAATAGACAGCCTTGCTCTCGCCTCAACACGCGCTTCCGTTTTGCACACAACTCCTTACAGAAGCTATCCGAGTCTCTGCACCGCATCGGCAACAAAAAGGCATGAATATATCCGCTGGGCGGAGCAAAGCGGCAGATTCATAATTGAAGATGATTTTGAATCAGAATTTTCTGTTTCCTCAAAACCCACGGAAACGCTCTTTGCTTTGTCCGAAGGAAGTAATGTAATTTATCTCAATACTTTCTCAAAAACAATATCCCCCTCATTGCGAGTGGGATATATGGTTATTCCTGATTCACTTTTGGAAACATTTGAAGAAAAACTCGGTTTCTATTCCTGCACCGTTCCGACCTTCGAGCAGTTCGTTCTCACAGAGCTTATAAACAGCGGTGACTTCGAACGCCATATAAACCGCGTGAGAAGAAGCAAAAGAAAGAACATGCAGAATAATAAACAGATTATTTAATATTGCATATTCTGTCTATCTTTTCAAGCTCCTCATCGGAAAAATGCGTGTTTTTAGTTGCTTTGATATTGTCAAGAATCTGCGAGGGCTTTGAAGCGCCTATAAGAACCGATGTTATTATTCCGTCACGCAAAATCCACGCAAGCGCTGTTTCGGCAAGCATTTGCCCCCTCTGCGCAGCAATTTCGGAAAGTGCTGAAATCTGATTTAATCTTTCCGGAGTTATTGCCGATTCTTTTAAAAATCTTCCGTCCGTTGCAACACGGCTGTCTTTCGGAATACCGTTTAAATATCTGTCCGTAAGCAGCCCCTGAGCTAACGGGCTGAATGCAATTATACCTTTTCCGAGCTTATAAGCCTCTTTTTTAAGACCGTTTTCTTCTATTGTTCTGTCAAAAATCGAATACCTGTTTTGGTTTATTATGAAAGGACATTTAAGATCCGCAAGGATTTCACAGGCTGCTTTAAGTCGCTCGCCGTCATAATTTGACAAGCCGACATACAGCGCTTTTCCGCTTTCAACCGCAGAAGCCAAAGCACCCATCGTTTCTTCAAGCGGCGTTTCAGGATCGGGGCGGTGATGATAAAAAATATCAACATACTGAAGTCCCATACGTTTAAGACTCTGATCCAGACTTGCCAAAAGATACTTTCTGCTGCCCATGTTTCCGTAAGGTCCGTCCCACATTTCATAACCGGCTTTTGTGCTTATTATCATCTCATCACGGTACATATGCATTTCTTCGCGCATAATCTTCCCGAAGTTTGTTTCCGCGCTTCCGGGTTCGGGGCCGTAATTATTTGCCAGATCAAAATGAGTTATACCGTTGTCAAACGCGGTAAAACACAGCTTTTTCATATTTTCGTACGGTGATGTATCGCCAAAATTATGCCAAAGCCCAAGCGAAAACGCCGGAAGCTTCAAGCCGCTGTTTCCGCACCTGTTATACGTCATTTCTTCATACCTGTTTTCACTTGCTTCATACATGTTTTTATCATCCTTTTAATTAATGTTTATCAAACTCAAACACAAGTTTTTGAATGTCAGCATCAAATAAATTCTCCTTATTTACCGCAACAGATTCCGTATAAAACTCCCTGCCGAAAACTGTCTCTCCGGATATCACCTTCGCCGCATTTTTAACACCGAGATACCCTATGGCAAAAGGATTTTGCACTATAAGCGTATCGATTTCGCCTGTTTCCAGCATACCTATACAAACCGAATTCTTATCAAATCCCACAGCGTATACTTTGTCAGACAAATCAAGCTGTTTTATTGTATATCCGATTCCGAGCGTCATCCACTCATTGAATCCAACCAAAACATTTATTTCCGGATGTTCATTCAAAAGAGCACTCACTGCCTCGGAAACACTTTCCGTATTGCTGCTTACATTGACAGACACAGCAATATTTGCATTTTCCGTGTCTTTTAAATAATCTCTGAAGCCTTTTTCGCGCTGCATTCCATTTTCCGTGCTTTTATAATAATTTACAATCCCGATATTTATCTGTCTGCCGTCGCCGAAACAGTTTATTGCCGCTTCTGCCGCCTTACGCCCGGCTTCAACGTTATCTGTTCCTATAAACATACTCACGCCGTCGGAATCTATATCGCTGTCTATTGTAATTACGCGTGTTCCCGCCTGCATTGCGCGTTCTGCCGCCTCTGCATTTTTTTCATAGTCTATTGCCGACAAAACTATTGCATCGGCTCCGTCACGCACCGCATTATCTATAAGTCTGTTTTGCGCCTCGTAATCTTCTTCGCTTCCCGGTCCCCAAAATGTAACATTGACATTATATTCCGTTGCCGCGGCATCCACACCGCTTTTTACACTGTGCCAAAAATCCGAGTCAAGCGCTTTTACGATAACAGCAACCTTTTTTTCTGCATTATTTCCCCCCGAACAAGACGAAATAAGTAAAAGCGGAAGACATAAAAGAGCAGATAAAATCTTTTTAATTTTCATTTTGCTCCTCCTTTGCTATTTTCGGAATTCTTGCCGTCATAACGGTTCCGACGTCAAGTTCGCTTTTTACCGTAAGTCCGTACTTTTCACCGAAATAGATTTTCAGTCGGTCATTTACGTTTTTCACCCCGATTCCGCTTGAATCGCTGCGTTCCTTGCACAGAATCTTTCGGCACTGTTCTTCACTCATTCCTACGCCGTTATCTTCAACAATCATGAGAATATCGTTTTGATCATCCTCCGCTTCCTTTACGGTGATCTTTATTTCACCCTCATCAACCAAGCGATCTATTCCGTGATATATTGCATTTTCAACAAGAGGCTGGAGCGTTATCTTATTGCAAAGAAATGTCTCCAATTTTTCATCAACTTCAAAACTGTAAGAAAACTGTTCTCTGTAACGGAAACTTTGAATTACAAGATAGTTTTTCACATGGTTTATCTCATCTTTTATTGTTATAAGTTCATGTCCGCGGCTTATGCTTATTCTGAAAAGCTTTGCCAGAGCGCCTACCATTTTTGAAGCATTATCCGTCTCCCCGCGCTCGCACATCCACTGAATTGAGTCAAGCGTATTGTAAAGAAAATGCGGATTTATCTGAGCCTGCAAAGCTTTAAGCTCTGTTTTGCGAAGTTCTGTTTCCTCCCGGCGCACCTTTTCCATAAGTTCTTTTATCCTGACTGACATATGACCGAAAGAATCCGACAAAATCTTAATCTCACTTACTTTTTCATCTTTTTCGTTAAAACTGAAATTATCCGTATCTTTCTCAAAATGTTTCATGGCATCTATGAGCTCCTTTACGGGTCTGTTAACAATTTTTGAATAAACCGCAAGAACTACCAGACAAATAATCACACAGCATACAAAAGACACAAGGATACTGAGCGCTATCTGTCTCTCCCCCTCTGCTGCAATCTCTCCCGTAAAACTGAGTCCGACAATACGCCATTGCCTTCCGCTGAGGGTTTTTATGCTGTAAACTACATTTTCTTCGCTTGTCAAGCCGTCCGGGAGCTGTTTTATATATTCTGTTTTTTCACTCTTAAGTCCGGAAAACAAAAGCTGCTGCTGCGGATGATATACAATATTTCCGTTTTTGTCCTCAATGAAACAATATCCCTGTCTCCCGACTCCGACATTGTCTATATAAGCGGCGATTTCGGAAAATTTGAAGTCAACTGCTATATATGCGCCGTCCAAAACATTTTTCCTCATTCTAAGAGCAGTCGTTATAACCCACGGATAACTGTCTTTAAAAAGGGTCTGAACATGCGGCTCGGAAAACACAATCTCATCTCCGGAGTCAAAAAGTTCTTTGTCAAAAGACAAATCTTTATATATATGTTTTTTAAGCTCTGCGGCATTTCCGACGGAGCTTAATATTTCTCCGTTTTCTCCGTAAATAGTCACGGCATAAATATCATTTTGCACATAAGTAAGCGTCGACAGACGGCTTTTGAGTTCATCATCGTTTTCCGTGTTTTCAACCACATCGCGGATAAGCATAAGTTTGCTTTTCATAGAATCAAAAAAATTATTTACGGCAAGCTCTGTCTGTCCCACAATCTGTTCCGAATTTACACGTACGTCACGCATAAGCGCATTGCTGTACAAAGATACAAAAACCGCAACGCACAGTGTAACCGCCGTAATCATGGCGATTGCTATTGAAAGCACAGATATTGCTGATAAGCTCACCGCTTTACGGTGTATCTTTTTTTTCATGTTTTAATTATCACTCCTGTTTGTATTCCGAACCTTATTCGGCGATTCACCGTAAAACTTTTTAAAACAATAGCTGAAATAATGCTGATCGCTGTAACCGCACTTTTCCGAAATCTCAAGAATTTTCATATTGGAACATACAAGCATATCATGAGCCGCATTCATTCTGCGTTCCGTAAGCAGTGTAATAAAATTTTTCTTTTTGGTCTTTTTTATTAATGCGCTCAAATAATTCGGGCTTACGGCAAGTTCATTGCTTACTCCCGTCAGCGAAAGTTCTTCGTCCGAAAATCTTTCGTCTATTATCTGCACAACTTTGTCGCAAAGAACTTCACTGTCTCTCTTCTGCATATTTGAAATCATGGTTTTTGCACTGTCGCAAAAATCAATTAACTCATTTTTCATACCTGATTCGCTGCTGTGAGATGTAATACGCGCAAAAATCGGATTGGAGGACAAAAGTTTTAATATTTCGGACTTATCATCCGTAACGTTGCTGACAACTCTGTATATCGTAGCAATAATCTGCGCCACCAGCAAGTCCGCATTTTCAGGTGTGCTCTTAGCAAAAAGATCTTCAATAAAACTGCGAAGCTCATCTCTGTTGCCGACTTTTAAAAGCTGCTCAAGCTTTAAAACGGTTTTTTCCACCTTGTCAATTTCCAGTTCGTCATTATGTTCCTGGTCATTTATAAATCTTACTTCTCCTGCGCCGTCTGCCGTATAGCGTCTTGCGGTTACCGCCTGAAAATATGCTCCGGCACAATCTTTCAAAGCCGTAAAATCACGGCTTACGCCTATAGTGCAGCTCTGATGCAGCATTCTCTTTGCTGTCTGAACAAGCTCTCTCAGCGGAAGCTCCATTATATTTGAAATTTCATCTTCTTTTTCCGTCACGCACAGTGTAACCACTCGGCCGTATACAACAAAACTCACCGAATACATATAATGCGCCAGCACTGTATCGACAAAATCCGTATGCTTTTCCTCTGTGCATTGATTCCCCTCATTATCGGCATATTTTGAAACAAGTACGCAAAAGCGCGCAGTTTTTCCGTCTTCAACTATTCCCAATTCCCGTGCTTTTGTATAAAGTTCCTCTTCATTCGGCAAACGCTCACTGCTGCCAAGCATAAGCGGAAGTAAAAAACGTTCCAGAGACAGACTGTGCAGCTTGTTTTTGATGTCTTCGTCCGGTGCGGAAATAACACTTCCGAGCTTTTCATCCATGCGACGGCGTATTTCAAAAAGCTCCTCGCTCATTTCATCTGAAGAAATAGGTTTTAAAAGATAACTTATAATGTTACAGTCAATAGCTGCTTTTGCATACTCAAATCTATCATATCCGCTTAATATAACCATCTGAGTGGCAGGGCGAATCTGCCGCACTTTTACGGCAAGTTCAAGCCCCGACATTATAGGCATCATTATGTCGGTAAGAATAAGGTCGGGTTCAAGTGTTTCAACAAGATCAAGCGCTTCTATTCCGTTTTCCGCTTCTCCAACAACTTCAAAGCCCGCATTTTCCCACTTAACTCTTTCTACAATTGCTCTTCGCTGTTCAAATTCATCTTCGACCACCAAAACGGTATACTTCATTGCATCTTCCTCCAAAATATAAGTTTCTGCAATACCATACCAAAAGTATACCATTAAATTTAAATAAAATCAATACAAATCCCGTAAGATTTCATACCTTTTCCCAGCCGGCATAAAGCGTCATGCTGTCTGTCACTGTATCCTCAGACATATTCCATTCTTCGGTGCAGGCACGGTCTTTATACCAGCCTTTGAACTTCCACCCTTCCTTTACCGGCGGGTCAACGTTTATATAATTCGAATGCATAACCTTAACACTCTCAACATGCGAACCGCCGTCCGTATCGAATTTCACTGTAAATCCGCTGTGACTTACCACAAATATAAGCGCCGCAACAAGCAATATCACAAGCGTTGCCACCATAATATTGGCGCTTTTCACGGACATGTTCACCTTTGCATACAGTCCGCCTTTGCGGCGTTCTGTTTTTTCCGTATCAGCTTTTTTATTCTCCATAATAACCCCCGTTCCGATGTCCGCGTTCACTCATAAGTAATTTAGCTCCCTATCCGAAAACAGAGCTGCAGTAATTTTTTCTACCGCAGCTCTGTCATTTAATTATTTTATTTACGAGCCAGGTATTTTCTCATATCAATAGCACATGCAACAAGGATTATAAGACCTTTTATAACATAAAGCATGTTTGCGTCGACAGAGAGGAAGTTAAGTCCGACAAATATTATCTGGAGCAGGAAAACTCCCACTACAATGCCGCTTATTTTACCTGTACCTCCGACAAACGATACACCGCCTATAACGCATGCCGCGATAGCGTCCGATTCATAGTTTAAACCTGTGTTTGCCGAACAGGAAGCAATACGCGCACCTTCTATAAAACCTGTTATACCGTACATAACGCCTGCCAGAACAAATACCATGATTATTGTCCAGAAAACATTAACACCCGAAACATTCGCAGCTTCTTCGTTTGAACCTACCGCAAACATATTTTTACCAAACTTTGTTTTATTCCATATTACCCACATTATGCCTGTCAGGATAATTGAATACAAAACATATTTCGGAACAGCTACATCGCCTATTTTAAACAGTGTTCCGCGCACAAAATCCGTATAAACCGGGTCGAGACCGGAAAGCGTCTGTCCGTTATTGCCGCCAAGCATAAGATACATAAGCACAAGTCCGAAAACAATAAGCTGTGTCGAAAGCGTTACTATAAACGGATGCAGTTTAAACTTTGCTACAAAAAAGCCGTTTACAAATCCGATAACCGCACCTACCGCAATAACCAGAAGCAGTACTGCCCAAAGAGGCATAACTCCTATGTTCGGAAATATTTTATTTGCATACTCCGTCATCTGCAATAGCGATGCGGCAATACAAGCCGTAAGTCCCACGCACCGTCCGGCGGAAATATCTGTTCCTGTGAGTACTATGGCACCCGCTATTCCCAATGCAATAGGAAGCTTTGCTGCTGTAAGAGAGATAATATTAACCACCGACGAAACCGTAAGGAATGCCGGAACCCGTATTGCTATATAAATTACCGCAATAAGTATAATTATATACATTGCGTTGTTAAAGAGCAAATCCGTTATTGCTCTGCGCTTGTCGTCTCCGGATTTTTGTTTGAAATCATCAATCCATGATGACAAACGTCCTTTTCTTTTTGTTGTTGCGTCTGACATTTTGTTTCCTCCTTAGCCGAAAGCAGACAATAAAAAATCTGATTACAAACGATTGATTTCCGCTTTCGCTTTGTTAAAATACTCGGTATTAGACTAAACCTCTAAGTGTTCTTATACGTATTTTGCCGCAAGGCTCATTATTTCTTCCTGTGTAGCAGTTGAAGCATCAACTTCGCCGGCAAGTTTTCCGCCCGACATAACAAGAATTCTGTCGCACACACCGAGAAGTTCCGGCATTTCCGATGACACCATTATAACCGTTTTTCCTTTTTCGGCAAGATCTATAATAAGCTGATATATCTCATATTTTGCGCCAACATCTATACCTCTTGTCGGCTCGTCAAGCAAAAGCACAGTAGGCTCTGTAAGAAGCCATCTTCCCAAAATTACCTTCTGTTGATTTCCGCCCGAGAGAGAACGGATTTTTGTTTCCTGACTCGGCGTTTTAACTCTCATGGATATTATACACCACTCGGTGTTCTTCTTCAGCTTTGCCTTACTCAGAAACGGTCCTGTTTTACATTTATCAAGACTTGCTATTGTCGCGTTTTCGCGAATATTCAGTATTGAAAAAATACCCGTTGCACGTCTTTCTTCGGTAAGAAGCGCAAAACCGTTTTTGATTGATTCGCCGGCATTTCTGTTTTTTATCGCTTTGCCGTCTATTTTAATGGTTCCTGACTTTCTTGTTGCAACACCGAATATGTTTTCCAAAAGTTCCGTTCTGCCGGAACCGTCAAGCCCCGCAACGCCGAGTATCTCGCCGCGGCGTGCTTTAAACGAAACATCGCGAAGCTTGGAATACTCTGCACTCAGTCCTTCGACCTCCAAAAGTACACCTTCCGGCTTGTTTGTTTTTGGAGGATAAACCTGAGTAAGCTCTCTGCCAACCATAAGCTTTATAATTTCATTCATAGTAAGGTCTTTGGCTTCCCGAGTTGCAATCCATTTTCCGTCGCGCATTATTGTAACTTCATCGGATATACGCAAAATCTCCGCCATTTTATGCGATATATAAATTATTGCACAGCCTCTGTCCCGAAGCATATTTATTATTTTGAAAAGGTGTTCAACCTCTTCCTCCGTAAGCGATGACGTAGGTTCGTCAAACACAATAACTTTCGAATTATACGAAACCGCTTTAGCTATTTCCACCATCTGTCTTTGAGATACCGGCATTGTACTCATCACGGTTTTCGGATCTATATCAAGCTCAAGCTTTTTGAAAATCTCACGCGTTTCGTTATACATCTTTTTCTCGCTTGTAATGGGTATACCTTTGGCTACGGTAGGAAATCTTCCGAGCCACATATTGTCCATAACATTGCGTTTCAAAGCCTGATTAAGTTCCTGATGCACCATTGCAACGCCGTTTTCCAAAGCTTCTTTTGAATTTTTAAAATCAACCTCGTTGCCGTCCAAATAAATCTTTCCGCTGTCTTTATTATATACACCGAACAGACATTTCATAAGTGTGGATTTTCCGGCTCCGTTTTCCCCCATAAGCGCATGAACCGTGCCGGCTTTTACGCTGAGATTTACCTTGTCCAGCGCCTTTACGCCGGGGAAAGCTTTTTCAATGTTCTCCATTTTCAGAAGAACGGGTTTTTCTTTAAGATTTGTATTATTTGCCATAAGCCCATACCCCGTTTCCTTGCGGAGGCGCTGAATTCAGCGCCTCCGTATAATTAAAAACTACTCATTCATATATGTCGAATAAGGAATATTTATTCTCCACGTGCCTACTGTTTCGCTGCTGTCAAGCCCGTCAAATGCATTTTTATCTCCGAGATAATTCTGTGCAATTGTCGTAATCGCTTCTGCCATTCCGTCTGCATCCTGTTTGATTGTTCCTGTCATTGTACCTTTTCCTATAGCGGATTTTGCAGCGTCTGTCGCGTCAACTCCAAACACGGGAATTGTTTTTCCCGTTCCGTTATTGTAACCTGCCGTCTGCAAAGCTGACAATGCGCCCAAAGCCATTTCGTCATTGTTTGCAATAACAAGCTCAACCATATTATTGTTTGCAACGCTGTACTGAGCAAGAATTGTGCTCATATAATCCGTTGCCGCCGCCGATGACCACTGACCGTTTTGGTCAACAAGATATTTGTTTGAGTTCGAAGCGTCATAGAAAGAAAGTTCAGGTTTGCCGGCCTCTGTCAAAATCTTGTTTGCATCTTCAACACCGTATTGTGTACGCGCTATAGCTTCCATATTTCCTTCCTGACCTTTAAACATAACGTAGCTTATTTTTCCGTCACCGTTTAAGTCAACAGCATCAAAATTATCTACAAGATATTTGCCTATCATTTCGCCCTGCATATGTCCTGCCATCTCATAATCTGTTCCTACAAACACGCATTTGTCGTAGCTGCTTACAACCGATTCTTCTACCGAGCGGTTAAAGAATATTACGGGAACGTTTCTTTCTTTCGCCTGGTTAATAATGTTCTGTGCCGCATCATTTGATCCTGTGTCAACAACGTTTACAACCAAAAGTTTGGAACCTTTTGCAAGAGCAGTTGTAACCTGTTCTGTCTGCGTTGTCTGGTTTCCGTTTGCATCATAGTTTTGGAATGATATTCCCTTTTCGGCAAGAAGCTTGTCCATTGCCGAGCGTACACTTGAAATGTACGTGTCACTGTAAGTGTAATAGAAAACGGAAATTTCTCCGTTTCCGGAGTTCCCTCCGGAAGTTCCGCCACCGCACGCCGTCAGTGCAACTCCGAGCATCAATGCAAGTACAACTGCCAATAATTTTTTCGCTTTCATAATTTTTCTCCTTTCAAAATCGGGATTGTCCCTTTTGTTG
>ERZ1034952.2525-NODE-2525-length-13393-cov-10.108487_pt1 | contig 13393 bp, 10 predicted proteins | sample MGYA00520625_ERZ1034952 | MGnify/ENA primary metagenome ERZ1034952 (study PRJEB33766, sample SAMN09781773) | gut metagenome | biome: gut microbiome | host: Homo sapiens | place: Madagascar | study: EMG produced TPA metagenomics assembly of the PRJNA485056 data... | reverse complement strand
CCCAAGCATGCTCTTTTTCGTTTTTTACCAATAAAACTTGCACACGGCGTTATTTGATCACAAATCATTCTGGCATTTCTTTAGAATCAGCCGCATTGAAAGCACGGAAGTTGAAGGAATATCTGGTCAAAGAGGAACCTGAAATAAAACTCATTTTCGTTACACTTCCTGTGGATTACAAACTTGAAGGACATTTGGGGCGTTCTCGGACTTTCAAAAGTGTTGATGATATTCTGCAGAATTATGAGGAATGGCCTCCGGTTGTGAAAACGACTGAAATCAAGTTTTGGGAATCGGACGAAGAATTTCTGGAATTTTGTGCAGAGGCAGAAAAAATCATCAAGAATCGTAATACTATAAATCCACCAACCTTAGCAGAGATGGCAAAATACTGCCAACAAGAAGAAACATTTTTTGTGGAATGGAGGTCGCGTTCTCCTAAATAATATAGACTTACACCGTCCTCTGATGTCACGCGACATCAGAGGACGGGATGTTCTAAATTTTCCATAATTACAGGAGCAATGGTTGACCTGCCAGATACGATTGATAGATATACTTCGGATTTTCAAAGAACATGCTGCTGTTATAATCATCCTGTCGGTCGGTTATCCAGGAGTTATAAACCTTCGATCAGTGCATCGGAAAGCCAATCCCTTTTGTTTGGGAAACCGCAACAATCAAGGCAATTTATCATGGAGTTCAGGCGCGCGCATCCATGAAAATATTTGCAAATCAAGGTTTGACTTTTACAGACAGAACCATTATAGTAAAAACAACATCGTTGGGAACTATGAAAGTTCTTTAGAAATGGTAACAAGTGGTACTTTTGCCATATTGATGAGGTATGGATACAGGAAGACGGAGTCAGAAAATAGGGTGTCATTCGGTGCCATTTTCAAGGTGCAAACGCCAGAAATTGCCGTTTGAGCCTTCTTTTTTCTCTTATGTGAAAGCGGCCAAATTTGCCACTTTTGAGCTCAGATCTTCCTGTTTAGAGATGTTTTGAGGGGAAGAAAACTCTTCAGCTGTTCCACCCGCCGCAACCCATGCTTGCCCGATGGCGGGGACTTGCCGAAGGCAGTCCGGTTCCCCCCCTCCGCGGATTTCTGTCCGGAAGGGAGAGTGCGGCGTTCCGTGAATGCCGGACAGGCGCCGGAAGCCGGGGCGGCGTTTTTCGGACGGACCGCTCCGGTTCCGGGCAGGATCAGATGCGCCTGAAATGGTAGAGGGCGGCGCCTCCGTCGCGGTCGAAGCGCGGAACGTGGAAGCCGGCCTGCATCAGCATTTCGCCCGTAAAGCGCTCTCCGGTCTGCTCGAGCTCGTAAACCGCCGCCGGATCGAGTCCGCGCAGGCGGCAGCGGAAGACCGGGCCGTTCGGGATGTTGCGCGGCTGGACCATCGTGACCAGCGCCTCGGAGCGGTCGCGGGCGGCGTGCTCCCAGATCACGACGACCGTGGCGGGATCGAACGGATCGGTGATCCGGTGGAAATCGCCGCCGGTGACGAGACGGTTGTATTTATGATAGGCCGCCACCTGCTCGCGGATGAAGCTGCGCTCCTCTTCCGTCATTTTGTTCAGATCGAGCTCGTAGCCGAAGGTTCCGGAGAGCGCGACGATGCCGCGGGTCGGGAACGGATTCGTGCGGCCGGTCTGGTGGTTCGGGCAGTCCGAAACATGGGCGCCCATGGTCGAACACGGATAGAGCATGCTCGTGCCGTACTGGATCTTCAGCCGTTCGAGCGCGTCGGTGTCGTCGCTGGTCCAGATCTGCGGAACATAGTAGAGCATGCCCGCGTCGAACCGGCCGCCGCCGCCGGAACACCCTTCGATGAGGAGCTTCGGATAACGCTTCAGCAGCCGCTCGTGCAGCTCGTACATGCCGAGCACGTAGCGGTGCGCGATCTCCTTCTGGCGTTCGGGCGGGACCGCGGCCGAGCCGACTTCGGTCAGATGGCGGTTCGCGTCCCATTTGATGTACTCGATGTTCGCGCTGTCGAGAATGCCGGTGATGACGCCGAAGAGGTAGTCGACCACCTCCGGGCGCGACATGTCGAGCACAAGCTGGTTGCGTCCCTCGGAAGCGCCGCGGCCCGGCACATGCAGACACCAGTCCGGATGCGCGCGGTAGAGTTCGCTGTCGCGCGAAATCATCTCCGGTTCGAACCAGAGCCCGAACTTGAGCCCGAGTCTGTTGACCTCGCTGACGAGCCGGCCGAGCCCGCCTTTGAGCTTCGACTCGTTGACGAACCAGTCGCCGAGGCTGGTGCGGTCGTCATCGCGCTTGCCGAACCAGCCGTCGTCGAGCACGAGCATCTCGATGCCGAGATCGGCCGCATCCTTCGCGATGGCGAGGAGCTTCTCTTCATTGAAGTTGAAGTAAGTCGCTTCCCAGTTGTTGACCAGGATCGGCCGCTTGCGGTCCTTCCAGTAACTGCGGATCAGGTGATCGTGGAAGAGATTGTGGAAGGTGCGGCTCATATCGCCGAGGCCGTCGGCCGAGTAGACGAGGAGCGCCTCGGGAGCAGTGAAGCTCTCGCCGGGAGCGAGGACCCACTCGAAGGTGCGTTCGTTGATGCCGATCTGGGCGCGCAGCAGGTTGAACTGGTCGAGCTCCAGCTCCGCCGCGAAGTTGCCGCTGTACAGCAGCGTGATGCCGTAGGCTTCGCCGGCCGTCTCCGTCGTCTGCGGGGCGGCGAGGGCGAAGAACGGATTCTGCTGATGGCTCGAAAGTCCGCGCACCGACTCGATGACGGTGCGGGTGTGAGAGAGCTTCCGCCGTTCGACGGCGCGTTCGCGCCCCCACGCGCCGGGGAGGTGCAGCAGCTCGAAATCCGCGCCCGGAAAATCGACGGAAGCGCTGGAGAGCTTCTCAATCCGGACGGTTTCGCCGGAGCGGTTCACGACTTTCGCCGCCCGGGCGATCGCGTTGTATTTCGTGAATGTGCTGTAAAGAAGGATGAATTCGACATCGCTCGCAGCGTCGTGGAGCGAGAGTTCGAGCGTATCGACTTCGCCGTCGGCTCCGAAGGTGGCCGGCAGCCCCTCCAGGGTCGGCTTGCCCTTGTAGATCTTGTGGGAACGGTATTTGAAGTCGGTGACCGTATGGCCGTTCTCCTGCCGGACGATGACGCCGGGGGCGTGGAAGTCGCCGATGCCGTTCGTGCCGAATTCCTGCGGAATCACGTCGCGCGATTCGGGGGCCTGAGTTCCGGGCGCGGCGGGCGAAAAGGCGCGGTCCATCGGCCGGTACAGGTATTCGAGCGCGTCGGAGTCGATTTTTCCGCCGTAGCAGAGATGGGCGATATAACCGTTGGGCTCAATCAGGAACGCATAGGTGGAGTTCCCCGCGTCGAGCTTGAACACCCGGTTTTTTTCATTGAATGTGATCGGCATGGCGATTCCTCTGTATGAGTGTATGATGTTGATATACAAAAAAATTTATGTAATATACCCCGGAAAATCCGGATTTTCAAGCGCTTGACGCACATTGTGCCGATGCATTTTACCGCCGTCCTTCCGCCGGGGGGCGGAATGCCGAAAAAATGACGGAACGAATTTGTATCCGGACGAGTTCGGGTGTAAATTACCCCCATGACGATGCAACTGATTGAAAGGCCCGGTTTACAATGAATTACAGGATTGAAATTTCGCCGCTGCCGCAGTGGCGCGACGCCCGCGGGGAGGGCGTGAAGAAGCAGATCGAGAAATTCTTCGGCTTCCCGGTGGAGAAGGTCTGGACCCGCGATATCTACACGATTGCGGCCGATATTACGGAAAAGGAAGCGCAGAAAGTTGCGGAACTTCTTTACAATCCGGTGCTTCAGGGGTGGCGGGTTACGGCTGCGAAATCCGAGAATTTCCAGGAGCTTCCGGAGTGCGAATATCTGGTTGCGGTCGGTTTCCGTCCGGGCGTGACTGACAATGTCGGCCGCTCGGCCAAGTCCGCCGTCGGCGATATCCTCGGCCGGAAGCTCGGCGAGGACGAGGCCGTCTTCAGCTCGACAGAATATCTGTTCTACGGCAGCAAACTCACGCGGGAGCAGGCCGGGACGATCGCGTCGAAGCTGCTGGCGAATGAGCTGATCCAGACCGTCCGGGTGCTCTCCGGCGAAGAGGTCGCCGACGGGATTCCGATGAATCTGCCGTTTGTGACCGCCGTCAACGACGTGAAGGTGCGCGAGTACGATCTCGAAGTCTCCGACGACGAGCTTATGGAGATCAGCCGCAAGGGCATTCTCGCGCTGTCGCTCGACGAGATGAAGGCGATCCAGAACTACTTCCGCAAGGCGGAGAACCGCGCGGAGTACGGTCTCGGGAAGAACCCGACCGACGTCGAGCTCGAAGTCATCGCCCAGACCTGGAGCGAACATTGCAAACACAAGATTTTCGCCGCAAAGGTCGATTATACGGACGAGGAGACCGGCGAGAAGCAGGAGATCACCTCCTGCTACAAAACCTTCATCCAGAAGAGCACGAAGGAGATCGGCGAAAAGGTCGACTTCCTCGTTTCGGTCTTCAAGGACAACGCCGGCGTCATCAAATTCAACGACAAGGTCGATCTCGTCTACAAGGTCGAGACGCACAACAGCCCGTCGGCGCTCGACCCGTACGGCGGCGCGATGACCGGCATCGTCGGCGTGAACCGCGATCCGCTCGGCACCGGGCAGGGGGCCGATCTGCTGATCAACGTCTGGGGCTACTGCCTCGGTTCGCCGTTCACCGACGACAAGGATGTGCCGGAGGGGCTGCTGCACCCGCGGCGGCTGCGCGACGGCGTCCACAAGGGCGTGATCGACGGCGGCAACCAGTCCGGCATCCCGTACGGCAACGGCTTCGAGTATTTCGATGCGCGCTACATCGGCAAGCCGCTGGTTTACTGCGGCACGGTCGGCACGCTGCCGAAGACGGTCAACGGCGTTCCGGGCTGGACCAAGAAGATCGAGCCGGGCGACCTCATCGTCATGGGCGGCGGACGCATCGGCAAGGACGGCATCCACGGCGCGACCTTCTCAAGCGAGGAGCTGCATAAGGACAGTCCCGTGCAGGCCGTGCAGATCGGTGACCCGATCACCCAGAAGAAGCTCGGCGATTTCATCCGCGAAGCGCGCGACCGCGGGCTCTACCGCTTTATCACCGACAACGGCGCGGGCGGCCTTTCGTCCAGCGTCGGCGAGATGGCCGAGCATTGCAACGGCTGCCGCATGGATCTTGCGAAGGCGCCGGTCAAGTACGCCGGGCTTCAGCCGTGGGAGATTCTGGTTTCGGAGGCGCAGGAGCGCATGAGCTTCGCGGTTCCGCCCGAAAAGATCGAAGAATTCAAGGCGCTCGCGGCCGAACGCGACGTCGAAGTGTCGGTCCTCGGCGAATTTACCGATGACGGCAAGTTCCATATGCAGTACGACGGCAAGACCGTCTGCCTGCTCGACCTCGAATTCATGCATGACGGCCTGCCGCAGATGCACCTGAAGGCGGTCTGGAAGGCGCCGAAGTTCGAGGAGCCGGATCTCTCGACGCGCGACTATGCCGAAGACCTCGTGAAGATGATGGGGCGGCTCAATCTCTGTTCCGACGAATACAAGGCGCGCCAGTACGACCACGAGGTGAAGGGGTTGAGCGTCGTGAAGCCGTTCGTCGGCAAGTTCCGCGACGTTCAGGGCGATGCGACGGTGACCATGATCGAACCGCTGTCGACCGAGGGCGTCATTCTCTCGTCGGCTCTGCTGCCGCGTTACAGCGACATCGACACCTACCACATGGCGGCGAGCGAGATCGATCTCGGCATCCGCCGGGTCATCGCGGTCGGCGGCAAACTCGACCGGCTCGCCTGCCTCGACAACTTCTGCTGGCCGGATCCGGTTCGGAGCGAGAAGACGCCGGACGGCGAATACAAGCTCGCGCAGCTGGTCCGCGCGAATCAGGCACTGGCAGACTACACGAAGGCGTTTCTGGTTCCGTGCATCTCGGGCAAGGACTCGATGAAGAACGACAGCACGCGCGGCGGACGCAAGATTTCGATTCCGCCGTCGCTCCTGTTCAGCATGATTGCGAAGATGGACGACGTGTCGAAGGCGGTGACGCCCGATGCGAAGCAGCCGGGCGACCTCGTTTACGTGATCGGCATGACCCGTCCCGAGCTTGGCGGCAGCGAATATTTCGCGATGCTCGACGCGCTCGGCAACAACGTTCCGAAGGTTGACGCCGGGAAGGCGAAGGCGATTTACAAGGCGGTTTCGGCTGCGACGGAGGCCGAACTGGTCCATTCGCTGACCACGCCGGCGCTGGGCGGCCTGGCCGTGGCGTTTGCGCGGACCGCGATGGCGGGCCGTCTCGGGCTCGAAATCGACCTTGACGCGATTCCGGCCGAGAACTGCAGCGATCTTGAGAAGCTTTTCTCGGAGTCGAACAGCCGGTTCGTTGCGACGGTTCCGCCGGCGAACCGCGCGGCTTTCGAGGAGAAGCTCAAAGGCGTGACCTGCGCCCTGATCGGGACGGTCACGATGCGGAACGAACTGATTCTTCGTTCCAGGAACGGCAGGAAGACGATTGCACTCGATGCGTTGCTCGAGGAGTATAAGGGCACGCTCGATTCCATCTAACCGGGAGTTTTCAGGAGAGGCGCCGGAGACGGAGGTTCCGGAAGATTCCCCGCATATACTCAGGAAAGCGAGGTCGGAAATGGAGGAGAATACCGGCACGAAGCAGGAGACTGAGGAAGAGCGCGTCAATGCGCTCATCGAGCAGAATCTCAGACTGGTGCAGAAGATTGCGAACGACTTTCTCGGGCGCGGCCTGTCCTGGGAGGACCTGGTTTCGGAGGGGAACCGCGGTTTGATCACCGCGGCCCATAAGTTTGATCCGTCGCGCGGTGCGCGTTTCAGCACGTACAGCGCGTGGTGGATCAAACAGGCGATCCGCCAGGCGATCGCCGAGCAGGCCCGCACGGTGCGGGTTCCGATCGGCACGCAGATCAACTGGCGGCGAATCCGCAAAGTGGCGAAGGAGCTGACCGAAAAGCTCGGGCGCGAACCGACTGACGAGGAGGTGGCCGCGGAGGCGAAGCTTCCGGTCGCGACGATCCAGCGGCTGCGCAGCAGCAACCAGGTCGAGGTCCATTCGCTGAATGCGCCGGTCTCCGGAGAGGAGTCCGAGAGCGGCGAATTCATGGAGTTCGTCTATGACGAGACCGCGCCGGGCCCGGACCAGGAACTGATCAACCTCGAGGACGTCGAGCAGCTGCTCGCGCTGCTCGAGACGCTGCCGGAGCGCGAGAAGCAGGTGCTTCGCCTGCGGTTCGGGCTCGACGGCGAACCGGTCCGCACGCTCGAAGAGGTCGGCGCCATCATCGGCTGCACGAACGAGCGGGTTCGCCAGATTCAGAATCAGGCGCTGCGGAAGCTGCAGCAGCAGATCATAAAAATGAAGTGATGAAATGAGTTTGTTCCCGTATCCGGAAGGGGCGCTGCTGATGGCGCCTCTTTCGGGTTATACTGATTTGCCTTACCGCCGGGCGGCACGGAAGTGCGGCTGCGTTTACGCCTTTACCGAGATGGTCGATGCCGCGTCGCTCGCCTATGCCCGGAAACGATCGGAGTCGATGCTGCTGCGCGGCGGCGACGAGCCGTTTCTCGGCGTCCAGCTGGTCGGCGCGAACGAGGAGCATCTGAAAATCGCGCTCGACGTGCTGAACGAATACGAGTTCGACGTGCTCGACTTCAACCTCGGCTGCCCGGTTCCGAAAGTTGCGAAGAAAGGGGCCGGAGCTGAGCTCGGGCGGCATATCGACCGGGCATTGGCTTGTTTCTCCCTGTTCCGGGAGCGCTCGAAGCATGTGCTGTCGGCCAAGATCCGCATTGTCGACGCGGAGGACCCGGCTCCGACGCTGGCGCTGGCGAAGGGGCTGGCGGAGCTCGGCGCGCAGGCGATCACCGTGCATGGCCGGATCAAGGAGGCGTTTTATGCCGGGCCGGTCGCCTACGGCATCATCCGGCAGGTCCGCGAAGCGCTGCCGGGAGTGCGGATCGTGGCGAACGGCGGCGTGACCGGACGGGAAAAATACGATGAGATCCGGCGCGAAACCGGCTGCGGCGCGGTCATGCTCGCGCGCGGCGCGATGGGGAATCCGTGGCTGTTTCGCGAGCTTGCCGAGGGCGACGCCTACCGTCCGCCGACGATCGCGGAGTGGCTGGAACTCATGCGCGCGCATATCGGCGAAATGATCGGCCTGTACGGCGAGGAGCCCGCGATGCGGATCGCCCGGAAGATCCTGCACGACTATTTTCGCGGGCGCGGCTTTCACAGTGAAATCCGCTCGCGCATCTCGTTTCTGGGAACGAAAGCCGAATTCGACGCATTTCTGGAGGCGGTTCCGGCCGCCCATTCCGAGACTTATTGGAGCTGCCCCGGCGCGGAGCGCCGGCTGCGTCGCGAGGAGAGTGCGGCGGAATGACCTGGACCGCGTTTTTTCTGGTGTTCGGCGCATCGATCCTGCATGCGAGCTGGAATTTCATTTCGAAGAGCAAACGGCCGTCGGCCGCTTTTTACATGCTCGCTTCGATGACCTCCGTGCTGCTCTGTTTTCCGATGCTGCTGTTTTCGGGATTGGATGCTGCGGCCCTGCCGTGGCGCTTCTGGCTCTGCTTTCTGGCGAGCGGGATGTGCGAGTGCATCTATTTCCTCGGGCTTTTCCGGGCTTACAGCCGCAGCGACATTTCGATGGCTTACCCGCTGGCGCGGGCGCTGCCTGTGCTGATGACTGCGGCGGTCACGCTGCTGTTCGGGCTCGGCAGGGCGCCCGGTGCGGGAGCGCTTTTCGGTATGCTGGTCATTTCGGTCGGCTGCCTGCTGCTGCCGCTCCGGAGCCTGCGCGAATTCCGGCTGAAGAGCTATCTTTCCCCGGCCGTCGCCGCGATTCTGATTGCCGCCGCCGGAACCACCGGATACACGGTTTTCGACAGCATGGCGGTTCCGTACCTGGAAAATCAGGCCGGGGCTGCGTTGTTCCAGAGCGGCGCTTATCTGTTCGGCATCGAGTCGATGATTGTGATCGGGCTCGGCTTTTATGTGCGGAGCCGGCCGCGTGAGCGGGTTGCGTTCCGGCAGCTGTTCCTGAAATCGGTTTACCCGCCGCTTTGCGGGCTCTGCGCGTCGGGCTGTTACGTCCTGATCCTGCTTTCGATGCGTTTCGTGAGCAACGTCAGCTATATTCAGGCGTTCCGGCAGTTGAGCCTGCCGTTCGGCGTGCTGGCCGGGATTTTCCTGCTGCGCGAACCGCGCTACCCGGTCAAGCTCTGCGGCATCGGCATGGTCATTCTCGGGCTTGTCCTGGTTTCACTGCTCTGATCGTTCCCGTTGCCGAAAGAGGCGGACAAGAAACATGGTTCCGGGTGTGAGGGCGATCAGAAGGCCGTGGAACATCGGGATCATGAGAAGGAATGCGGCAAAAATCAGGGCGATGAGAAATGCCGCTCCGGCGGAAAGTGGATTTTCGCATTTCCGGGTGGATTCATGCAGGCAGGCAAACCCGAACAGGAGCCGGATTGCGAACAGCGAAAGCTGCAGAACTGTCGGTGATACTCCCGGACCGGAGAGCAGTGCGGCCATGAAGAGATTCTCCCTCTGTTCAGCGACGATAAAAAAGAAGAAAATAGACGATCCAGAACAGCGCATACTGAACTGCCCAGACCGCGGCGGTCAGTATCAGCGCCGGCCGGAACCTGATCTTGCACCATTTTGTCAGCAGCAGAAGGAGCAGCAGCACACCGATGACGCCGAAGGTGTGCGGAATCAGGTGACCGAGAATCCCCGTGCCGGAGAGAAGCAGCACCCGTTTCCGGCTCAATTCCAGATTGAATTTTTTCCCGCAGCGGCGCAGCAGGAACGCGCCGGCGGCGAACGACGCTCCGAAGAAGGCGGTCAGGTAAAACAGCAACATGATCGAACTGGTGAACTCCCGCATCCTGTCAGCTCCGGTTATGGGAAGTGGATTTCGGGGCGAAGCGGAACGCGGTTCCGGTGTAAGCGGGAGAGGCGGCCGGAGACAATGGGGCGGTCATGCGAATATCCTCCAAATGTTAATGAAACAGCGATATGAGCCACATCAGGATCAGCAAAGGCAGGAAAAGCCCGCCGAGCACCATCAGCAGGCTCGGGACCACGTCGCAATCGTATTTTCTGATCAGCAGCGACAGAACTGCGTAAGCCGGGAGGATGATTCCGGCAAACTGAATCCGGTAATAATGTGATCGGAGATAGATGGAACTGGAATGAAAAATGGAAAAAAGCATCACCAGGAAGGCGAGCAGGGCCGCCGCCGCCAGCGCTTCCTTCCACGAAAGCGGCCGCTCCGTCCGCTGTGAACCGAAAAAGAAAAGCGGGAAACTGATGACGCCGTACAGAATCAGCAGATAGAGGGGAGTAAGACCACTTTGAACAAGCAGAGGGAACGGATTCATTTTCGGTTGTCCTCCCGGAGCTGACCTCAGCCGGCGGCGGATTCGCCGTCAGGCCTTTGAGTTGCAGCGGTATTTCTGAATTTCCTGATTTGTCAGATGGCGCGGGACAGGGAAACCAGCGCCCCGGCTAAAGCGAGACCGAGCACGGCTTGCAGGATTCCGGAAACCAGAATCAGCAGCACTCCACTTGGAAACGGCTCACAGCCGCACCATTTATTGAGCAGAATCAGCATCACGATCCAGCCAATGAGCGGACCGGCGAACGGAATCGGTATCATGGCGCACAAGCCTCCGGCAAACGCGATCAGAAACGCCTGAAGCCATTCGACATCTTCTCTGGTGAGTCTGGCACCCAGGAACAACGCAAGGCCGCCGACTCCTGTTCTGATCAGAAGAATGAAAACTGTCGACAAGATCATCACAGTGATATTGCTGCTTTCCACAAGATGCCTCCCGGGTGTTGGATGGATTTCAACACTGAGACGTTCTTTTGCGGTTGCTTCTTAGCCGGTTTCGGCGGTTTGCGCGAAAAAAAGCGGGAGGACAAACTCCTCCCGCCCCGGCGTCGCTCAGTTGCGGATGCGCCTCGCATTGGCTTTGCCGATGTAGAACGCCTTGATGTTGTTCTTGACCACGTGCTCCTTCTCGTGGAAGCAGTCCATGATCGCCTCCTCGAAGACCCGGTCGAAATCGGCCTTGTCCTCGTCGTCGAGGAACAGGTCGCACATCATGACCGCCACGGCCCCGAGCAGCACCGAATTCGCGTACTTCAGGTCGCCGAGCTGTTTGGCGAGATCCGAGGCCGGCAGCGTGTAGATGACCCGCTCCTGCACCTCTTCCGGGCAGCTGCCGTTCGACTCGTCGTAGAGCAGGATGCCGTTCCGCTTCAGCGTCGGCAGGTACTTTTCGAGCGCGGGCTGGTTCAGCGCGATCAGAAGGTTGCACTCCTTGTCGACCACCGGGGAACCGATCGGATTCCGGCTCAGCACGACCGAGCAGTTCGCGGTTCCGCCGCGCATCTCCGGGCCGTAGCTCGGCAGCCACGAGACGTTGAAGTTCCGCAGCTTGCCCATCGTGGCGAGCATGTAACCGAGACTCAGCACCCCCTGTCCGCCTGAGCCGCAGAGCTTGATCCGCCGCTCGGACTGGAAGATGCGCGACGGGTTGCGGAACGATTCGCTGACTCCGTCCGCCACCCGGACCGGATACAGCAGCTCGCGCACCGCCGTCGGCTCGTAGATGCCCTCCGGCCTCGAGATCGGGTCGCGGCTTTCGGCGGCGTCCTTGTAGACGCCGAGCGGAAAATAGCGGCTCATCTGGTTGTCGAGGAATTCGTTCATCTCCCGCGCGCCCATTTTCAGGTTGACCGGGCAGCCGGAGAGCAGCTCGACCAGCGAGAACCCCTTCCGCTCGATGCTGTTGGTCAGCGCCTTGCGGATCGCGAGCCGCGCCTTGCGGATCTTCTGCACCGTCGACAGCGCGCAGCGTTCGACGTAAACCGGCGCGTCGAGCGCTGCGACCGTTTCGGAGACCTTCAGCGGATACCCCTCGCTTGTGACGCTGCGCCCCAGCGGACTGGTCTGGGTCTTCTGGCCCGGCAGCGTGGTCGGCGCCATCTGCCCGCCGGTCATGCCGTAGATCGCGTTGTTCACGAAGAACACCGCCATGTTTTCGCCGCGGTTCGCGGCCTGCAGGATGTGGTTGAAACCGATCGAGGCAAGGTCGCCGTCCCCCTGGTACGAGATCACGAGGTTGTCGGGATTCGCCCGCGCGAGCCCGGTTCCGACCGCCGGGGCGCGTCCGTGCGGCGCCGAGATGCCGAAGCAGTCGAAATAGTAGTAGCTGAACACGGCGCAGCCGACCGGCGCGATGATGATCGTCTTGTCCTTGATTCCGAAATCCTCGATCGCCTCGGCGATGAGCTTGTGCAGGATGCCGTGGCCGCAGCCGGGGCAGTAGTGCATATTCGTCTTGACCGGCCCCGGACGGCGTTCGAAGCTCGGGAAAAAGCCGTTGGAACGGCCGTAAAGTACTTTTTCGCTCATGATGCTCATGCCTCCTTCGCGCCGATGGCCGCGATGGTCCGCGCCACGATTTCGTCGATGGTCGCGATGTTGCCGCCCATGCGGTTGATCAGGTGAACCGGCCGGTCGCAGCTGATCGCGAGCTTTACGTCGTCGATCATCTGCCCGTCGCTCATTTCGACTGCGATGAACTCCTTTGCCTGCGTCTGCTTGCGGATCGCGTCAACCGGGAACGGCCAGAGCGTGACCGGGCGCAGCAGCCCGGCTTTGATCCCCTTCGCACGCAGCTCGTCGACCGCCGAGCGGCAGAGCCGCCCCGAGATGCCGTAGCCGATCAGGACGACTTCGGCGTCTTCGGTTCTGTACTCCTCGCTGCGCTGTTCGGCGCTGCGGATCGCGGCATATTTCGCCTGCAGTTTCCGGTTCACGGCTTCAAGGTCGTCGTGCTCGAGGAAAATCGAGCTGATCATGTTCGTGCGCGGCTTCGTGACGTCGAGCGCCCACTCCGGAATCGGCGCCCGGCCGGGCAGCGGCTCCGGCAGGGTGACCGTCTCCATGGTCTGGCCGATCACGCCGTCTGTCAGCAGATAGACGACGATGCGGTATTTTTCGGCCAGCTCGAAGGCGAGGCGCGGGAAGTCGCACATCTCCTGCGCCGAGGCCGGCGCGAGCACGATGCAGCGGTAACTGCCGTGCCCGCCGCCTTTGACGACCTGATTGTAGTCGGACTGCTCCGGCCCGATGTTGCCGAGCCCGGGGCCGCCGCGCATGATATCCACCACGAGCGCGGGCAGTTCGCTGCCGGAGAGATAGCTGATTCCCTCCTGCTTCAGGCTGATTCCGAGCCCCGAACTCGCGGTCATCGCGCGGCGGCCGTTCGCGGCGGCGCCCATGACCATGTTGATCGCGGCGAT
>ERZ1034952.2517-NODE-2517-length-13445-cov-14.069679_pt1 | contig 13445 bp, 11 predicted proteins | sample MGYA00520625_ERZ1034952 | MGnify/ENA primary metagenome ERZ1034952 (study PRJEB33766, sample SAMN09781773) | gut metagenome | biome: gut microbiome | host: Homo sapiens | place: Madagascar | study: EMG produced TPA metagenomics assembly of the PRJNA485056 data... | reverse complement strand
TCGCTAAATACTATATACAAAAAGAAAAATACAATTGCCACACTGGTAGTCAGAAAACCGATAATCATAAGAGGTCTTCCTGTCGAAATATAATCCAGCATTTGTAGTGCGGCTGAAATAATAGATACGAGTCCGAATACTGTAATAATCATACCAACTCGAGATTCTCTCTGACTGTCAATACGATCCTGCTCCTCATTCAGTAAATTAATCTTCTGACTGATTTCATCCAGTGCCTCATTCACCCCGTTTAGTTTCTGCAAAGAACGATATGTTTCACACACATTATTCCATCTTGAAATCTGCGATGGCGCCAGCGTTCCATATGATACAAATTCAAGTGCTTCTCTCTTTAAATCTCTTAAGCTTTCCTCTTTTTTGAATTTATCCTTTTTCCCCGTAAACTTTTGATGAATTTTTTCATTAAAAACCATACAGGTATATTTCTGATACATAACAATCATTGTCAACAACAAATCATCTTCTGCTCGCACCGGCAGATCTTCTACTGAAAGTGGTGTATCTTTTCCAGGACCAGGGCCATAAGCATAGGAGATTTCCTGTGATGTAATTGCACATGCCCAGCCATAATGCTCATCATCCACATCTTTGGCACCCGTCGCATATTCTACATCTTCTTCAGACACATCTGTAAAATCTCTCGTCACATCAATCAGGCGATGTCCATTGTAAGCAATTCGTTTCGGAATATCATTATTTTCAAATCGTTTTGGTAACGCTGCAATATTCAATCGATAGGCTTCTTTGATGATGTATTTTTTCGATTCTTCATCTTGCATAAACCAGGAAATCGTTAAGCCCATTTTCCTCTGAATGATTCCAAATATCTCTTCTTCTAATACTTTTAACAGTTTTTCTTGAATCAATTTAATATCTTTGCTTTTATCCTTTACATATCCGGGATTTATAAACTGATATAACTCCTCAACATCCTTATTCTTATATGGTAGATAAATCGTTATAAAAGCAATCCCGTTGTTAAAAACAAAAAACTGTATATCTTTTATCTGATATATTTTGCTTGCTTCTACTTTTCTATACCAGCTATCGCAGATTTCTTCAGCTTTACTACTGATATCGAATCTTTTAACAAAATTTCCTCTCCGGCACTTTACCGATAAAAGTTCTGTAAAATCTCCTGAATCAAATGGCAGTGGTACAATGTCTTGGCTTTTTCCGGCAGTAGAAATAGCATGGAAAGAACCTTGAAAGCGAAGTGGAAGGATAATGTATAATCCTCGGTCTATGTTATCTGTATTTTCTTCGTTTTCCCAATATCTTTTCATCACTCTTCCTCCCACAACTTTCCTTCCTTATAATGCTTCCGGCAAAGCGCCACATAGCTCTCATTCGACCCCAGCATCACCTGTGCGCCTTCCCGCACGATCTTGCCATCCGCATACCGGGTATTGCACTGTGCACGCTTTCCGCACCAGCACACCGTCGGAACCTCCTCAATGATATCCGCAATTTCCATCAGTCTCTTCGATCCCGGGAACATCTTACTCCGGAAGTCAGTCCTAAGTCCATAACAGATAACCGGAATATCATAGAAATCCACGATATCCGACAGCGTATCTATTTCCTTCTCCGAAAGGAACTGCACCTCATCCACCAGAACTGCATCTACCTTCATTCCATGATACAGATATTCCGGACTGCCTGGTTCCCATGTCTTGGCAATTTCATTTAAAAATTCATCCACATATTCTGCCGGAGCAGATAACCCTATTCTCGACTGGATTTCGTGTTCTCCATCCCGATTATCTATCCGTGGTTTTAACAATACTGCATATTGATTTCTCTCCTCGTAATTGTAGCGAACCATCAGAATATTCGCAGATTTCGAACTCCCCATTGCTCCATATCGGAAATATAATTTTGCCATTTTTCTATAAATTCTCCCTGTTTTTCTTTACTGATCCGATCTTGCCATTAAAACGACAGATCATCACCGCATTCCGAGGCCTCTGTTATGAATCTTTCGATTATCTCTTTCGCCTCTTCATATGATTTCACAGCTATCAATACGTATACATAAGCTGTACCGGCTTCTATATTTTCCGGCTCTTCTTCCAGCTACTGTTTGCCAAACTGTACCGCTTCCTCACAACGGCCCAGATCTCTCAATACCGTACTTTTTCTGAATTTCAAGTCAGATCCCGAGTATTCCGGCCAGTTGAAATTCTCAAAAAGTACATTACACATCTTAAGAAGCAATCCATAATCTTCACGCATATCTGTCTCATCCAGGCAGTCTTCTACCCATCCCACCAGATCATGTTTGTAATCGGTTGCATCATCCAGCGTATATAATTCTGTAGTCACACCTTTGTTTTCTTCTCTTTCCTCTTTTGCGATCTCTATCAATAGATTAAATGCCATCTCCCAGCATGTGGCATCTTCACGCAGACCTGCCATATTTGTATAATATTTGCCAGTTAATTCATCAAATTCTTTCCATTTTTCATCTTTACTTTCTCCTGTTCGAGTTTTCTCATTACTTTCAGTATACTATCATTAACCGACTTCGTATAGATTTTTGAGGAAATAATTTATTATAATCAGGCTAAATTCCAAACACTCCTCTGACAAATATCTCAATTCCGATACCGATCAGGATCACTCCGCCAAGCACATCTGCCTTGCCTGAAAGCTTTGTTCCAAGTGTCTTTCCAAGATAGAGCCCTGTCTCACAGATCACAAATGTCACCACCGCAACGATCAATGAACAGACAACCGCCATAATAAGACCATACTCCGCAATAGTAAATCCAACAGACAGTGCGTCAATAGATGTTGCGACTCCCTGCATCATCAGCACTGCAAAGCTTAATTTCTTCACTTCTGTATTTTCATCATCTGTCTGCATAGACTCTTTGATCATACTTCCACCGATATACACCAGGAGTACCAGTGCGATCCATGGTATGAATTTCTGAAACTGTCCGAATACCTGTACGATCGTGTGCACACAGATCCATCCCACCATCGGCATCAGAAACTGAAATAATGCATACACACCAGCAATATACGCCATTCTTGATTTCTTCATATACTTTTCATTCATTCCATTCGCCAGTGATACGGAAAACGCATCCATGGCAAGCCCCACTCCTAACAGGGCACTGTTCATAAAAAACAAAAAATTCCAGTCCATTCTCTTCTTCCTCCATAAATATTTCGTGCACATAGAACCTGTCACTTGCAGTTTCTCTTGCACATTTTAATATGCAAAAACCGGATACAGCCACAAGCCATACCCGGTTCACATTTCCTATAAATAAAGAGAGTCCACGTATATGCTTTAAAGCTATACATGAGTCTCGCAAATTAAAACAAGCCAGATCGTAATGATCAGTATGTTGACTTGTTGCGCCCAAGGCGCCTGCTACTCCCTCACCAGTCATTTACTTTTTAAAAAAGATAGCATAATTAATAATTTTTGTCAATAAGCGCAAAAATTATATATATTCTTCTCTCTATATATCTTTCTTTCCTTCCATCTGTTATGATACTTTTTATAACATTATTATAAAGGAATTTTTCACCATGTACCACTATTATATGTTCCATAAGCCGTTTGGCTGCGTCACTGCCAGGCGTGACGACCGCTATCCGACGGTCATGGATTATTTCAAAGAACTGCACAATGACAAGCTCTCACCGGTCGGACGTCTGGACCGTGAGACCACCGGCCTTCTTCTCATTACAGACGATGGTGTCTTTAATCAGAAATGTACGCATCCCTCCTACCGTAAAGAAAAGACTTATGAATTTACAGTCCTCGGAGAACTTACGCCAGAACGAATACATATTCTGGAGACCGGTATCGTATTGAAAGGATCTACAGAACTTACCTCCCCTGCCAGGATCACAGTAACCGGACATGCGGTTATGTCGGATATTCTTTCCACACTACCGGAAGAGATCCGGAAAGATATCCACAAAAACAGACCGGATCACCCCGTTACATATGGGATAATTACGATCAGCGAAGGAAAGAAACGCCAGATCCGGCGCATGATGAAATCGGTTCACTGTTGTGTGATCGAATTAAAACGTATTTCTGTCGGAGATATTGTCCTGGACGATTCGTTGCAACCTGAAGAATGGAAAGAAATCACACTTTAAACATTATCTGCCGTTTTCCTTGTATAACCTGATCTATATAACCTGCCACTGGCAGCTTCTCTTGCATACTTTGGTATATAAAAGAACTCCTTCAGCCATTTTCTAACCGGAGGAGTTCTTGTTATTTCTATTCTTGTTATTTCTATTCTTTTATTTTACATCACATTTCATGTCAGACATTCGCACAATCTCTTCTGTCCTCTTTCCTATTAGTTCGACGAATTGCTTGAGCTTGATGAGCTGTCAGAGCTTGATGAACTGCTTGAGCTTGCCTCAACCTGAATGCACTGGTTAGCCAGCCATTCTTTTACAAGATCATTCAGTGCGATCTCTTTCAGTTCTGACTTGGATGCGGCTTTCTTCAGAGCCTTCACACTGTCGTATCCGTATGCATCCGCAATCTTCTTAAGCTCTGTCTTATAAGTCTCATCATCTAACTTAATGTTCTCTTTATCTGCAATTGCCTTTGTTACCAATGTCTGCTTTACACTGGATTTTGCAGCTTTTGTTACCTGCTTTTCGAATTTCTCAACAGTTGTTCCCATCTGCTGTTCGATCAGATCATCATATGACATATTGTAAGCTTCTGCAACAGATTTGTACTGAGAGATCAGGGAATCTTCGATCTTCTTTACATCTTTCTCAGGGTATTTCTTAACTTTTGTATTATCAAGAACCTTCTGCCATGCTGCCTGCTGTAAAGAATCATTATATGTCTTCTCGTTATCTTCCTCGAGAGACTTCTTCACTTCTTCTTTATATTCTTTTACTGTCTTAGATTCCTTTGACACCTTCTTTACAAATTTGTCTGTAAGCTTTGGTGTCTTCTTTTTGGAAATAGATTTTACTGTAATTGTAAATGTAACATCTTTTCCTGCCAGGTCAGAACTTCCGTAATTCTCCGGAAACTTTCCGTTCCAGTCAAAGGTATCGCCTGCATTATGTCCGATGATACTATCTTCAAATCCATCGATGAAAGAGTTTGAACCTATCTCCAATGGATAATCTGTGGATGATCCGCCGTCAAATGCTTCTCCGTTCATCTTTCCGACAAAATCAATTGTCGCTGTATCACCTTTCTTTACTGCACGGCCTGTTACTTCTTCTGTTGTTGAATTTTCATCCAGTACTGATTGAATCTGTGTATTCACATCATCATCCGTTACTTCACTTGGTTTGTCAACCTTATCTACTTCAACGCCTTTATAAACAGAAATCTTAACATTCTCTGTTTCCAGACCTTTGGCAGACTGGCAACCAGTCATCATAAGAGAGACTGCCATAACACCTGTTAATAACATTGCCACTTTCTTTTTCATAGTGCACCTCGTTTTATTATTCATTTTAAGGTGGGCATCATAATCCCATCTGATTTCTTGGTATACGTTTACGCATACTACTTTGTTATATCACATTTAGAAAAACTTTCATAGCATTTTCACATATATTTCATTCTTTTATCAAATTTTTCATTTTGAAATCGTCTACTTTTCCCGTATACTTCTTGCACTCCCACCAAAACAATGTTAGAATATTTGTTATGGAATATAGAATATAGGAGGTTTATTGTGAAGACATTTACAATTGTATTATTGGTAATCCTTGTGATTTTGATTGTTGCATGTGTTGTATTATATTTCGTTGGAAAGAAAGCCGAGAAGAAACAGGCAGATCAGCAGGCACAACTTGATGCAGTTGCACAGACTGTTTCCATCCTGGTTATCGATAAAGGGCGTATGAAATTAAAAGAAGCCGGCTTACCGGATATCGTAATCGAAAATACACCAAAGTATCTTCGTCGTTCTAAAGTACCGGTAGTAAAAGCCAAAGTCGGACCAAAGATCATGACACTTATGTGCGATGCACAGGTTTATCCTTTGATCCCGGTTAAAAAAGAAGTAAAAGCTACTATCAGCGGTATTTACATCACAGCGGTAAAAGGTGTAAGAGGTCCGCTGGACGTACCGGAAAAGAAAAAAGGATTTTTTGCAAGATTAAGAAACAAATAAGTACTTAATAAATAACAGCATTGGAACTTACTGACCCAATGCTGTTATTTTTATGTCTATATTACAGTCTGCAACCGGATCTCCGTTGATGTCCAGCGCATAGTTCACATGTACCGTGATCTTTTCATCCTGTTCTTCGAACCGGATGTCTTTTGTAAAGACCCCGATCATCATCTCACCATATGGTGTCTCATACTGTGTCATATTGATCTTGTCTTTCTCGAATACCATATGCGTATTTGTAATCCCGCTCTTAATGATCTCAACCTTCCGGTCATCCATAATTCTGACCTTGTTCTTGATCGTTCCCGGAATTCCTTCTACCAGTTCATCATAAATCACATAGTGTTTTCCGTTTTTTTCATAATAATTCGCAGGTGCGATCACTTCGATCGGTTCATTTCCCGGCTCATCACCCTGCGCTTCTATCCCGGTCACATCCTGATGCAGACCGGATATACTTAATAATACGTCTTTTGTCATATATTCTCCTAATAATCTTCAATATCAATTGCCTGTGTCTTATCTACATCATATGGCAGGATTGAATTGGCAAATTTCTTAAACTTTTCTGCTGCATCACTGACATAAAAATCATATGCCGCCGGTTCTCCCGATGTATTGGCAATTTTCTGCTCTTCCAGTATCTGCTTCAAATCCATCGCTGTCTCGTACGCCGGATTTACAATATGTACGGACTCTCCAAAATATGCCATAATTCTTGATCTGAGAAGCGGATAGTGGGTACATCCCAGAATCAGTGTATCGATCTCCGACTTTCGCATATCGGACAGATAGATATCGATCACTTCTTCTGTGATCTTATGCTTTGCAAATCCTTCTTCTACCAGCGGAACAAATAACGGACATGGTTTTCCTATAACTTCCGCTTCCGGCATAAGTTTTCTGATCTCTTTGGTATAAGTCTCGCTCTTGATCGTTGCCTCTGTACCAAGTACACCGATCTGACCGTTTTTCGTCTCTCTTACAGCAGCTCTTGCTCCCGGTACGATCACACCGATGATCGGAATATCAAATTCTTCCTGCACCGTATCCAGTGCCAGTGCACTGGCCGTGTTGCATGCGATCACGATTGCCTTTACATTCTTTGTCTTCAGGAAACGGATGATCTGTCTGGAAAAACGGATAATGTTATTCTTTGACTTACTTCCGTATGGAACTCTTGCTGTATCCCCAAAATATACTACATTTTCATTCGGCAGCTGACGCATGATCTCTCTTGTGACGGTCAGACCGCCGACTCCCGAATCAAACACACCGATTGCTGCCGTGTTCCTGTTTTTATTTTCCACGATATTAAATCTCCTTTTATGAATACTCCACCATATTTTACTATTGTACCGTCTTGGACGTGCATTTTCAAGAGATTTTATGTCGAAACCTCCCTTGTATACTTTGCTATAAAAAAAGTTACCTGTCATAAAACAGATAACTTTTTATTCTTTATTCCGATTCTAATTACAGAGCCAGCTCTTTTGCAATCTCATACTGATAAGCAGGAATTCCTTTGTGCATTCCAAGTGCTTCATCAATATCGAAGTCTACATACTCACCATGTTTGTAACCTACAACACGGTTTGTCTTTCCTTCAAGCAGAAGATCTACTGCTTTCGCTCCCATGATAGAAGCATATACTCTGTCTTTACATGTCGGGCTTCCACCACGCTGCATGTGTCCAAGAATTGTTGCTCTGGTCTCCATACCAGTTGCTTCTTCGATTCTCTTAGCCATGTTCATAGAATCTCCGACACCCTCTGCGTTGATGATGATGTAGTTCTTCTTACCACGTTTTCTGCATTCCTGAATGTCTGCGATAATCTTCTCTTCATCGTAGTCATGCTCTTCCGGCATCAGGATCTTCTCTGCACCGTTGGCAATACCGCACCACAGAGCAAGGTATCCTGCATCTCTACCCATAACCTCGATGATCGAACATCTTTCATGAGATGTAGATGTATCACGTACTTTATCAATCGCTTCCATAGCTGTATTAACAGCTGTATCGAATCCGATCGTATATTCCGTACAGGCAATATCCAGATCGATCGTTCCCGGAAGACCGATTGTGTTGATTCCAAAATTAGCAAGTTTCTGAGCTCCGGCAAATGATCCGTCACCACCGATGACTACCAGACCATCAATACCATATTTTTTGCAGATTGCTGCTGCTTTCTGCTGACCTTCTTCTGTACGCATCTCTGCACAGCGGGCTGTCTGAAGAATTGTTCCTCCACGCTGAATTGTATCCGATACGTCTCTGGCTGACAGATCGATAATTTCTTCGTTCAGAAGTCCCTGATATCCTCTTCTGATTCCTCTTACTTTCAGTCCTTTACCAAGTGCTGTACGAACAACGGCACGGATTGCTGCGTTCATTCCAGGAGCATCTCCACCACTTGTCAATACACCTATTGTACGAATTACTTTTTTGTCTGCCATGATTCATTCCTCCATTGTATTAGTTTGTTCCAATTATCTTCTAACCATTATCATTTCTCTCCGATGATATTGTACATGAATTAGTGCACGCTTTCAATGGGTTTTTCTATAACTTTTACACAACTTTCACCAAGATAATTCGTCAATCTGCTCAACAACACCTCATCTGCTGTCACATTCCAGCCTTTCGGCAGGCGTTTTACTGCTTTTTCTTTTTTGCAATAAATGATAACTTCATCCATTCCTTCAGAGACTTTCAAAATATCCTGCAACATTCCTTCCTGCTGAAGATATGTCTCTTTATCCGGATACTGCAGCCATAATTCCTTTCGCGTCTGAGCAAATGGAATCACCTGTTCGCAGATCAGTTTGCTCGGTGCATCATCTTCCTCTGATACACGGCCCTTGATGAATACCTTGGCTTCCTCATTCAGATACATCTGATTCTTTTCAAAATCTCTCGGAAAGATCACGACTTCTACCGATCCAACCAGATCTTCCAGTGTGATAAATGCCATCACTTTATTTGTCTTGGTATACTTGATCGTCTTATTCGTAATCATACCTCCGACAATCTCTTTTGCGCCGTCATGCACCTTCGTTCTTCCGGTTTCATCATCCAGCTGGAAATCCAACGTCGTCCTGGATATATTTTTTCTCCATTTTTCTTCATAGTCTTCCAGTGGGTGTCCGCTCAGATATACTCCAAGCACTTCTTTTTCAAATGCAAGCTTTGTCTCTTTTTCATACTCGCCAACATCCGGAAGTGGTATATCGAATTCTGATTTCTGATCATCACTTACGATATCGAACAGTGAAAGCTGTCCCGTCATAGAGTATTTCCGCTCCCGGTTCACCTGATCCAGAATCTGCACATAGACCACCATGAACTGCTTTCTTGTACCACCCAGACTGTCAAATGCTCCGGACTTGATAAAGCTTTCTATCGTACGCTTATTGACCTCTTTTCCGGACAGCCGCTCGATAAAGTCTTTCAGGTTGCTGAATGGCCCTCCGTTTTTTCTTTCTTTGATGATCGATTCTATCACCGGCTTTCCGATACTCTTGATCGCCGCCAGGCCATAACGGATGTTACCGCTGTCAACAGAGAAACTTCCCTCTCCTTTATTGATATCCGGCGGAAGGATCTTAATTCCCATCTGCCGGCAGCTGTAAATATACTCTGACACTTTCCCCGGATTATCGATCACGGAAGTCATAAGTGCTGCCATAAATTCTACCGGATAATAATATTTTAACCAGGCTGTCTGATAAGATACCACCGCATATGCCGCAGCATGCGACTTGTTAAATGCATATTTGGCAAAATCAATCATTTCATCATAGATCTTATTTGCCGTCTTCTCGTCGATTCCATTGGCAATACAGCCTGGTACGCCCTCATCCGGATTCCCATACACAAAGTTCTGACGTTCTTTCTGCATGACGTCGCCCTTCTTCTTGGACATTGCTCTTCGCAGGAGGTCACTTCGTCCGAGTGTATAACCTGCCAGATCACGCACGATCTGCATAACCTGCTCCTGATATACGATACAGCCGTAAGTCGGCGCAAGGATCGGCTCCAGCTGCGGGCAGTCATAGGTAATGCTTTCCGGGTTATTCTTGCCTTTGATATACTGCGGGATGAAGTCCATCGGACCCGGACGGTATAATGAAATACCGGCGATAATATCTTCCAGATTCTGTGGCTTCAGTTCTTTCATGAAGTTCTTCATACCGGCGCTTTCAAGCTGGAATACTCCGTCCGTCTTTCCTGTTCCGATGGATGCAAGGACTGCTTTATCATCATAATCTATCTTATTGATATCAATCGTCTTTCCACTGCTGATACCTGCCAGACGTTCTGCATCCTGGATAACTGTTAATGTACGGAGTCCCAGAAAATCCATCTTCAAAAGTCCCAGTTCTTCCAGAGTTGTCATGGTAAACTGTGTCGTCACAGAGCCATCGGATCCAAGTGAAAGAGGCACAAACTCCTCTATTGCCCTCTGACCGATCACGACACCTGCCGCATGCATGGATGTATGTCTCGGAAGACCTTCCAGTCTTCTCGACATATCGATCAGTTCCTTTACCTGTTCATCTTCCTGATACAGTTTTTTGAATTCCGGATTCATCTTCAGGGCTTTATCTAACGTAATATTCAGCTCTGTCGGCACCATCTTTGCAATGCTGTCTACAAATGCATATGGAAGATCCATCACACGTCCCACATCACGGATGACTCCGCGGGCCGCCATCGTACCAAAAGTTACGATCTGTACCACCCGGTCTGCACCGTACTTTCTTCCTACATAGTCGATAACTTCCTGCCGCCTTTCGAAACAGAAGTCCACGTCAATATCAGGCATGGATACTCGTTCCGGGTTCAGGAACCGCTCGAACAGCAGCTGATACTTGATCGGATCAATACTTGTGATTCCCAGACAGTACGATACGATACTTCCTGCCGCCGAACCTCGTCCCGGTCCGACCTTGATTCCCTGTGTTCTTGCATAATTGATAAAATCCCACACGATCAGGAAATAATCCACATATCCCATAGATTGAATGACCGACAACTCATACTCCAGACGTTCTTCCAGCGAATGATCCCCGTCCGGATAACGTTCTTTCAGGCCATCAAAGCAAAGCTTATTCAGATATTCCCAGGAAGTATATCCCTCCGGCACATCATATTTCGGCAATTTGGTAACACCGAATTCAATCTCCACATTACAACGGTCCGCAATCTTCTGTGTATTCTCCAGTGCCTGCAGCGCATACGGAAACAACTGCCGCATCTCTTCCTCAGACTTAATATAATACTGACCGCCCTCATACCGCATACGGTCTTCATCTTCCAGTTTCTTTCCAGTCTGGATACACAGCAGAATATCATGTGGCTTTACATCTTCGGCATAGGTATAATGTACATCATTCGTCGCAACAAGCTCAATCCCCGTCTCCTGAGCCATACGAAGGAGCGACTGATTCACGATCTGCTGTTCCTGCATCCCATGATCCTGAAGTTCCAGGAAAAAATTTCCTTTTCCGAAAATGTCCTGATACCTAAGTGCTGCTGCCTTTCCTTCTTCATACATCCCACGCAGGATATTCTTCTGTACCTCACCGGCCAGACATGCACTGAGCGCAATGATCCCTTCGTGAAATTTCTGCAGTACTTCAATATCTACCCTCGGTTTATAATAATAGCCTTCCGTAAATCCTCTGGATACAATCTTCATCAGATTGTGATATCCGATATCATTTTCTGCCAGAAGTACCAGATGGTAGTAACGGTCATCACCGCTTCCGACAGCCTCTTTATCAAATCGGGATCCCGGTGCAACATAGACCTCGCACCCGAGAACCGGTTTGATTCCTGCTGCTTTTGCCGCACGGTAAAAATCAATCACGCCATACATCACACCATGATCCGTAATCGCCACACTGTTCATCCCGAGTTCTTTTACCCTGGCTACACATTCTTTAATTTTATTTGAACCATCCAACAGGCTGTACTCTGTATGGACGTGAAGATGTGCAAAGCTCATAGCTTTCTCCCTTCCTGTTAAATATATTGAAAAAAAGGTGCTCCCTTCAGGGAACACCCTCTCAAACATTCATGTTTGCCTTAGTCTTCTTTTCCAGTTCCAAGAAGCATGAATTTTACAAGTTTATCGATATCCTGTGGCTCATGAGCAACGATTTCCAATTCCGGAATTCCTCCGTTAGAGAAGATATTTGCCATAGATACATACTGAGATAATTTTGACTTTAAGTTCAGTCTGTCACCTTCACCTGTTACAAGTTCAACTCTTCCTTCACAAGAATCAACTACTTTGAAAAATCCTTCGATATCGGTAATGTTCTGTACTTTCATTTCTCATTCTCCTTTTTTATTTATCTTGTTTTTAACAGTCTTAACGCTTTTATTATACCTTATTTCTTTTTCATTTCAATATTCTTTTCGGAAATTTTTATACGTCCCTCTTTAAGCAGTCTTCCGACAGCGCGTTTGAATGCATTTTTACTCAGTCCGAATTCCTGTTTGATCAGTTCCGGATCCGCCTTGTCATTAAACGGAAGCTTCCCGCCATATTCTTCCATGCGTTTCATGATCAGCGCTGCATCCTCATCCATCTGAAGAAATGCTTTTTCTCTGACACTTAAGTCTAATTTTCCATCCTCTCTTACTTTCAGGACTCTGGCAGATACACGATCACCGACTTTTAACCTGCCAAAAGCTTCTCTCTTTGGAATTAATGCACTGTAACAGTTATCCACTGCCACAAACACGCCAAAGTTATCACTCGTCTCGTAAATGATTCCTTCTACATGATCATCCTTTTTATATGGAGAATCTGTACGAAGCTTCTCATATACTTTCATCGTTGCACAAAGTCTTCCGGACTTGTCCACGTAAAGTGCAACCAGAACTTCATCACCTTTTTTCACTTTCGCAGTCTGCTCTTTGAATGGAAGAAGAAGATCTTTCTCCAGTCCCCAGTCAAGGAATGCACCGATTCTTCCTGTGTCTGCAACCTTCAGTACAGCCAGTTCATCCAGCGTGATCTTCGGTTCCTGTGTGGTTGCGATCAGACGGTCGGAGGAATCTTTGTATAAGAATACTTCTACCGGATCTCCGACTTCTACATCTTTCGGCACCTGTTTTTTCGGAAGCAGAACTTTGTCATCTTTGTTTCCCAGATATACTCCGAACTCCACTTCTTTGACGATCATCAATCTTCTTTTCTTTCCCAAATAATCTGTTAATCCCATATATTTCCTCTCTGTTTCCTTCTCTTTTTCCTTCTC
>ERZ1034952.2513-NODE-2513-length-13455-cov-8.044328_pt1 | contig 13455 bp, 23 predicted proteins | sample MGYA00520625_ERZ1034952 | MGnify/ENA primary metagenome ERZ1034952 (study PRJEB33766, sample SAMN09781773) | gut metagenome | biome: gut microbiome | host: Homo sapiens | place: Madagascar | study: EMG produced TPA metagenomics assembly of the PRJNA485056 data... | reverse complement strand
TTTCGGTAAAGCTGCTGATATTCTCGGTTTGTATTCCGAGCTGTCCGCCTGCCGCTGCAAGCTCGTTAAGCTCCGCCGTTGTCTGCGGCAACGCGCTGTGTCCGTTTATGCCGATTGTTGACATGTCTATTATACTTTGCTTCACTCCGTCAAGCTGTTTTTTTGTGCCGTCAACCGTTTTTTCGACATTTGCAAAGCCGTCCTCAAAGTCGATTGCAAATTTTACCGCCGCGACCGCTCCGGCAGCCGTCACTGCTGACAGCCTCTGCAGAGGCTGTGTTGCCGCGTCAATATCCTCTCCCGCTTTTCTGCAAGAGATAAAACTTTTGTTCAGTTTTGTAATTCTGCTCTGCTCCTTGTTTAAGGCTTTTTCGGTTTTTGTAATCTGAGCCTCAAAAGCATATTCCGCCTCCTTGCTTTTCAACAGTGCGGCTCGGTTTTTCGCATAAGCCGTATTCGCTCTTGCAACAGCTTTTTCTTGCTTAGCAATTTTTCTTTCATAATCGGTAAGCATCTTATTTGTAGCCGTCCCGGCTTTCTTTTGCTCCTCATACTTTTGTTTTGTTTTTGTAAGCTGTTTCTGTGCTTTTTCTTGAGTTTTAACAACCTGATGCAGCGCAAGGTTGTATTTTTCACTTGCCTGCTTCTGTGCGTCAAGCTGCCGCTTTAAGCCGGAATACTTCGCCTCCAGCTTGTCAACCGCTGTACCGCTCTGCTCCAGTTTAGCCTCGGTTGTTTTCATTTCCTGTCCGATTGTTTTGACAGTTTGGATAAGCGCGCGTGCCTGTGCATTAAAGCCGGAGGCATTCATTTCGACCTTAGTTGATACGTCTGCACTCATTTTCCCACATCCTTTTTAATATTCTATAAAAACAGATTTGCGGCGGTTGCATCTTCGATTTTTTCTTTTTCCGTGCCGGCAGTTATGGATTTAATCACCGTCCACAGCTTCAGCGGCGTTGCCGACCAAAACTCATCCTCAGTAAACTTCAGGCGGTAGCGCGCTATGATATACATAGTATCAAAGTCGTACCGCCTTATGCTTCCCCCGGCGCATCTTCATCTTCATCATCACATTTGCCGGAGGACGCTGCTACCGCGGCGGCAACAATTCTGTAAAACACCTCTGAGGATTCAACCCCCATCCAAGCCTTTACGTCATCCTTTGTCACCTTGTATTTATCCGTAAGACCGCAGTACAAAAAGTTTACCACAGCGGCATATTTATGTTCAGCGTCCTGCAGCGCGTCTATAGCGGCAGAGAACCCACCGTAGACCTCACTCAGCCGCAGAAGCGCATTAAAGTCAAATATAAGTTCATATTCTTTATTGCCGATATTGAATTTTACGCCTTTTGGAACAATATCGGTCATATCTACATTCTCAATAAACATATTCATTTTTTATGCTCCGTTTCAAGTACCGCAGAGGGCGGCGTATACCGCCCTCCGCCAAATCATGTTACTCCACTTCGGCAAATTCCGTGCCGTTCCAATAATAAGCCTTGTCGCTTACAATATAGACGTTTCCGACTGTGCCGCTATCCGGCAGATTTTCAGCAAAGATTACGCCGTTTACCGGCTGAGAATACACTTGCTCCGCCGCTGTCGCAAGCTTCTGCAGCGTATTCTGGCTGAAGAACGTGCTGTCCATTGAACCGCTGTTTGAGCGTGTATAGAATCTCCACGCGCCGTCACAATAACGTGATGATGATTTAAACGAAATTGCATCCGCCTGCGGCGTAAGGGTTTCGTTGCCCATTGACTGTGCAGAAAAATTACTCTGTGAGAACTTAGCTTTCAGTACCCACATATACAAATACTGACCTCCGGAGCCTTTGCCCTTAAGCAGAGTTTTAAAACCGAAAGCCACATATGGCGCTTCATCCGCACCGGTGGATACATTTATACCATCCACCTTTTTCTCGCCAAGCAGCCATGCCAAATCCTCCGGGCTGAAGGCATCCCTTGTTACCGTTCCGTTATATCCGCTGCATACCGACAGTACATCAGTTGTATCATCGGAATCCACGTTTGTTTCCTGTACGGTTGCATTAAGCTCCAGACTCTGGACATTCGGCATACTTTTGATTTTTCCGTATGCAACCTCCGCCTGTCCGTTTTCCGACATATTTGCGTCATTGTCCTTCGTCAGCTCTGCCATTACCAAACTTTTTAAACCTACTCTGATCATTCAATATACCTCCTGTATTATTTTACTTTATTATTTAATTGTTTTTTAAATTCCGCTGCCATAGCCGCCTCTGCTTCTTCTCTGCAGCTGTTCACCGCCGGACGGACGAACGGACGCGCCGGCTGCTTGCTTGTACCGCTTTCCAGCGCCCTCGCCTTCAGCTGATTCGGAACGCCCTTAGCGTCATACCCGTCAAAACCTATACTTGTATCAGCATACATTTTCACGCACTGTATATTCGCTATACCAAGCGATTTTACCAACTTTCCTGTTGCATATTTGCCAAGTGTTCCTTTAAGCCTTGCCTTTACTTCATTTGCGGTAATTTTTGCCCCCTCATATACGGCGCGTTTAGTCATTTCATCTCCGTTATCAACAACCGCTCTCCATTTTGCTCCAACATCCCCCAAACCTGTTGTTGTCGCTTTTATAGTATTACCCATTACACACCCGCCTTCCATATCCATTCATGGTGTATATATCCTGTATCGTCCTCATATTGTATTGAGTTATACCTCCACACAATCTCTGCGCCGCTCAGCTCTAACTGTATTTTTTCAACATTGACATCAAATTCTGTACGCGTAAAGTAATGCACGGTTCCCTCTATAACCTGAAAGGTACATTCGTCATCCCCCCACGCAGCTTTAGGCGAATTATCCTCGCTCCATACAATGTATTTATCCGGCTGCTTTGCCGCGCGATAATGCGACACAGGAACTCCAACGGCAAGCAGTGCATCCTTTACAGTTTTAAGTGCATTTGTCAGTCCGTTATTCATACTGCTGCACCACTCTTTCAAGCGTCAAATCCATTGAACGCGGCATAACCTCTGCCGGATACTGAATCTGCCGCACCAAGTATTGTTCATCCTTAATCAATACCACATCCTGTACGGTTACATTTTCGATTCGCTGACATCTTATAAGGCGTTCCGCTTTGATATTGTTCTGCAGCGCGGCATAATAACGGTTTATCCCGACCGTCCTGTCAGCAAAGGCGAGCTTATACTTTTCTACAAGTCCCTCCTTAGGCATACAGCCCGGCTCTGATACATCGCCCACGCTGCATATATGGCACATTCCGTCATTGTATGTCTGCGGACTGTTGTTCTTCTTCGCTTTCAAGACGTTTCACCCTTTCCGATATTTGCAGCGAAAGCAATTCGCCTCTGTAATTTATGGCAAACTTATCAAATGCGGCGCAGCGTACATATCTGACATATTCAAGCAGCAGCTCAAAGGCTTTGGAACTTGAATCCTCGTAATTGTTTTGATTTCCTGAAATATCATCTATATACCGTTTTCCGCGTTCGATTATTCCGGACAGCTTTTTATCACTGTCCGGATCATCCCATGTTATATCAAGGTAGTTTTTTACCGCGTTGATTATCTCAGCCATAAAACCACCTACGACTTAGTTACCGTTACGGTATACACCATGCTTTCACTGCCGTTTGTAACAGTTATCGTTACAACGTTTTCGCCCGTCTGCCATGTTGCAGACGCGCCGTTTTCAACTGCGGTTTCGCCTGCCGTAATGCTTATCTCTGCATTTGAATCCGTTGCAGTTGCGGTAATCTTATTTGTACTGTTTTCTGTTGCGGCTGTATATTCCGTCACATCCGAATCAAATTCGGGTGACAGAGTAAGCGACCCTATCTCCAGCCCTGATAAAGTCGCGTCTAAGGGTTTACCGTACTGTCGGATTCAAGCTTTACCCTATATGACGCAGGCTTCAGCTTGCTTATATCAAGCACCGCAAAGGCATTGTTGTCAAGAGGCTCGCCGTGACCGTACAGCTTTACAAGATATGTACGCTCATCCTCCAAAAACTTGTAGCTGTCGTCATAGTCGATTTTACCTGATTTTTCAGTACCGATTCCCATAAAGTATCTTTTTGCAATACCTATGACAGCCTTGCCGCTTGCTATCTGTGCCGACTGAATAAACTTTGTCGGAAACGGCACAACATTATTTGCGTATGTGCCGTCCGGACGCAGCACGGTTGTTGCCGGCATAACCTTTTTAAGATAATCTACCGGATTTACTATCATTATGACCTCTGACACCGTTCTGTAATTGCCGTTAGGAGTTACCGCCAATCCGGAAATTATACTGCCATAGCTTTCCGGATCGAAGGAGGTCACCTCTACGGCTGTTTTTTCCGGATATACTCCGCCGGTTACAGTCACATCATCACCGACCTGTCTGGTCATTCCTATAGGACAATCCTTACCGGTACCGTTTATGATTGCATCCTCCAGACCGTACGCAAGAGCCTCGGCAAGTACAACGCGCACATATCTGTCAAGCCATACAGGGCCTAAATCAAGCATGGATTTTGCAACAGGCATCCAAGCGGAAAGCTTTTTCTGCTTGAGGTCAATTTTCTTAAAGCCGCTTGACAGTTCTTTTACTATCGTTGCAGTAAGAGTTCCCCATGACGCAAGCTGTTTTGAATTCGTGTTCACAATATACTCTATAAGTCCGCTTGTATTCACAAAATTGATTGCGTCAAGCAGCGGATGATTCTGCTGCAAATCCTCAAATACCGCGTCAATAACGGTTTTTGGCATAACAACGTCAAGCTCGCTCAGCGCCTGTCGCGGATTTGCCGAACGCATAGCATCGGCAACAGCCATATAATACTTATTTTCCTCGCTTGTCAGCTGGCGTGTGCCGCGTGCGGCAAGTATGCTCACATCCTGCGCGCCGATTTCGCCGCGCGCTTCAAGCATTACTGCCTCCTGTACGCACTCCGAAAATTCAGCAAACGCCGCCGCAAATGCTTCTGTATCGTTCTGCTGAACGGCATTACTGAATTTTGCTAAAATTTCTGTTCTTTTCTGATTGATTGCATCTAAGTTTTTCATAAATTATTTTCCTCCCATCTGCGCTAATGCGCTTAAAAAATTGATTGCTTGATTTTCCGCGGGTTCCGGCTCCGGTGGTTCTTTGGGTTCCGGCTCTGCAGTTATATTTCCTATGTCCTCGCTTATCTGCCGCAGCTGTGTCATAAGACTCTTTTGGACATTTAAACGCTGCTGAACATTCAAATTCGCCTTTTGCAGCACCTCCGCTGCCTTTGACATATCGGCATCCTGCTCGGCATATTCATCTGCAAAGCCGTATTCAATACATTCGGCGGCGGTCAGCCATGTTTCGGCATCAAGCATTTCTGTCAGTTTGTCCTCCGGCAGCTTATCCTTGCATTTGTTCAAGTATGCCTGCATACTGCCTGTGTTAATCTTGTCAAGGTCATCTGCTGCCTTACGCAGCTCCGCTGCATTTCCGCAGGCATATTGCCACGCATTATGAATCATCATCATTGCATTTTTGGGCATAATAACCTTGTCAGCCGACATAGCTATGACAGATGCTATACTGCATGCAAAGCCGTCAATATATGCGGTTATATGTGCCGGATGTCTGCGCAGCTGACTGTATATGGCTGTTCCCTCAAACACAGAGCCGCCGTAGCTGTTTATATACAGCTTAATTTCGGTTGCATCAGGATGCTGTTCAAGCTCCTTTCTGAAAGCCTTTGCTGAGGTTTCGCTTTCTATGACTGCGCCTGTCCACCAATCGTAGTCATCACTCTCTATATCGCCGTAAATATAGATTTCAAGCGTTGATGGTTCTGCCGACTGTTTAAATTCCCACATCCTTTTATACTCTCTCATTGTTTCTCACCCCCTTTACTGTCCGAAAGCTTTAAAAAGTCCTGTATAGGCTCATAATTTTTCGTAAGAAAGTGCTGATTTGCCCATTCTTCATCAATAAGCGGTTCGCCTACTATATTGTGTATATCGTTTATAGTAAACGATCCGGAAGAAATCAGTTTATCTATTCCCTGGGCTACACTGAGTAAATCAATGTGTTTTACTGCCTTTGTATCTATTTTCAGATAATTGCCTCTGCTGTACTCGGAATAGCCGTATCTCTTGCGGTTTATTTCCTCCGATATTCTATCGGTCAAAGGATCTATACACGCCGTAAGAAACATATCCATTGCGTCATCCACCCCAGCCACTTTACCCGAAGTAAGAGCCGGGGGGACTTGAAACGCCTTTGCCGTCACCTCATAAATATCGTCTATCATTGCCTTTATATCGCGCGTATTCTCTTTTGTGTATGTTCTTTTGCTGTCAAGCTCTGTATATGAATATCCGTCAAATAAAGGCAATACAGCGTTATCTGCCTCAAAGAAGCTCTTAAAATCCTTTTGCATAAGCTTATTAAACTTCTCGGAAAAATCCTTGTCCCCTTGTGCCATTGTCGATACATTGATTACTCCGCGGCTTCCGCGAGAACGCTGATAGGACTTTACGCCGTATGCAATAAGCTTTTTATAGGCTTCATATATTCCGTTTACAAGCATTTTCAGATTTGTTTCGAAAAGCGTCATGTATATAACGTCTTTTTGCAAAAAAGTTTCGTTAAAAACAAAATCGCCGACCTGAACCTGTGAAAACACATCATCATACAGGACATACTCCTTTCTTATAAACGAATCCGCAATTACAAGCTGTGAGTTATGCTCTATAACAAGCACCTCATTGTCGGTATACAGCTTTGACACAAGCTTTCGTATGAAGTCACTGCTGCATTGATTTCTGTTCGGCTCTATGTTCCAAAGATAGTATTCATGTCCCTTTATTTCCTTGCCTCCGGAATACGTTTTAAACTCACATTTGCTGACTGCATTTGCAATCAGATTTACATTTGTCCAAAAGGCAAGCTCGCGGACATACAGCTCAGTCCGTATATCGTCTGCCGCTCTGAACAATTCTTCATCAGAGCCGCCGTTTTGAAATAATCCGCCAAACCAACGCTTTACGCGGTCAACCCAATTCATTCAACCACCACCTGTTTAATATGTATACACTTCAATATTCGGAGTCGTCAGCTTTCCGCCTGCTCCGAGTTCATCTTCAACCACCATTGACGCTGCCAAAGCCATAAACGGATCTGTTTTTCTGCTTTTAGCCTCTATCTTTGCATAATAAAAGTTTCCTGTGTCCGTTCCTGTACTTTTACCGGCACGAACAAGCTTTGTATTGTTTGTTGCCCATCTCAGCGGAGGCTGTTCACCCCACACAAAGTATCCATTGTTAAAGCAGCTGTCAATAACAGGCTGGACACGCATTATATCACTCGGACGAACCATATGCAGTGTTTTACGCTCCGGAGTAAATCCTATTTTTTCAAGGGATTCTTTCAGCAGAGCATACCTGAAGTTATCCAATGCTATTTTTAAAACACAGTATTTCTGTGCCTGTTTTTCAATATATCCGCTTATAAGATCCGGGGAAATTTCAACATCATCAACAGGGGTAACAAGTCCCCTGTCCGCCCACTCACGCCACGGCGCTTTAATTCTGCCGATATCCGGAGAACGAACACATAGCCACGAATGTGATATATCATACCGCTTGTTCCCGTCTTTAAAATGAAAATCAACACTCGCCCAATCGCGCAGTGAAGCATAATCTATTCCGACTGTGCATTTCCATCCGGAAAGGTCGGGGACAGCTTCATTTGCTGTCGCTTTTATGTTCTCCCACTCGGTAACGGGCAACTCTTGTCCCGCACGCGGCAGATTCATTCTTTTTGTAAAGAAGTCAAGCTCAACCGACTTGTCATACTTCCTGTCTATGTTTTCCTGCTCAATTTCCAGTTTAAGCAAAGGCATATAAGGTAATGAAGGGTTTGCTTTTTCCCACATGTCTGGATTGTCGGCTTCTTCGTCAGAATCAAGCTTGTATATCAAAGGACAAAGTCTTGAATTCGGAATTTCACCGTTTAAAACATCATTTGCTATAGCAAGCTTATCATCCAGCACGCCCTCCCTTACGTATCCGTTTGTCGTAATCGAAAACATCCTGCTGTGCTTGCGCTTACCGAATCCGCTTCTGAAAACCTTTATACTGTCGCTGTTTTCATATTCGTGTATCTCATCAAATATAAGACATGCGGAACGCTTGCCGTCCTTAGTGCGCGCATTTGACGTATTGTACTTTATGTAGCTTCTTGTTTTCAGATTTTTTATAAGCTCTTTGGATTTATAAAAAAACTTCTTGGATTTATTCCATGTTCTGTCAAGCACATCATATATATCATTAAATGATGTTTTCGCCTGATCCTCAGAGTTTGCTATAATATCAATGTTATACTGCTCTATTCCGTGATAGTGCGTTGACAAATACCATGCAAGTCCGGATATAAAGCCGTTTTTTCCGTTGCCTCGCCCCATAACTATAAGGAATTCCGAAAACACAAGCGTATCATCCGATCTGTAATAGCAATGCACCAATGCTAAGGCAAACATTTCCCAAGGCAAAAGCGTAATCGCAAAATACCGCTCTATAAGCTCCTTTGCTTTTTCTATCATATCGGTTTTAATAACAACATCCGGATTATCAAGCTTGCCCTCTACCAAATCACACGCTTTATGCAGTTCTTTTGAACCGGGCGTTTTAAAGGAACGTACAGCTGATATATAATCGTCTATGTAGTTACAGCCCGTCATCGTCATCATCTTCCTTGCCAAATGGCTTAAACAAACGTATAACGGCTACATAACCGTTTGTGTTCTTACATTTCGTCATCATCATCCTCCTGACAAGACGGCTTAATTTCAAGCGCGTTTAAAATATTAAGCATCTGAACATTAACCTTGATTTTATCAGCGATAGAATCATTCCTTTTTGTTCCGCATTGACCGCCGCCATTGTTATATGTCACCGTTACGCCTCTTTCCTGTATGTCATCCGTCAAAAGCTGCTTATCAACCCAAAAATTCATATAGTCATTTACCAAATCAACATAATACTCACCGACTGTCCCATTTCGGTCAAGCTGATCAAGAAGGTCCTTTTTTATTTCCTTATACTTCTGACACTTTAAATATTTTCGAGCCTTTTGGCTTATCGAATCAGTTGTTGCCATTCTCCTCACCCCCCATCACGCGAAATCTATCTCTCCCTCTATAGGGATACACCCCCCCGAGTCAACGCTGTTTGTAAAAAAATGTAATTTTTTTGAGTGGGGGGGATGTTACCATTTTTCAAGTGTTAAAGGTTCTTTTTTATTCGATTTACTGCGATAGCCGTGCGCCATTTCATGGCAATCATGGCACAAGCTTATCAAGTTTCTCTTTTTGATGCCACACTCGTCTTCGTAATATTCATCAAGCGCAAGGTCAGGACGTTTCTTTACAAAATTTATATGGTGAACCGTTGTCGCTTCTTTGTAAAAACCTCTTTTTTTACATTCCTGACATTCGTACTTATCTTTTTTTAAGACATTGGCTCGCACCTTAAGCCATGCGCGCCATGTATAAAACACATGAAGATTATCTTCTCGTATACACTTTTTAACAAACTCTGTTTGTTCATTTGTCACTTTATCTCTGCACCCCACCCCATGCTTTTCTTTTGAGATATGTTTTCCCGTTTATCCGCGAAACAAAAAGACATCCGAACCAAATCGAATGTCTTTGTATATTTTTCTATGATACCATTATAGCACATACCTATTATGGTTTCCTATGGTTTTTTATGGTGTAATAAAAAATTTTCAGTATTTTTTTCAGAAAAACGCTTGACAAATAACGCATTGCGTGGTATAATATAACCAGAAAGTGAGGTGAGAAGGTGATTGAGTTAGTCGAAAAAATTATCAGCCTTGTAAGCGCGATAGTTAGCCTTATAACATCTATCGTCACATACCGGCTGATAAGAGAACAAAAGGGGGATGAATAATCCCCCTCCCCTAAAGGGGCCAAATATATTATACCTCAATCCGCACAAAGATGCAAGTACTAAATTTAATCTGCAGTGTTGTAACCTTATTATCGTCAATAGCAACCCTTATAATGATAATTAAACTTTTCAAAAGGTAGTTGAGCATTATGTCATATGATGATGTAAAAAATGCACGAATAACAGCAAAACTAACTCAAAAGGCAATGGCTGAGCATTTTAAAATTCCTATCCGTACCGTTTCCGATTGGGAGCGCGGTTTACGCACTCCACCAGAATGGGTTTGTATGCTGTTGATTGATGCGTTGTCAAGATTGGGCGAGGGAAATTAACCCTCGCCTTTTTCTTTGTGATGGAATTAAATAAAAGAAACGGCAATCATCATATACTACATACTGAGCGGCATACTCGCAATGTTTAAAGATACAGGTTCTCATTCTGTAAGCAAGTTTAGAATGTTTACTACCTGCCTTGCAATATTCGTTACAATTCTTAATGTTATTGAATATTTGACAAGTCTTTATACACTATATCTGCCGCTCTTATAGCCTTATCTCTTAATCCTTTATCACGCTTTAAAAGCCAAGATAAATCACAGTTTAAGCTTTCCGCCACTTGTTCCCATGACTTACAGTTTACGTAATATTCAATAAGCAACGCTCTGTATCTTGAGTTTGTAATTCTGTTAATCAGCCTCAGCATATCGCGTTGATAATTCCACAGTTCTTTTATTCGTTCTTCGAGTTCCGCTGAATATTGGCTATATGCCACAAAACGAGATTCACTTCCATTACCGCCGCGCGTCTGTACCCGCTCTGTACTATAATTTACCGCTCCGCCAACAGCATTATTTAACGCCTTATCAAACGCATCCTTTAACGCCTGAATCTCAACATTAAGGTTGCGTCCGCATGATAACCACTCTCCAACAGTCACCGGAATTCCCCCTTTATTTTTCCTTGAATAATGTGCAGCCCTTGCTTTCACATATCAGCTCACCTTTTTTAGTAATATCGCACCTTCCGCTGATATAAAACTTACACTTACCGGCTTGCTCCGGAATATTTTTAATTCTCTTTTTCGTTCTCGTCATCATTACCGCTCCTTTAAAAGGTTTATATATCTGTTTATATACCACACAGCTTTTTCCAAAACCTCAATAAGAGCATCCGGACTTTTTTCTTGCCGGCACGGCTTATGTATTTTATCGCATTGACACGTTTTTATATATTCCGTTCTGTCCATGGTGAATCCTCCATGTTTATTGGCACTCCAACAGTTCCGACGCTTTCGTTACTATCTGTTGATGAAAATGTTTCACCATCATATGGGTACATAAACCTAAACATTAAATAATTAGCTGCGTCAATCAAGTGTTCAGTGTTATGGTCTTTTTTAAAGGCATCAATGCACATTTCAGCAGTTTTTATTGCGTCAACTCTGCCGCCGCCAAAATTCTCCCGCGCAGGACCGTATTTATAATACGATACCGCAACACGATTTTTCCTTAGCTTATCAAATTCTTCGCTATATTCTGATTTTTTAATGTTCATTTTGATTCTCCTACTTTTTATCCATTTTTGCACCGCAATGGGGACAATAAGGAGGTTTATATTGTTTGTTAGGATTCCCACATAAAGAACAAACGCTTTTAATCTCTGCTACTCCATTGCATTCTACAAGTTTGTCAATCCATTCTCCATGTACAACTTTCGCAACATCGGTGGCATTTGCTATTTTAACAGTTATTGGCTCCGATTTATTATAAATTGGAATTAACCCTTTCATTTCGCCTCTTCTTTTTACCAAGATATATAGCTGATAAAGCACATCATCATCAAATATCAGCATTGCTTTGTTTTCCCCGTTCTCTATGGCTAATTGGTTCTTGTCACCGTCATAACCAAACGTTTTTATTTTTATATCATCAATATATATATCTATCATTCATGCACCTCCGTCATTTCTTTTACAAGGTTGTCAATGCTGTCTGCATCTACAACTGTTGACCTGTAACCGCTTATATCGCTATAAGAGTATGCTGTTTCTTTCAACTGCTCTGCAAACTCTTTTATTGCTTCGGATTTTGCTTGTTGCAATTTTTGCAACAACCGGTTATATTCTTTTCTTGAACAATCTATGCTTTTTTCCAGATAAGATATTCTTTCTCTAAGTTCCTCAATATCTGACTTTTGTCGGTTGATGAGGCCAGCCGTGCTTTTTGCTGCAGGCATTGTTATATAAACATCAAATTCTTCTCCGTGTTCATTTATAATCTCCGAGTCAATCTCGTTCCAATACTTTATAATCTGTTCATCTGTCATTCTGTATCACTCCAATTCTCAATATCTTTAACAAGTTCTTTGGCGCATTTTCTGCATAAACAAATAGCAGTATTTTTATAGGCTTTCTTGAATATATTTTTATCTTTAACCGCATAGCCACAACTGCAACAAAGCATATAATTATTTCGTTCTTTCATTCGCTATCACTCCAATCATCTTCAAATATAATGTTAAATTTAATACCCAGCTTTGCAGAAATATTGCATAATTCTTTTACAGTAAAATCGTAGTCGCCATTCTCATACTTAACAACTTTTCTTTTTGGTACGCCAATAAGTTTTGCAAATTTTTTCTGTGTCATTTTTCTTTTTATACGATTTATTGTAATTACTGATGATATTTTGCTTGTGTATTCTATGTTTTTCCATTGTTCCAAAGAAAGTGCAGAGCCGAGCCGTCTAAAAACCGTTTCCAATGATGTTATCGCTTTTGTAAAGTTTTCTTTCATCTCTCCACCTCCAATAATTCAGGATTGTCGTACACGTTCCCGATTACTTCGCAATACGCACCCGTTTCTTCCATTTCGGTCCATAATAATATATCAGTATCAACTTTCGTTTTTTCGCCTATATACATCAAATTCCAACCCCAGTTAAACTCGCCATAAGGATTTCCAAACACAACATACGCTTTCCACTCTATGTTATTATTAGTATCGGTTAATTTTACGACATCCCCCTCAAATATCAGTTTGCCGTTTTTATCTTTTAAGCCTGTGCATTGCCCGACCGTTTCGGGGATAACTGTTCTTTTACAACTTCCATATTCGGAATCTACAATTTGATAATCCGAACCGTCATAAGTTAAATATCCGTAATACCATTCGCCGTCATTATACTTTGGATTCCCTTTTCCTCTGTATATGTATCTGTTATTCATTTGTTGCACCGCCTTATTTTAAATTTTATTTATACTTGTTACTCCACACTTTGAATTTGAACGAGTGTATTGGTGATATGCCATATCACTAATTCGATATGCTTCAAGTTCGGCATCCATTTTTTTAATCAATTTATGATATTCTTCTTCTCCGACCGTTTCTCTAACAAGATTTTTAAATACTTGAAAAGCATATTTATTTTTTTGCTGGTCACAAATTTTTCGCATTGCTTTGAATTCTGCAATTTGCTTTTGTTTTATACTTAAAGC
>ERZ1034952.2510-NODE-2510-length-13459-cov-24.577514_pt1 | contig 13459 bp, 14 predicted proteins | sample MGYA00520625_ERZ1034952 | MGnify/ENA primary metagenome ERZ1034952 (study PRJEB33766, sample SAMN09781773) | gut metagenome | biome: gut microbiome | host: Homo sapiens | place: Madagascar | study: EMG produced TPA metagenomics assembly of the PRJNA485056 data... | reverse complement strand
TAATAAATGTTCTCTTATTCTTGTCCAATAAAATAAGTATGAGTTAGTTGATAAAATAGTCTCTATATAGAGGATAATTGTGTTCTGTGACATAATCGGAAATAGCCTTGTTAAATTAATCTCTTAAGTAGGTTATGTCCGTCTAAGGAATGTGGCGTTTTTTTGCGAAACGTCATATGGTGAGCGTTTCAATTACATGTAGTGATGGCCAATAAACAAAAAAAATATGTGATAAAGGCAAGTCTATTATGTATGTAATTAGTATTCGTTCTTTCTAGTAGAAGAAAACACAATTGTAGAATTATGCATAGATGCAGTGGTCATAGTATAGAAAGCTTCATACTAGCAACAAAAGCCACAATTTACTCAAGTAATCTTTTACGGCTGATTAGTTGGTCGGACATCATTACAAGTAGATTATTCTTCAAGTAAAATGTTTTGCGTAGTGATTGCCAGCATTTGTACGTGGTTGTTGATTTGAATTTTCTTCTAATAAGCTGAAAGTTGAGCGTAAGCGTATTTGTTTTGAAATAGGGTTGTTTGTTACTTTTGAAATCAAAGTTTCAAAATCAAGTCCATTTCATCGCAAAATACTGCAAAGGCTATAAATTAATAAATCAAAGATTGAATAGCCCTTTTTTATTGGACACTAGTGATTATTTTTTTATTAATAGTAATATTTTAAAGTCTCAAAATGATGAATGTAGTTGTTCTTTTGTCTTGTATGCATCAAAATGATGTAAATATTATACAACGAAGTAATATACAAACCGATGTTGTTGTTATTAATCAAACTGATATTGATACCGTAGAGGAATTTGATTTTATGAACCGTAAGGGGCGTCGCTGTCATGCATTGTTTATTTCTACAACCGAAAGAGGTTTGTCACGTAGCCGAAACTTAGCTATTGCATCTGCAGAAAAAGCTGATGTTTGTGTTATTTCGGATGATGATGAATCTTTTGCTGATGATTATGAAGATGTAATTATCCAAGCTTACCTTAAGCATCCTTATGCTGATTTTATTTCATTTGCTTGTATTCGTAAAAATTACACATATCCTCAAAAATGGTCAAAGATGAATGTTGTACGAATATTGAAAACATCTTCAATCCAAATTACATTTAAGAGAGAGAGTATAATTAAAAATAATATTTCTTTTGATGTTCTGATGGGATCTGGTACAGGAAATGGGTCAGGTGAGGAAAATAAATTTATGATGGATTGCAGACATCATGGGTTAAATATGTTTTATGATCCTTCTATTATAACTACATTGATTAGTACTAATAGTTTTTGGATGAATGGATATGATAAAACATATTTTACGAATAGAGGTTGGGCTTCTCGTAGAATTTTAGGTGCTCTATTAGGATATTTGTTCGTTTGGTATAATATAATATCCCATCGTAAAGAATTTATTAGCAACGATTGTTCTTTATTTAGTGTTATCAAATATTTTCATATAGGTTTTTTTGAAAAAAAATAGTAATATTATGATTATTAAACAAATTTATAAATTTACCCACAAAGGGGTATCTGATAATCAGATTCCTTATTATTATAAGCGTTCTGTAATTGCAGAAATCTGGCATTTGTGTAGAAAAGCTATTTGTCAGAATATAGCCCCTAATTGTGTCTTAACACCTTTAAGAATGTGGTTATATCGTTTATGTGGTTTCAAAATAGGAAAAGGAACTTTCATTGGGATGAAGTGTTATTTAGATGACCTTTGTTCTAAAAAAATAGAAATTGGAGAGAATTGCATTATTTCTTACGGGGTATACTTTTCTTGTCATAGTCCCTACCAATCGCATAACCGATTGATGATAAAAGATGGTGTATATATCGGTATGAGAGCTAGTATTATTGCTCCTAGAGATATTGAGATAGGAGATAATGCTTGTATTGGGGCAATGACTTTAGTGAATAAATCAATTCCTGCAGGATCAACAGCCGTAGGCGTCCCTTGTAAAATCATTGATAAAAAACAAAGCAAGATATTTCATTGAATAGGGAAAGACTTATATGTATTGATTTCTATGTAAAAATATTAAAAAACAATATACTATGGATGATTATGGATTAGTATCAATTATCACTCCAACATGGGCGTGCGCTCCTTATATCAGTGAGACAATAAGAAGTATTCAAGCTCAGACTTACCAGAATTGGGAATTGCTGATACAGGATGATTGTTCTACTGATGATACACTTGAGGTAATCCGACCATATTTGGACACGGATAGTCGCATCAAATATGAGTGCAATCCTAAGAATAGTGGTGCTGCTATTACTCGTAATAATGCTCTTCGCAGAGCTAAGGGTAGATGGATTGCATTTCTTGATAGTGATGATTTATGGATGCCAGAGAAATTGGAGCATCAGTTGAAGTTTATGGTGGAGAATGGTTATGCATTTTCCTATACTCATTATGGGGAAATGGACGAAAAATCTCGCCCTACAGGTGTTCTTGTTACAGGACCTAAACATGTTACGAGATTGGGAATGTATTCTTTCTGTTGGGTAGGGTGTTTGACTGTGATGTATAATCGGGAAAAGGTAGGCTTGCTCCAGATAGAAGACATCAAAAAGAATAATGATTATGCGATGTGGTTGAAAGTGTGTCAAAAGGAAGATTGTTATCTTCTTGATGAATGCTTGGCAAAGTATCGCAGAGGAAGAGTAGGTAGTGTCTCTACTCATGGTTATACTACTATGATTAAATGGCATTATAAACTATGGCACGAAGCAATGAAGATGAATTCTGTATCAAGTTTATTCTGGACAGGCATGAACTTGATTTGTGGTGTGATTAAGAAGTTGCGCTATGTTGAAAATAAGCGATGACAGATAGTGTGATGAAACGTGGTGTAATGCTTTTTTTTGAATTGATTCAGGCATCTGTTGATTCTTCTTATAGCTTGACAAGGGTTCCTTCAGTGCAAGATTGGCAATTGTTATATAATCTGGCAGAAAAGCAGGCGCTTTTGGGTGTCTGCTTTTATGCCATAAAGAGGTTACCGTCACTTCAAACAGTAAATCTTCCGTTGAAGTTGAAAATGCAATGGCTTGGCATGGCGGTTATGATAGAGAAAAGGAATAGACTGATGAACGAAAGATGCCATGAATTAAGTTCAAGGCTCTCTGCTTTGGGCTTTAATTCTTGTATTCTAAAAGGTCAAGGACTTGCTGCTATTTACAATCAAATTGATGATACGAATTCGTTAGGAGTATTACGCCAACCTGGAGACATTGATGCTTGGGTAGAAGGGGGGCTTCTGTCATTACAGGTCTTGGCAAAGAAACTTCACCAACCTTTTAAGGTTACAGAACAGCATTCTGATTTAAAGTTCTTTGATGATGTGGAAGTTGAAGCTCATTTTATTCCGACGATGCTAAATGATCCGTTTGTCAATAGACGTTTGCAAAGATGGATAAAGAATCTGGAAAAGAAACAATTTGCCAATAAAAATGATTTGAATTTCTGTGTTCCAACGTTGGAGTTCAATCTTGTATATCTTCTGATTCATACCTATCGTCATCTTTTTGGTGAAGGAGTAGGTTTGAGGCAAGTGATGGATTACTATGTATTGCTGAACTCTACAGAAGTTAAAGAGCTAACTCCCGAGGCTTGGAATAGAACCAAAAAGGAAGCGTTGTCTGAACTTAGTTCTCTGAATTTGGAAGGTTTCACTGCAGGTATGATGTGGGTGTTGTCTGAAGTCTTTGGATTAAAAGAAGAATTGATGCTTTGTAATCCCTGTAAAAAGCATGGTGAGTTCATTCTCAACGAAATCATGCTAGCAGGTAATATGGGGCATTATGATGAACGGTTAAAATCTCTCTATCAAGTTTCCAAAATGAAACGTTTTCTGATGAGGAATATCCATACGTTCAGGTTGCTTAGATTGTATCCTCTAGAAACAATCTTTACTCCTCTTTCCAGAATGTGGATATGGGTTTGGAGAAAGAGTAGGGGATGGGTATAGTAGAAACAAAACTAACTTCATGTTTAAATTATGTGTTTCAAAAGATTATTTGATATAGTAGCATCCCTTTGCGGTTTGCTTTTGATATGGTGGATATTTCCGCTTGTGGCTTTTCTTATTCATAAGAAGATGCCGGGAGGTTCGGCTTTCTTTGTTCAGAAGAGAGTGGGAAAGGGTGGTAAGTTGTTCAAGTGCCATAAGTTCCGCTCGATGGTGGTGAGTCATAATGGTTCATCGGTATCGGTAGCGGGTGATAGTAGAATCACTCCATTTGGTGCGAAGCTCCGCCATTATAAGATTGATGAGTTGCCTGAACTTTGGGACGTGTTGATTGGTAACATGAGTTTTGTGGGACCTCGTCCTGATGTTCCTGGTTATGCTGATAAGTTGGAGGGTGATGACAGGGATGTGCTGAAGCTTCGTCCTGGCATCACTGGTCCTGCTACGCTGAAGTATCGCCTGGAGGATGAAATGATTTCTGAGTATGTGGCAAAGAAACAGGCAGAGGGTGATATTCGCCCTATGCAGGAAATAGCTACTGAGTATAATGACAAGGTGATATATCCTGATAAGGTTCGCCTTAACTGCTATTACTATCGCCATTACTCCTTCTGGAAGGATATCGAAATGATATTCGCTACCGTGCTTGGTAGAAAAGTAAAGTTTGCAGGGGAGGAAGTATAGCTCTCTCAACTTCTCTTTAGCGTATAATCATAAACGGTTTGAATTATGTTCTCTTTAGAAAATGACGATGTAAGTGTAATACGAGAAGTGGCGCAGAAATCGAAATCTCGTATATGTGGTTTTATTTTGTACACTAGAGCCGATGCTCATATAAAAAAGGTGATAAAGGATGAAGACTATTGGGATGCTTTAGATGCTGCTTCTGGAGCAAATTGGCCAATATTCGCAGTGAAACCATTAAATAAGACAAACAGAGAATGTGTTTAGAGAAGCTGCCAGCAATTTACATGCTTACTGTTTTAGAAGGAGTATGGCAGATGGTGTATCTGTGGTGCTAAATTACGTAAAGCCTTTAATCAAGTTACTAGGGGATTTGTGATATAATACGTAAATACTTTTAATAGTATGGAAATGACAAATATGGAAAAGGGAGCATTCCTCAAATTATTCAATAGAGGAGGATATGTGTTGGATTTTACAACTCCCGATTTTAATGCTTTTACTTTAGATAGTGTTGGTGTTGCTTTATGTCAAAAATATAATTTGTCTAAAGGAAAGTCTCTCATTGCTTACATTGATGAAGCTAGTGATGATAATGTATTCAAATTGTTTGCTGACTTGTTGCGTTATTATGAGACTGACTATCATTCATTTGAAAATGAAACAAGTGAAAGTGATTTATTAGGAATTGATGATGGTGAATATCGTACGCAATATCTAAAATGCAAGGAAATTATAGTGAAATACAGAATGGCAGATTCTAATTCTGAAATAGCTAAAGCTGTAGATAAAGCTTTTTCAACAGATTATATGTCGCAACAAATCAAACTTATGCTTGAAAAGCAAGGGTCTTTTCCTGCAGAAGCTATTGGAAAAGCTAAGGAGCTGATTGAAAGTTGCTGTAGAACCATTCTTAAAGATCATGATGTAGCTATTGATGAAAATTGGAAATTTCAGCAATTGGTTTCGAAGGTTTTTGATACATTAGATGTCCTTCCAGATAAGGTAGATGCCAAAAGTCCTATAGCAGGAAGTCTAAAAAGAATATATGGTAGCTTAAAAGGAATTGTTACACCTATAGCAGAAATTCGGAACGAATATGGAACAGGTCATGGAAGAACCGCTGATTTTGAAGGATTAGATGCTAGACATGCCAAGTTGCTTGTTGGTATGAGTGCAACATTGGTACAGTTCTTATGGGATACTGCAAGTGTTGTGAAGAATCGAGGTATATAGAGAATAAATAGTAATCTATATCAGAAGAATATTCAAAATGGATGAAATTTACGAATGGCTGAATCCTCGGATTCCTGTGGAGTATGTGCTTATCTCCTTTCTTGTGCTTTCTGTTGCAATCGTGATAGGATTGTTAGTGATGAAAGGGCACAGGGCGAAGAGGTTCGTGCTTGGGGCTTTGCTTGCGGAATATTACTTCCTGGTGCTTTGTTCTACTGTGATTTGTAGAGCAAGTCATGGGGAACGGCATATTGAGTTGGTTCCATTTTGGAACTATCTTGATATTTGGAATCGGGTGGATTATCCTGCTGACTTGATTGAAGTGCTGCTGAATATCGCACTCTTCGTGCCGATAGGATTGCTGCTTGGTGGACTTGGTTTTAAAACCAAGAAGGTTCTCTTGTCGGGAATCTGCTTATCTGGGATTATTGAGGCTTCACAATTCGCCTTTTGCAAAGGGCTTTGTGAAACGGATGATGTAATGCATAATAGTGTGGGGGCATTCCTAGGATATTTGGGATTCCTAGGAATTCTTAAAGGGAAAAGAATTTTGTTTTCTAGTAAAATAACATAATATTTTTTCGAAAACCTACCCGTCCTTCCTTACCCTTAAGGAAGGCTTCACCTTTCTCTCCAAGCCTCTCTTCCCTCAGGGACGAGAGGATGTAACCGCCCTCCGGTGCTCAGAACCGCTTCGCTTTATGGTTGGCGGACCATCAAAGGTCTTCGCCAGTTTTTGCGGGCTGGGACCGCCTGGGGATAATGTGTTGGTTGAAGGGGCTGATTGGAGAAGCCTAGGGAAAGTGGGGGGATTAGTTAATGAATAAAATAAACTTTAAATACAATATACAAATGGAAGAAAGAAAGACTATTTATCTTTGTCTGGCTCACATGAGCGAGACTGGTGAGGAACAGAAATACGTGAAGGAGGCATTTGATACCAACTGGGTGGTGCCTCTGGGTCCTAATGTGAATGGTTTTGAGGATGACCTCAAGGCTTTCGTTTCTAAGAACAGCGATGGCTCTGAGTTGTCTCGTGAGGTGGTGGCGCTGAGCGCTGGTACTGCTGCCGTTCATTTGGGTTTGCTGGCTAGTGGCGTAGGTCCTGGTGATGAGGTTTGCGTGCAGAGCTTTACTTTCTGTGCTTCTTCTCATCCTATTACTTATCTCGGTGCTACTCCTGTATTCATCGATTCTGAGCCTGATTCATGGAATATGGATCCGGAGTTGCTGGAGAAGGCGATTATCGACCGTAAGGAGAAGACGGGTAAGTATCCTAAGGCGATTGTTCCTGTTGCTCTCTATGGTATGCCTTATGATTGCGATAAGATTATGGCGATTTCAGAAAAGTATGGTATCCCTGTAGTGGAGGATGCAGCTGAGGGCTGTGGTTCCAGATGGAAAGGTCAGGTGCTGGGTACATTCGGTAAGTTTGGCGTGTTGTCATTCAATGGTAACAAGATGATTACTACTTCTGGTGGTGGTGCCTTGATTTGCCAGGATGCCGAGAGCAAGAACAACGTGATGTGGTATGCTACCCAGGCTCGTGATGCTTATCCTTACTACCAGCATACTGCCATCGGTTACAACTACCGTATGAGTAATGTGTGTGCCGGTATCGGTCGTGGTCAGATGACTGTGTTGGAGGATCATATCGCTCATCATAAGCATGTACAGGAGTTGTATAAGGAACTCTTGAAGGATGTTGAGGGTGTTACCCTGCATGAGGCGCCTAATGCCGACTATGATTCCAACTACTGGCTCTGTACTGTGACTCTTGATCCGAAGTTGAAGATTCAAGGTCAGGAGAATGCGTATAAGGAGGTAGTGAAGACTGCCGTTGGTGGTGCAGCTGGTGTAATTCACATGGTGGATTCTCCTACTACTGACTGTCAGCCGAATGAGAATGTGGAGGCATTGCGTATCTTCATGTTGAGCAAGAAGATTGAGGCAAGACCAGTGTGGAAGCCTATGCATAAGCAGCCTGTTTATCAGAATGCTCCTGCATACGTGAATGGTGTAAGTGAGGCCATCTTCAAGGTGGGTGTCTGCTTGCCAGCGGGTCCGATGGTAACGGATGATGATGTTCGTTATATCGTAGAAAGTATTAAAGAGGCGATAATTTAATCGCCTCTTACCAATGAAAAAATGGATTGTTTTTAACTTATTATTTTCAACAATATGAATACTTTTGAGGACATTAAAGTTGCCGTAGCCGGAACGGGCTACGTGGGACTGAGTATTGCCACTTTGTTGGCACAACATCATCAGGTGACTGCTGTAGATGTGGTCCCTGAAAAGGTGGAGAAACTGAATAAGAGGATTTCTCCAATACAGGATGATTATATCGAGAAATATTTGGCAGAGAAGCCGCTGAACCTGGTCGCTACCTTGGATGGCAAGGCGGCTTACATGGATGCGGACTTCGTGGTGATTGCTGCTCCTACCAATTACGACCCTGTGAAGAACTACTTCGATACTTCGCATGTGGAGGAGGTCATCGACCTGGTATTGGAGGTGAATCCGGATGCGGTGATGGTGATCAAGAGTACCATCCCTGTGGGCTATACCCGTAGTCTCTATCTGAAGTATGCCAAGAAGGGCGTGAAGAAATTCAACCTTCTCTTCTCGCCTGAGTTCCTTCGTGAGAGCAAGGCGCTCTATGATAATCTCTATCCTAGCCGCATCATCGTGGGCTATCCTAAGATTATCGACCGTCCTGAATTTGCTGAGGAGAACGAGGCTATCAAGAGCGTTACGAATGTGGAGATGCTGAAGGAGGCTGCCAAGACTTTTGCGACTTTGCTGCAGGAGGGTGCCATCAAGGAGAACATCGATACGCTGTTCATGGGTATGAAAGAGGCTGAAGCCGTGAAACTCTTCGCCAATACTTATCTTGCTCTGAGAGTGAGCTACTTCAACGAGTTGGATACATACGCTGAGATGAAGGGCTTGGATTCTGAGGCTATCATCGACGGCGTGGGCTTGGATCCTCGCATTGGTACGCATTACAACAATCCTAGCTTCGGTTATGGCGGTTACTGTCTGCCTAAGGATACCAAGCAGCTGTTGGCTAACTATGCTGATGTGCCTGAGAACCTGATTGAGGCTATCGTGGAGAGTAACCGTACCCGCAAGGACTATATTGCTGATGCGGTGTTGAGAAAGGCGGGATATTATAACGAAAACAGCAGTTATGATGCTGGCAAGGAGCATGAGTGTGTGATTGGCGTGTATCGTCTGACGATGAAGAGCAACAGCGATAACTTCCGCCAGAGTGCCATCCAGGGTATCATGAAGCGTATCAAGGCAAAGGGTGCTGAGGTGATTATCTATGAGCCAACCTTGGAAGATGGCAGTACTTTCTTCGGAAGCAAGGTTGTGAATGACTTGGAGCAGTTCAAGAAGCAGAGTCAGGCGATTATTGCCAACAGATATGATGCCTGTCTGGATGATGCCAAGGAGAAGGTATATACACGTGATATTTTTAGAAGAGACTAGTTATGGTACAATATAATGTTGATTTAACGGGGAAGACGATTCTCGTGACAGGTGCTGCTGGCTTTATCGGCAGCAACCTGGCTTTTAGACTGTTGAAGGAAGTGAAGAATGTCAAGGTAGTGGGTATCGATAATATGAACGACTACTATGATGTGCATATCAAGGAGGAGAGACTTCGCAGACTGCAGGAGTTCGATGGCTTTACCATGGTGTATGGCAGTATCGCTGACAAGGCGGTGATGGACAAGCTCTTTGAGGAGCATCAGCCAAAGGTGGTGGTGAATCTGGCTGCTCAGGCTGGTGTGAGATATTCTATCACGAATCCGGATGCTTATGTACAGAGTAATCTGATAGGTTTCTATAATATCCTGGAGGCTTGCCGTCATCATGAGGTAGAGCATCTAGTTTATGCCTCTTCATCTTCTGTTTATGGTTCAAACAAGAAGGTGCCTTATTCTACGGATGACAAGGTGGATAACCCTGTGAGTCTTTATGCTGCTACGAAGAAGAGCAACGAACTGATGGCTCATGCCTATTCAAAGCTCTATAATATTCCAAGTACAGGTTTGAGATTCTTCACCGTGTATGGTCCTGCGGGAAGACCGGATATGGCTTACTTCGGATTTACCAACAAACTGGTGAAGGGCGATACCATCAAGATTTTCAACTATGGTAACTGTAAGCGTGACTTCACTTACGTGGATGACATCGTGGAGGGTATCATGAGAGTGATGCAGCATGCGCCTGAGAAGCAGAATGGTGAGGACGGTTTGCCTATCCCTCCATACAAGGTTTACAATATCGGCAACTCGCATCCTGAGAACCTGCTGGAGTTTGTAAGCATCCTGCAGGAGGAACTGATTCGTGCCGGTGTGCTGCCAGAGGATTATGACTTTGAGGCGCACAAGGAACTGGTGGCAATGCAGCCGGGAGATGTGCCTGTGACTTATGCTGATACTACTCCGCTGGAGGAGGACTTCGGATATAAGCCAGCTACTCCGCTGAGAGAGGGACTGAGAGCCTTCGCAGAGTGGTACAAGGAATACTACTGTTAATAGTTTATAGTTAACAGTTATTAGTTTATAGTTAGCAGGCTACTTAAAGCTAATCTATTAAATAAATATTGTATGGAATTTCAATATCATATTTTCTCGCCTTATCGGGTATGTCCGTTGGGCGCACATGTGGATCATCAGCATGGTATCGTGACAGGTTTTGCTATCAACAAGGGGGTGGATCTGTGGTTTACTCCAAATGAGGATGGCAAGGTACACTTGGAGTCACGCACCTTTGAGGGTGTTGTTGATTTTGACATCACTAAAGGAACGCTGGTAAGAGAGATGCACTGGGGCGACTATGCCAGAGGTGCCAAATACGCACTGAAGAAACGTTTTGACTTGAAGAAGGGTATCAATGGCGTGGTACAGGGTTCGTTGCCGGTGGGAGGATTGTCATCCAGTGCTGCCGTACTTATCGCCTATGTAATGGCTTTTGCCAAGGCTAATGATATCATGCTCCAACCTTTTGAAGTGGTGAAGATTGCTTCGGAAGCGGAGCGTGAGTATATCGGACTGAACAACGGTTTGCTGGATCAGGCATGCATCGCCTTGGGAAAGAAGGATGGTCTTCTGTTTTTGGATTGTGATTCGGACGATTATCGCATCATCAGAAGAAATCCGGAGATGAAGGATTTCGAGATTGGCATCTTCTTCTCGGGATTGACGAGAAGTCTGGTGAACAGTGATTACAATCTTCGTGTATATGAGTGCAAGACGGCTGCATGGAATGTGCTGGCGTATCAGAATCAGCCATTGAAGGAGTTTAACAAGACTTTCCTGAGAGATATTCCAAAGGAGTCGTATGAGGCATGTAAAGACAGAATGCCTGCCCGCTTTGCCCGCAGAGCCGAGCATTTCTATTCGGAGTATCGCAGGGTAAGACAGGGTGTGACGGCTTGGGAGACTGGTAATCTGGAACTCTTTGGAAAATTGTGCTTTGATTCTTGCGAGTCTTCTATCCATAACTATGAGTGTGGTTCGCCTGAGTTGATAGCCATCTATGAGATTATGCGTAGTTTGGAGGGCGTATATGGTGGCAGATTCTCGGGGGCAGGATTTAAAGGTGCTTGCATCGCCTTGGTGGATCCTGCTTGTAAGGAGAATGTAGAGAAGGAGTTGACCCGTCAATATCTGGAAAAGTTCCCTGAGTATGAGAAGACCTTCAAGGTATTCTGGGTGAAGCCGGATGATGGAGCGAGATTCGTGGAATAGTTTACAATTTATAGTTTACAGTTTATAATTTATAGGGCTTTTTAGCATTATACTGGATATGAAGAATATTGTGATAGCGGCAGGATATGCCACAAGATTGGGTGAGTTGACCAAGAACTTCCCTAAGCCATTGTTGAAGATAGGTGAGAATACGATATTGGGAAGAATGCTCGATGATATTGATAAGATTCCGGAGATTGATGAGCACATCATTATTACGAACCATAAGTTTGCCGGTATCTTTGAGGAGTGGGCATCAAAACAGAGTTATACAAAGCCTGTTACGATAGTGGATGACGGTACGGAGACGAATGACACAAGACTGGGTGCTGTGTGTGATTTGCTGTTTGCGATGGACAAGTTGAAAATTGATGATGATATGTTGGTGGTAGCAGCTGATAATATTCTCTTCTTCTCATTCCAGGAGTTTGTGGATTTCGCCAAAGCAAAGGGTACTTCGTGCATCATGTGTCATGAGCAGCCAAGTATCGAGAAGCTGCAGCGTACAGGTGTGATTGTTCTGGATGATAACGACAAGGTATTGAATATGGAGGAGAAGCCTCAGAAGCCGAAGAGCCATTGGGCTGTGCCACCATTCTATATCTATCTGAAGAAGGATTTGGATAAGGTAAGACATTCCGTGGAGAATGGTTGTGGCAAGGATGCCCCTGGCAATCTCGCTCATTACATGGTGGAACAAGTGGAGATGCATGCCTGGAAAATGACGGCAGGGAGATTTGATATCGGAAGTCTTGATACGTATAAGGAAGCGTGTGAGAAGTTTGGAAAGTAGAACTTTTAATGATTTTTGCATTACTAAAATATTGCCTTGGAAACAAGGTGGATATAAAGTTTGCAGGGGCGGTGATATATGTGCTGCATAAGGCTTTGGGATTACCTGAGGAGAAGATGATAGCTCCGATAGATGAGAAGCGAGGAAAGTTGTTGCTGGAAGAGATACTGAATGGTGGCAACTTCGGAAAGCATTTCGCCAAGTATGGGCATTTTACACAGCAGGGAATGGCTAAGAAGTATTTCCTGAAGATTTGGAGAAATATGCATTTCGTGAGATATTTTCCTGCTGAGGCTTTGAGTGAGCCTATCTTCAGGACATGGCATTTCTTCTGGAGACTTAAACACAGGAGATAATCTTTCGGAATCTTCTTTTCTCTTTCTAGTCCCACAGATTTCACAGAATTCCACAGATTTTTGCCCTATGCGGGCTGGGATTTCGCAGATGTTGCAGATGACGCAGATTTTTTTTGCATCTCATCTATCACCCATCACGATTTTCAGATATAAATTTGATAAGATGCTGATTGCTAAAGGATTCGTATGCGTGACTGATTGGCTAAAATGGGGATTTATCCCTCACGCATCCCTCACGATTTTGGCTTTATCCCTCACGATTTTGCTTATGCTGTAAAGCAAAAAGGCTTTTTTGCGATTGAAACTGGCTTCACTTGCTTTTGGAGTAAGTTTCATTTCGAATTGGTTTGGGGCTCAGATAAAGTTTACGTGGGGCTCTATTAAGGTTTACGTGAGATTCACTTCGGATTCAAATGAGGCTCAGTTCGATTTCTTTCTGTTCTTCTAATGAAGCGGAAACGGATTCGTATTTATACCTCGTATAAATCAAAAAAGCAGTGTAGTGGAGTGTAGTGTTAGTGTAGTTATTAAATTTGCAGAGTATCATGACGAAGCCATCTATCTTCAGATATGAAGGGCATAACTATCTGGTGCCCTTCCTCATCATCAGCAGTCTCTTCTTCATGT
>ERZ1034952.2507-NODE-2507-length-13470-cov-8.531346_pt1 | contig 13470 bp, 13 predicted proteins | sample MGYA00520625_ERZ1034952 | MGnify/ENA primary metagenome ERZ1034952 (study PRJEB33766, sample SAMN09781773) | gut metagenome | biome: gut microbiome | host: Homo sapiens | place: Madagascar | study: EMG produced TPA metagenomics assembly of the PRJNA485056 data... | reverse complement strand
AGGTTTTGCCTCTGTTTTACCTTTAATTTTGCCTGTTGTTTCACGGATTCAGGAGCAAGTTCATTTAGCCGCCGAATCTATATATTATTAGCTTATTTTTCAACAATAACGTATCTTCATAAAAATAAAATTATATCGTTACGAACTTGCCGGGCAAGGCAATCACAATTTTTTCTTCAATCATAAGCCAGACTGGAATAGAACTAGGATTATAAATGCATCTGGAATCAATTGATGATTCAATATTGCGACAGGCTTCTATATACTCATAAATTTGCTTATTGGTTGCATACCAAATTTCTGAACGATTTTCCAGTAACGCACAAAATTTTTCGATAATTTCCCAATTGTTATTCCGGTCAAATTCATAAGCATGTCCCCAAATATATAACATTTGAAGTCCGAAAGGGTTTTCTATAAAATCTTTTGCACGTGTCAAAATATCTTCGTTATGGTGACAGGTTGGATGCCATTCCAGCCAATTCTGCGGAAAATATTGTAGTCGAGGAGCATGTCCGGTCGTGCGACAATATTTTATTCCTGCCGCACGTAATGCGGTGAATACACAGGGAGAGTAGGTGCCATTGGGATAAGCCATTCCATTGACAATTGTATTGGTAACTTTTTCAAGCCGTTTGCGGTCCTCCACAATATCTTCTATCAACGATGCTGGTAGAATTTGATCCTCAAAGGGATGAAATTGACCATGGCAGGCAATTTCATGTCCCTCCGCAACCAATTTTTGCAAATCCGCTGCCCCCAATTTTCCATTTTGCTCCATAAAACCAGAATTAATATTAAAAGTTGCTTTCATATTGCTTGCTGTAAAAATATCAGCCAAATGACGATCGCAACAATTCCCATCATCATAACTGAAAGTTAAAACCTTATTGCGTTTCTCTGGAAAAAGGTATCGAACCAACATGATGATTTTTCCTTTAAACATTAATTTTCGCCATTCATAAATACTTTCTAAATCAATTTTGTTGATGGCGATTTCATATGCGTTTTTTGTCTTTTCGTTGAAAACTCTTTGCATCGACCAATGAAACATGACCTTCAACCCGTCCATCATCAAGCGGGTTGTCGGTACGCGATGCAAGGTCGCGCAACATATGACGCATGTCAATTAACCCGCCTATCATGAACCAAAAAGTCGAAACAATTGCAACCATACACGGAACTACCAGGCTGAAGATAAAGAAATACCAACTCCAGTATTCGATTGGCCACGGCGAAAATGCATTCCAGATAATAACTCCCACGAACATAATCAGAAAGGAATAAACAATTGAATAACCAAATACACTCCACGCGATGATCTTATCCCCTCGTGTATAGTGTTCATCAATTCCAATCAGTTTGGAGATAATCGTGCGAATGCTCCATTTGATTTCAGGAACTACAGCTTCATCGCTGTAAATACCGCGATGCAGCATCCGCTCAAGGTTGAATTTCTTCTTGAATGTCAGTAGCGAAATACCGCAGTAGGCCGCGATTCCCAACACCATCGCAATGAAAAAGAGCTCGTTTGAATTGATCGGAAATTTGATTGCATCCATCCGCCAGATCACATAAGGAGCAAAAGGAGCTGAGACGGTTTCCAATATGCCGCTGATTGGTTCCGTCCATCCCCGTGCGTCCAAAAAAGGATAAATATGGTCTGGCCAGTTGCGCTGCATCAATACTCCGCCCCCGGAAACTACCGTCCCGATGATCAAAGATGCGTAAGCCCCGGCCGTATTGCCGAAGCGTGAATAAAGTCCACCAATCATAACTGGCCCCGCTCCGCCGAGCCAGATGCTGGTTGTGATGATACAGAATAAATTGATGTAATCCAGTTGCGACATGTAAAAGGAACCGACAAAGAAAATAACGCAAATTCCCAGCGAAGCCAAACGCAGTATCAGCAAATGTGTCTTAGGTGACAGAGGTTTTCCATAGATCGGCAGTATTATATCCTGCACCAGCGTCAGTGCTCCGCTGAAAATACGGCTGTCATCGGTAGAAAGCATCAACATAATCATCAATAAGGCAAAAAGTCCAATCAGACCAGCCGGCAGAAAATGTCGAAGCGTTACCGGCAGCATCTGCTGAAAATAGAGGGTACGGAATTCCTGAAATTTAGCATTGCCGTTTTCTCCCTCCTGCAATACCGATAATGCGGTATTGAGATACGGAGTATCCGGAGTGTTAACCTGTGAATAAGGGATATCCCGGTTTATTTGATGTTCCGACGGTGGTAAGGCTTTGGAGGCGGCAAGGTATTTTACTTTAATAGAAGCATCAGTAATAACTTCCTCTGCGACTCGGCTGGAAAGGGCGGTACGAATTTCCTTGGCCTTATCGGAAAAGTCGGTATGTGTGAGAACTGTTACAACCAATGCACCCATTAAAAAATAAAAGATCATGGAAAATCCATTGCGCCATGCACCTAAAACTCCGGCCATCTTTTGTTCATGCGGAGTACGTCCGGCTGCAGTTGAACCGGCTCCAATCCAACTGGCGCGGTTCAAAAGGTTGCTCATCAGAGTAACCACTAAGGCAAACAGGTTGAAATCCCGTAATGACTGAATATCGTAAGGGTTCAAAAAACTTTCGCCGGCAACACGGTCAGCCATTACCGGCACCATTTCATCAAACCAGGAAAGATTACTGAGAATAAAAAAGCACAATATCGCAAAAATGGGATAGCTCATAATCATCTGCATGGCATCAGTGATGATCAAAGCCACCGTTCCGCCACACCAGATGATGAAAAGAGCCAGGGCGAGAACAATTATTACAATTACTGCAAAAGTCGAAATTTTGAGTCCGAAAAAATCAATTGTGTAGGGTAAACCGAGCAAACAGATAAAAAAACGAGCCGATACTGCCGGAACGATCATATTACAAACGGTTTCCGAAAACGTTCGCAGAGCAGAGGCAAAAATGCGGAAATTGCGGCTATACCGCATTTCCAGAAACTGTCCCAACGACATGGCACGGGTTTCGCGATAACGAAATGTACAGTACCCTGTTAATGCCATAATGATCCCCAGAGGCGTCAGCAGACCATTCCAGAACGAAAGTGCAAAACCGGTTTGATAATTAGCCTCCGCCTGGGAAATCAGGGTAACTACTGCCAATGCTCCGGCTACATCAGATACGCAGATTACGTAACGGCCGCAAACCCGGCCTGCCGCAAGAAAATCCGCAACTCCCTTTACATAACGCCGGGAATAGTATGCCATATAGATGACAAGCAATAATGGCACGATAAAAATCATCCAATCGACAATATTCATTGTTATTGTTCAAAATTTCATGAAATATATTACATCACTACTGTCCGGAAGCTTTTACCGGACAGTAGTGAAAATTAGTTTAATGCGCTGGACGTATCTTTTATTACGCCTTCATCTGCCCAGCCGTTATTGTAGTGCTTGATAATCCCTTCACAAATTTTTGCCCACTTCAAAAAATCCGCGGGTGGATGAATTCGCAAAGGCTTGATCATGAAGCCGTTTTCAATAGTTACGCCCAAACGGTAAAATATCTTCATGCCGGAGGCGATCAAACCTTTGAGATAAGCGTCAGTAAATGCAAAATCATAAGAATTGGGATCTGTTGGATCGGCATTGAAATCACGGAAAATATTCGGAATGTCCACAAAGCGATTTTGTCCATAGGCTCCTCCGGTGTCGTGAAGCCGGACATAGGGAATTCCCGCCTCAAGAAGTTCAGGCAGTGGGGCGCCGAAGGTGACTGGAGAGTTGTTGATACCGTGAAGCGGTTTTATCTCTCGGTAAATTTGATTGAAATCAATGGAGATGAACCTATTCCCTTCTTGGGGGATGAAAGTATTGTTTCCTTCGCTCTGTACGATGTTGGTTGAATTCTTATTCATTTTATCACCATTTTTTATTTCATTTCCGCAGCTGCGACCAAGGCTGTGCCGGTTGCGATACCGAGCGGGGTGAACTGAAGTGTTACACCAGTGGCCGTTTCCTGATTTTTGCCTGTCCAAATTACCGCGACAAGTCCATCGGGCAAATAGACAATATTGAAGTTACCATGGAAACGTGGGTCAGGTGCCAGTGCGAAATCAACGTTCAACTTGAATTTTTCCGTGGTGCCTCCGGTTGTCGAAATCGCGATCTCAGCCGCTGCCTGAGGTATTTCCGTGTACATCCAAAGCTCGGCTCCGAATACCATGATTACAGTTGAGTTTTGGGGATCGCAGACGGCTTTTAGAGGCGGAATCGGTTCGGCTAACGCCGTTCGCGTGGCAATTAGATCAACCTTGCCTTTGGCCATTATCTTGCGCACATTGTTATGAATATCTGCTCCGGTTTTATGGGCTGAAATCACGCCTCCATCTTGGGGAATTGCAGAATTCGGTTCACCGCTGGTACTTTGGGTTACTTCGCCGTTAAGAATTGTCCAATCGTCGCCCCATTTATTCTGTCGCGTTGATTGACCGAATGACGGAGTATAAAGCACAAAGGAGTTGTGGGCGCGATTCTGATTCACAGAAGGCACCTGCATGACAAAGCGTTCCCCGCCTTGTAGGAAAAGTTTTGTATCGGGCCTTTCCTGTCGTAACGTTACAATTTCCTCCGGCTGTTCCAGGTGAAAAAACTGTCTTTTCATTCCGGAAATAGGATTTGATTCGAGTTGCAAATTGCCCAGTTGTACAGGAGCCGTAAAGCGGCGGAACGGAACTGTTACGGCTCCGGCAAAATGCAGTGGTGTAACGGTCTGTGGATTCGGAAAAAATGGTGTACGACTCCATTCCCGCAAAAACACCTCTGCCGGATCGAAGGTTACCGGGGAAGCCGATGTATTCCAACTGTACTCGCCGACTAGAATCAGTGCTGCGCCTTTGTTATGATTGTTATTCCAAGTGGTGCCGACAAACGCAGCGATTTGATGTTTGCCTGCGTATTGCGCCAAGGCATGAATCCCCTCTGGAAAATGCCAGGTACTTGCCCAGACGTCAAATCCTGATTGCGTCAGAATATCAAGCCCCTCGTAACGTTCCGCACTGCCATAATGCCAATAATTGACGATTACCTTTTTCGACAACAGGTTCAGTGCCGTTGACGCCGGGGCAATATTTTTTTCGGTGATTCCATCATTGCTGATGCGTTCGCCGCCTAATTCCGGAGCGAAGAGCATGTCATGCCAAATTACCGGGCGGCAGTTGTATTTTTCCAAATGCTCTGCCGCAAAATTAAACACCTTTGCATAAAGTGCGGCATTTTCCTCCTTGCTCTGTTGAAATATCTTGAAAACCGCATTCGCCTCGTCTCCACCTACCAGGAAGTAGGGTGGCTTTTCAAAAAGCTCAACCAGTTCATCCAACACTTTTGCATATGCCTCGTAAAATTCCGGCGTGCGAATATCATGTCCGATATTGCGTCCTTCATTATCTCTCAATAGCGCGATATGCGGGGCGCGGTCAAGATGCCCGATCGTATTGATTCCCGGCAGCGGCACAATGCCGCGCGATTTGCAGAAGCGCACCAATTCCCGGATGTCGCTGCGGCTCCACGGCGTCGGACGATTGGATTTGAAATACTCCGACTCATAATTCCCGCCCAGGTCGATAATGACATGGTTGAAACCGTGTTCAGCCATAATCGCAACGATTTTTTTACTTGACTCAAGACGCTCCGCATCGGAGAACGGTTCCCAGTAGGTCATGGTGAGATCCATCAGTCGAAGCGGAAAATCGGGCCAGTCCGTGATCTTGAGACATGGCATCTCAAAACCGGAAGCATGATAGTTCACGCCCGGATTCTTCAACAGGGAAAGAAGACGGCCGACCGCCCTCCACATGCCGGCTTCGTCGGCGGCGGAAAGAATAATTCCGTTCGGGGAAATTTCGAGCTGGTATTTCTCCCGGTTTTCTCCCGAAAAAGGCATTTTACGAAGAATCACCTTTTGCGGCGTCTCCGTTGGACACAGCCATCGGCGGCCGGAAAATTCCTCTTCGATCCAGTCGGCGGCATGATTGTAATCGGTCTCGTTGTCGATTTTCCAGTCATAAGAGAACTTCGCAGTTTGTCCGGAGGTCACCTCCAGCTGTTTCGGCGCCGGAGTCAGCCGGATATCGCTTGCGAATCCGGCCAGGCTGCAGAGAAGAAGCATAAAACACGAAATTGATCGATTCATTGTTATTCTTTCCCAGTCATATTGTCATTCAGTCCCAAAGCAGCTTATAGCCGTCCCAGAGTTTGAACAGTTCCGGGTGATGTTTCAGCCAGCGCTGATGCGGGGCGACATGACCGTCGCAATAGATGATGTTGACCTTTCCGCCATGCCGGTAATGCACCGATGTGGTCAGCCAGACTCCGCCGACATACTGCTCAACCGCGGCCGAATACGCTTCGCCCATGAGTTGGTTCCCGTCGTTGTCGCAGGCATACAGCACGCGGGACGGCGTTTTTATCTTGCCGATTTTGGTCATGACGCTCAGGGCGCGACTGATGGCCGGAGATTGTCCGTACCCGCCCCCCGACCCGGTCACGGTCGGGCATTTGAACGTTTTCATTTCGGTGAACCTTATCGTCTTTGAAGGGTCCAGCTCCATCGCCAGACTGTCCAGCCACGATTGCTTGGTGCTCGGTCCCAGCGGCATATAGTCATTATAATTGTTGGTATAACTGAGCAGGAGCATTCCGATCTGTTTCTGGTTGTTCTGGCATTCCGTCTGTTTGGCCCGTTCGCGGGCCTGGGTCAGCGCCGGCAACAGCATAGCCGCCAAAATTACGATGATGGCTATAACAACTAAAAGTTCTATCAGTGTGAAAATTCTCCGATTTTTCATTGCGCGATCTCCTTTGTGAATAGTCATTTTGAGGATTCCTTCTTTTTGATTGTATTATTTTAGTGAATATATCAAACCGTTCGGCAACTTTCTCGTTCGACCATCCAAGTCGAAACCGAAAATTTTCCTTGCGGAGTTGGCATACGGCGCATGAGTGAACAAAGCAGTTTTGCGGTGTTTTGACCGATCTCAAAAGCTGGAATATGCACAGTTGTCAATGGGATCGGTGCGTACTGGCAGGCGTTGGTATCATCAATGCCGGCGATGGAAAGCTGTTCCGGCACCAATACACCCATTTTTTGACAAGCGCGCATCAGTCCGAGTGCAATGATGTCGTTTTCGCATATTACGGCGGAAAAATCGAAATGAGGATGTTTACTGAACAGTTGTAACCAGTCGTGTTCCGCGCCATCTACCGAACATGTGACATGAAAGACCCATTCCGGGCAATAATCGCATTCGGCATCCAACAACGTACAACGGAAGGTATCGAAACGTTCGCGTGCGGCATATGTGGGTAGTGCACCATGCGCATAGGCGATTTTGCGATGACCGTTGTTCAACAGATAATGCATCAGTTGACGAAGTCCAATAGTGCTGTCAGCTACCACCCATGGAACCCGAGGATTTTCCGACTCAAGATCAGCAAGTACTACCGGGATGTCGCGCTCCAGATAGTGTTCAACGGCATTGCGCGGCGCGGTTCCAACGAAAACGACTCCGTCGATGCGGAGCGAATCGTGCAAAATGCGTTCTGAACAGCTCTCCTGATCGTCCCGAATGAATGGAGTTTGTATGATCTCGTAACCAAAATCGTTCAGCAGATGCAACCCATTGTTGATATCAACATAAAAGCCACGGCCATAGTTGCGCATATGACGGGTAAAGACACGCACCACGCCGATATCACAATCCTTATCACGTCGTCGATAGGCGAGTTCCTGTGCGCTGACGGAGGGTGAATAGTTGAGTTTTTGCTTGAGCGAAAGCACTAGCGAACGAGTTTTCGCGCTGGCACCAGGCTGATTCTTTAACACGCGGGAAACGGTTGCGATGGAAACTCCAGCCTGCTTTGCGAGATCTTTCATTTTGAGGCGTTCATTCATGGGGAGTCTTCCTTTTTACGATCATTCGTTCTTTTCTATAAATTATAGCAAAAAAAATTTCAAAAGTCAATTTTTCTCTTCTGTTTTTTTTGTGTTATTTACGCAAGCGGTTACGTAATTCGACGTTTTTCGAGTAGGTACATGAGGAAGTGAGGAACTTCTGCCGAAGAGGGAGGCGTTTTTTCACGATGGTGATCTGACAATGCATTAGTACTTGAGAGAGCGTTGGTAATTGAATTGTCGAAGGAGGATTTCAAATGCGTACCAATGTAAATCAATGGCTCCGACAATGAAAATACCAACGACGATGAATTGAACTGCGGCGCAAGATCGCGGAAGCCGGAGCCGCAATTCAACGGATCAATTCCGGCGAAGTTACAAAGGGAACGATGCCAACGGGAGATCAAAAAATCTGAGTTATATATTACGTTACTGTACAAGGGATCAACCCCTTTCGTAACCGCCCCGCCGGTCGTAAGATCGGCGGGGCGGTCTGTTTTTATTCCAACCTTGGGAGAACGTAATATGAAAATCGAGAAATGTGTGTTGAATGAAGCATTGCACGTGTTGAGCAAAGTGGTCTGTCAGAGTTCGCCGGTGGAGGCGTTCCGGCAGATCCGCTTTGCCGGAAGCGGCAGCCGGGCGCGGTTGTGTGCGGCCGACGGCGTGGAAGTAGTTGCGCTCAATGTATCCTGCGAAGCGGAAGGAACGTTCGATTTCGGGATCGAACTTCGACGCTTGCGGGAGCTGGTGCGCGAGTGTAAAACCAAATCGCTGGAGCTGGACGGTTCGAACTTCGACTGGCCGAAGGTAGAGGCGGTTCCAGCCGACGCCGTTACGGTCGAACTGCCGCCGGATTTCGGCAGGCTGCTGGCACAGGCGGCTCCGGTGGTGAATCTGCGTGAAACACGGCTCGCGTTACGGGGATCAACCTCTCCCGTGACGGCGTGACCGCAACGAACGGCAAAGAACTGCTCAATCTGCCGTGTCCGTTGAAAATCCCGGAGGATATGACACTGCCGTTTCCGCTGGCGCTGCTGACCGCTCGACCGGAAGAAGCTGGAACGCTGCACGTCTGGCGCAGCCGGAACGAGCGGCTGTTCCGCATCGTGATCGGTGGTTTCCAGTGGCAGGGCAAGGCATTGCCGGGCAACTTTCCCGAACTGGAAACAGGCGATTCCGGCGGAGCAAAGCCTCGACTATCAGATCGAGTTCCACGAACCGGAACGCGTCATCGCATTTTTGAAAACGGTTCCCGATCATGAACCGTTCCACGGGATCGAACTCAACGTGACGCCGGCGGGTGTGACGGTTATTCCGGTCGATACATCCGCCATGAAGCTCGACGTCAGCGCGGAAGTAACCGGCGTTCGTCCCCGTGCGGTGCTGGTGCTCAACAAGCACATCTTGCTGCGGATGCTTCTGCAGGGGTACACGAAGTTCCGGGCGCATTCAGACGGACGCGTTCCGGTGGTCGCCACCGGCGGCTACGGCCAATATGTCGCCATGCCGATTCATATCCTACCCAAACAACCAATCGAAAAGGAGACCCAACCCATGGAAACCAACCCATCAATCGAAGCCACCGAAACCGTTCCCGAACCGGTCAATCCGATGGAGGAACTGAATCACTCCATCGACGAACTGCGGGGAAAACTGCGAACGCTGTTCGACGAGTCCGCGCTTCTCTCGCGTAAAGTCAAAGAGGCGGTGCTTCAGCAGAAACAGCGTGAACGCGAGTTCGTTCAGGCGAAACGCGCCATCGAACGGATTCGGATGGCGATTTAACCGTAATTTCATTAATATTAATTGGAAGAGCCGGAGGCGTCGCGCCTTCGGCTCTTTCCGTTTCTGGAGGATTGAAAAATGTTAAAACTCAATGCGTCTTATTCGAAGAAGGTCCCGGCGGGAGAGGAGTATTCCTCGCAGTCGTATCACGCTTCGGTGGAGGTGGAACTCCCGGACGGGCTCACCGGGAAAGCGTTGCAGGCCCGGATTCACGAAACGTTTGAGATGGTCCGCAACTCCGTCGAAGCGGAATTGCATGGAAAAACGCCCGTGAATTATGGCGGTTCTGCGGCTGTAGGAGCGCCTGAAAACGGTCCTCAACGTAACCGGTCAGGGGCGCGTTCGCAAGAGGTTCCAGCGAGTCCGAAACAACTCTCGTACCTGCTCGATCTGGCGCGGCAGTACGGTGTGACTCCGCAGCAGATCGCGGCTCAACACGGGTTGGCGGATGTCCGGCAGTTGAGCAAGCGGCAATGTTCGGAAATCATCAACAGCTGGAGGGCGGCATAATGGCGACCATCGACGAACTGCGGCGGGAACCGCACTGGTCGTATTCGGCGCTCAACACCTACCTCAACATCTGCCAGTTGCAGTATTTCTACCGCTATGTGGAACAGGCCGAGGTCGAGCGGACTTCGGTCTGTTTTCCATTCGGCAAGGCGTTCCATGCAGCGCTGACGGCACAGGCGTGGGAGTGCGTGATGGGCGGTTCGCTGACGCGCGACGAAATCGTCGGGCAGTTTGCGGAGGCGTTCCGCATTGAAGCGGAAGCAACGCCGAAGTTGATCTATAAAGAGGGTGAAAATTTCGACTCGATGATCGACCTCGCGTCCCGGATGCTGGATGTTGCGCTGGCGAACTGGTCGGACTTCTACACGGTCAAGGGCGTCGCCCAGGCGTTTCAGGTGGAGGTTCCCGGATTGGACAAGCCGTTGATTGGCGAGTTCGATCTTCTGGTCAGCGACGGACGCGACCCGTGCATCGTGGACTGGAAAACTTCGGCAAGCCGCTGGCCCGCCGGGAAAGCGGACCGCGATCTGCAGGCAACGGTGTTCTCGTATGCGTATGAAAAACTGTACAACGAAACGCCGCTTTTCCGATTTGACGTCGTGACCAAAGCCAGAAATCCGGTCTGCGAATCGCACTACACCAGCCGTTCGGTTCGGGAGTTCGAGCGCTTCGAAGCGCTGGCGAACCGGGCACAGGAGGCGATCAGGAAAGGCGTGTTTCTGCCGAATGAAACGAGCTTCGCCTGTGGCGAGTGTCCCTACAAAAACCAATGCAGGAATTGGAGGTAAAAAATGGGCTTGATGATGTGTGAAGGGAAGTTCGTCGGGCGCGACGAAATCGCGCAGGTTCCGACTCCGGCGGCAACCGCGAGCTGGAAACCGGTGGCACATACCGAAGTGATCGACGCCGTAACCGATGTAGTCAGGGCGCACAACTGGCAGATCTTCGACGAACAGTACGGACTGGCGCGGGACGGTCAGAAGATGTTCGGCGTGATGCGGATCAACAAAACCAGTTCGAGCGATTGGTCACGCTGCATCGGCATTCGCAACAGCCACGATCGCACGCTGGCGGTCGGCTTGATTGCCGGTATCAGTGTGTGCGTTTGCAGTAATCTGGCGTTTGGCGGTTCGATGGTTCTGAAGCGGCGGCATACCTCACGGATTGAGCTGAATGATCTGGTCGTGGAAGCCATCGACGCACTCGAAGATGATTTCCTGACGCTCGAAACCGTGGTCGAAGACCTGAAGATTCAGTTTGTCAGGGATGACACTGCCCGTGCCGCCATCGTAAAAGCGGCGGAAGCCGGAGCGGTCAACTCCTGCGATATCGTGCCGATCTTCCGAGAGTTCAAAGAGCCCCGGCATGAAGAGTTCGCGGAGCCGACGCGCTGGGCGCTTCTGAATGCGTTCACCGAGAACGCCAAGAAGTACAGCCCCGCCCGCGCCGATCAATGCTATCGCGGACTCACACGCCTCTTCGGGCTCGACGGCCAGCCGCCGACTTTGTGGAAGTAAACCTGCTGTACTCTGCAGCGGTACGCCCTCCGGAAGAACGTGGTGCATTCTCCGGAGTATCAAGCACCCCGGCAGTGTAATACCTGCCGGTCTTTGAATCAAGGAATCCGTTATGGAAAAACAGAATAAGAATAAAAAACATGGATATTTCCCGCGTCCTGACTGGCGCAATGAGATCGTCGATGCGCTCGGCATCGGTTTTGCCGCCGGTGCCGCCGCAATGATCGCCGCAATCAAACTGTTCCGACAGCTTCGCGGTCAATAACCATGAACCGCCCGCATGAAGCTAAACTTCCGGGCGGTTTATTTTTTATCGCTCTGGATGCCGGATTCTCAGGCATTGTTTCCAGATTTTCGGAATATCGTCGGAACCGCTGAAGCGTTCTTTCAATACAGGCTGCTTCAACATCAGATTGACGCGGATATCTTCCGGGAAAGTATTCCAGCAGGAACAATGTTCAACCAGTTCCGGATGCTTCCGCAAGACCATCCACCATTCAACGGCACCGAACGCCTTCCAATCGATAGCGGAGGGAACTTCTGAACCGCTCGCAATCAGAGCAGCCTGAAGCGGCGGTGTCAACGGACGCGGGCAACGGTCGAGTAACTGCGGCTGATTCAGCAGTAACATTTGCCAGTTGGATTCAGAAAAAAACTCCCACCTGTCACATTGTTCCGCGAATTGGGGTTGCCGTACCAGAATCAATGCCCATTCGTTTTCAGTGAAATGAGCGAGGCACGGACACTCTGAAATGAGCGCGGGAACCTTCGCCAATACGGTCGCCCAATTGTGGAAACTCCAATTTTTTGTTTCACACCGAGAACGCAAGTATGGATGGCGGGACAGCAATTCACTCCAATCCGTTGCAGTAAACTCATCCCAGCAGTCGCATTCCGGCTCAAAGCCGATATTCTGTGCAAGGAGGAGCCGTTGTACTTTATGGTTCAGCTTACCGTGTTTTCGGCAGTACGGCCACAAGTCAGGCTGTTTTTTCAGCAAACGCCGCCAGTGGTTTTCGGTAAGCCGATACAGAACCGGTTCAAAGTGTTCGATCCATTCCGGGGATTTTCCGAGCAGCCGGGCGATTTCACTGCCGCTATAAGAGTCTGACGGCCAATAACGGAACAGTTGCGGATGCCGGGATAACAATTCAGCCCGTTCCCACTGATCGAAGTTCTGTCGACAATCGCAGTATTCGGCAAGTTCAGGGTGAACCAGCAGAAGATCAAGCCAATTCGTAGTTGTGAAGCTGGCAGTCAGTTCGTCATCAGAAATCAGCTCCGGTTCAGCCATCAGAAGCAGAAGTTGCACGTCCTGCCTGAAGCTGTCAGGAAAATCTGTTTGCCGTAATATCTCAAGAATGCGGTTCCCGCGTATTTGCCTACGTTGTTCCACATCTATCCCCCAACACGAGGGATCCTCCAGTATTTTCGACAATTCGGAAGCATTTTCCAGTACGAGTAATTGAATCAGTTCTTCTTCGATCATTTCTTTTCTCCTTGCGGTTAATTACAAAGTATGGTGAACAACATAAACTATCGATTCTGTAAAAAATCACATACAGTTCTACTATAATATGACAGTCTCTAATTCAGACAAACTTAACAAGTATGTAAAAAGCCAAATAAGCCGGGTAATGCTTGAAAAAAATAATGCCAAGATATTTGATTCAAACAGGTTATTAGGTAATACCTTAAAAGCGGAAAATAGATTTTAATTCAGTAAAGAAAC
>ERZ1034952.2496-NODE-2496-length-13510-cov-6.723820_pt1 | contig 13510 bp, 9 predicted proteins | sample MGYA00520625_ERZ1034952 | MGnify/ENA primary metagenome ERZ1034952 (study PRJEB33766, sample SAMN09781773) | gut metagenome | biome: gut microbiome | host: Homo sapiens | place: Madagascar | study: EMG produced TPA metagenomics assembly of the PRJNA485056 data... | reverse complement strand
GTCTCGATGGTAGAACACAAGCTCGGCGTTTCGATTCTCTCCAATCTCGTCATGCAGAGCATCGACGGCGACGTGAACATTCTCCCGCTCGACCCGCCGGCCTACCGCAAACTCGGCATCATCACAACGCCGCATCACCTGAATGGGAAAAATGTGCGCCGCTTCATCCGCTGCGCGCAGGATACTCTCGCCAAGCTCTACAACGAGCGATAACGAAACCGCGCCTCCGATCTTTTGATCGGAGGCGCGGTTTTTACATATCAATGAGATCGAGCCGCCGCTCACAGCCTTGCTATATCGCCGAGCAGCGCATCGACTTCAGCCTGGCTCGTTGCCCAGCTCGTGCAGAAGCGCACGACTGTGCCCTTCTGCGTTGTGCCTTCCTCTTCAAAGTAATAGCCCTGAGCCAGCATTTTCTTTTGCTGCTCGGTCAGAATGACAAACTGCTGGTTTGTAAAGCTTTCGACCCAGAACGGTATTCCCTTGGCCTCAAAGGCTTTCCTGATCTGCATGGCAAATTCATCTGCCTGCTTCGTCTTCTCAAAATACTCGCCGCTCTCCAGCATGAGCGCAAATTGCAGCCCCATCAGCCAGCCCTTTGCCAGCACGGCGCCCTTCTGCTTCATATATGCCTTGAAGCGGTATTTGAGTCCTGCTCCGGTGATCACCAGCGCTTCGCCAAACAGCGCACCGCATTTTGTCCCGCCGATATAGAACACATCCGTCAGTTCGGCAAAATCACGCAGCGTCAGATCATTGTTCTCCGCCCCGAGACCGTAGCCCATGCGCGCCCCGTCCACAAAAAGATACATGCCGTATTTTCTGCAGACGCTGCTGATATCGCTGAGCTCACGCTTCGAATACAGTGTTCCCTTTTCGGTCGGGAATGACAGGTACACCATCTTCGGCTCCGTCAGATACTCCGGAGCACCGCCGCCGTAATATTCCGCTGCACACTCGTCGATCTGCCGCGCGGTTATCTTGCCGTCGGTGTTCGGAAGCACCAGTATTTTGTGCCCCGCGCCCTCGATGGACGCCGCCTCATGGCAATTTATATGTCCGGTATCGGCCGCAATAACGCTCTGGATCTGGGAGAGTGCCGCCGAGATCACAACTATATTCGCCTGCGTTGCGCCGGGGATAAATTTTATCAGCGCATCGTCTCTGGAGATCAGCTTTTTTATGTCGTCCTCGGCTCTGGCGCACCACTCGTCTTCGCCATAGCCCGCGTAGCTGGCCGTGTTGGTCGCAGCCAGCCCGTTCAGTATCGACTCGAACGCACCATGGTTGTAATCATTATTGAATCTAATCATTTTCAGAAACTCCGTATTTTATTTATGCTTATTCCACGGATTTCAGCGACTCGGCCATATTCACGCGGTCGAGCTTCGGCCGCATGGAGAAGTTCGCCGCCAGCGCGAACACGACCGTCACCGCGAACGCGAGCGCATAGCTCAGCGCGCTTATGCGCACGTCGTAATGCATGTAATCCACTTGGATTATCGCCATCATGAAGCGGTGGAACAGCTTGCCGAGGAACAGCCCCGCCGCGCCGCCGAGGACGGACAGCATCAGATTCTCGCGCAGGACGTACGACGCCGTCTCCAGCGGATAGAAGCCGAGAACCTTTATCGTTGCGATCTCGCGCACACGCTCCATGATGTTTATGTTCGTGAGGTTATACAGCGTTATGAACGCCAGCGCCGCCGAGCAGCCGACTATCAGCGCTACAACGATGTCGAGACTGGCCATCGAATCGGCCATCATATCCCGCTCCTGCTGCACAACGGATACGTAGCTCACGCCCGTCTGCGAGCGCAGATACGCCGCAAGGCTTTCGCCCCCGTCTTCAGCGCCGATCTGCAGGAATGCCGCGTTGTTCTCCGGCGAGCCTACGGTCTCCGGCGCGACGTAGACGTAGTGGTTCAGATAATTTTTGCATATGCCGCTGACCGTGACGCGCACATTTTGCTTATCCAGCTCAAGCGTCAGCGTGTCGCCGGTTTTTATCTTGAGCTGTTCGGCAAGCCCCTCGCTTATTATGGCCTCTCCGGCCTTCGGGAAGGCCAGTGCCTTGCCGTCATAGTGCAGGTCTATCACGCCCTTCATCGCGCTCTCATCCATTGCGACGAGCTGGGCTTCATGGCTGCCGCCGTCGGTTCTGACCGTGGCCTCCTCCTGATAGCTCAGAGAATAATTCTCCGTCCGGCTGCCGAGCAGGGACTGCAGCTCCTCGCTTTGGATGCGCGCCGGGTCATAGTTTACGACGACGTCGTACAGCATTACCTCGCCATATTGGAAGTCGAGTACGTCGCCGATCGAGTCCTTTATGCCGAAGCCGGTGACAAGCAGCGCCGTGCAGCCGCCGATACCGATGAGCATCATCAGCACTCTCTGCCGGTAGCGGAACGCGTTGCGAAGCGTCACTTTGCTCAGAAAGGACAGCTTGCTCCACAGCGGCTTGATATGCTCAAGCAGGATGCGGCGTCCGCCGTCGGGCGCTTTCGGTCGGATAAGCTCCGCGGGCTTCCCGGCAAGCTCCCGCCGGCAGGCGAGCCACGTGACAAATATTATGCCGATCACCGCGACGCCGAGACAACCGAGCCACATAGCCGCGCTGAAATAGAATCTGAGCTGCGTGTAGCTGTACATTATCTCGTACGCTACCCAGACGATATACGGTATCGCGGTCACGCCCAGCGCGAAGCCGAGCACACAGCCGATAAACGCCGCGCTGCCCGAATACCACAGGTATTTGCGCATTATCGCGCCGGAAGAATAGCCCATCGCCTTGAGCGTGCCTATCTGGGTGCGCTCTTCGTTTATCATGCGGGTCATGGTCGTGGTGCAGACCAGCGCCGCGATGAGCGCAAAGAATACAGGGAACGCGTCCCCGACCGCGCTTACGATTGTTACGTCGTTTTCAAAGGTCGCACAGCCGGTATTCTCGTCGCGCGTGAGGACATACAGGTTGAGCTTCAGCTGCTCGTCTGCGTCGGCCTTCGCCTGATCCAGCTCCGCCTGTGCGTCGATGAGCTTCTGCCGCCCCGCCGCAAGCTGATCCAGCGCGCTGCTGCGCGCGGCCTCAAGCGTCTTTCGGTTTTCCGCAACCTCGGCGGCGGCGCTGTCAAGCTCCGCCCGTCCCGCCGCTATCTGCTCGCGGTTGGCCTCTGCCTGCTGTTCGGCGTCGTTCAGCTCCGCCTCCGCGGCGTCAAGCTGGGCGCGCGCGGAATCTATCTGCTGCTGTCCCGCGTCAAGCTCGGCCTTTGCCGAAGCGATCTCCGCCTTTGCCGCGGCAAGCTGGGCTTCGCCGTCGGCCAGCTGTGCCTCCTGATCGGCAAACTGCGCGGCGGCGTCATCGAGGTTCTGCTGTGCCTGCGCGAGTTCGGACTGCAAACGCTCCAGCCGCGACTGGAGCACCGACAGCGTCAGCTCCCAGCCGAACTGCGACCGGTCGAGCGCGTCTATCGCCGCCTGAGTCGTGCTTATCTCTCTCTGGAGCCGGTTGACGACCGCCTTATACGGCGCAAGCGTAAGCTCCTTCGCGGCCTCAAGCTTGCGGCGCGCCGACGCCAGCTCCGCCTCCTGCTGTGCGATCTGCGCCTCGGCGGGTGCAAGCTCCGCGCGCCCCGCGTCTATCTCCTGCTGCTTTTCGTCCAGCAGGGCGCGGTTCTGCTCTATCTCCTGCCGCGCGGCAGGAATACTCGCCAGTCCGTCCTCAAGCTGCTTTTCCGCATCGTCGAGCGCGGCGCGGTTCTGCTCTATCTCGCTCTCCGCCGCCTCGATCTGCGCAAGGCCGTCGTTTATCTGGCTGAGCGCCGACGATTCGTTGGCGTAATACTCGTCCCAACCGTCGTTTATCTCAAGCTGTGCGTCGGCAAGCTTTGCGTCGGTCTCGGCGCGGAGCGTCTCATACCGGCGCGCGCCGCATCGGTTCAGAAGCTGCTGTATGCGCGGCTTCAGTTTATCCCGCGCGGTGTCGTACTCGCTTGAAAACAGTGCGCCGTCAAAATTGCAGTAGAGCAGTATTTCATGGTACACCTCGCTGTTGAACGCGGCGGCGGGCAGAATGATGAAGCCCTTGAGACTGCCGGAGCCGAGAGAGGTGCTGCCGCGGTCGTTGCTTATGTAGCGCGGCGATTTTGCGATGCCGACTATCTTATAACTGCGGGAGGTGAACATGTCGAGCGTGTCGGCGTCGTTATCCTCCGAAAGCTGCACGGTTTTCCCGATGTCCTTCTCGGAGAACGCGCCCGCGTCGGCAAGACATTCGCCGTCAGTCTCCGGCATACGCCCCGCAACCAGCAGCGGCACGGAGACGTTTTCCGTCACCGACATGAACCGGTACGGCTCCTCGGTTTTTCCGACCGCCGCCATCGCGTCGACGCCGTACGCTCCTTCGGCATACTGCACGCCGTCAAGCTGTGCGAAGGCCGCGCGGTCACTCTCCGTCAGGCCAAGGCTCGACATGAGCTGGAAGTCGAACATGCGGTTATCGCGCATATATTCGTCCACCGTGCTCTGCATGGCGGGCTGAGAGCTTTTCAGCCCCGCGAAGAAGCCCACGCCCAGCGCCACGATCGCAAGTATCGCAAGGTAGCGCCCCAGCGAGGATCTTATACTGCGGAGCAGCATTTTCAAACCGTACTTATCCATCTTACCACTCAATATCCTCAACCGGGACTACCCGCTCGTTCTTCTCGACCGACTGCACCGTGCCGCTCTTGATATGCACGACCCGATCTGCCATCGCGCACAACGCTTTGTTGTGCGTTATGATGACCACGGTCATGCCGCTGCTGCGGCAGGTGTCCTGAAGGAGCTTCAATATCGCCTTGCCGGTCTGGTAATCCAGCGCGCCGGTCGGCTCGTCGCAGAGCAGCAGCTTCGGGTTCTTCGCCAGCGCGCGGGCGATTGCGACGCGCTGCTGCTCGCCGCCGGAGAGCTGTGCGGGGAAATTTTTGCCGCGCTCGCCGAGGCCGACCTGCTCCAGCACCGTCGCCGGGTCAAGCGAATCCTTGCTGAGCTGTGCCGCGATCTCAATATTCTCCAGCGCCGTCAGGTTCGGTATCAGATTATAAAACTGGAACACGAAGCCGACGTCAGTGCGGCGGTATGCGGTGAGCTGCTTTTTATCAAACGCGGAAATGTCCACGCCGTCGACCGTGACGCGCCCCTCACTGAGGCTGTCCATGCCGCCGAGGATGTTCAGCAGTGTCGTTTTGCCCGCGCCGGACTCGCCCACTATCACGCATATCTCCGCCCTGCCTATCGAAAAGCTGACATCATGCAGCGCGGTCACTGTGACCTCGCCCGCCTTGTAGTCCTTTCTTACATTTTCAAAATGAATGAAATTCTCGTCCATGCTTATCCCTGACCTCCGGCCGTTCTGGCCATGAATTCCGTTTCCGCGCCATCCGCGCCGCACACGGTGAACCTGCGTATCCTGCCCCCGGCCTCGTACTCGCTCTCGACGAGGTATTCCGGATTGATGTATTCCACGCGTCTGTATCCGCTGTACCCACATTCTGCCGCGCCGCCGTTTATCGCCGCGAGCGGCAGTACATACTGTTTCGCGTCCCCGTCCGGGTAGCGGATCTGCCACTCCCCGGCGCGGATATACAGCTCCGCCGCCGACGCGAGGGCGTGTCCCTCGTAGCTCTTCGCCGTGCCGCTTTGAAAATCGAGCTTATATATGCCGTAGCCTGCGTCCGTCTTCTCGGTGGCGTACAGCTCGCCGCCGAGTATCACCGGCGCGTAGGCCGGGACATAGCTTAGCTGGAGCGTTTCGCCCGTTGCGGTATCGGCAAGGTACAGGCACTCGTCGCGCCCGTCCTGATACACGATGTGCCCGTCGAACACGTACGGGTAATAGCACGGCCCCTGAAGCAGCAGGGTTTTTCCGCTGCCGTCCGGCTGCATGTGCCAGAACTGCGCCTCGCCGTCGCAGAAATACAGTTCGCCGTCGTATATCTGCATCCAGTCACAGCTCTCGTCAACGAGAACCTGACGGTCGCTCCCATCCGGCGCAATGCTTTCTATCTCGCCGCCGCGGCGGGTATTGACGTAATACAATCTCCCGTCCAGCGCCAACAGGAACTCCGGCACGCAGTCATCCGCGAGAATCATGGGCTCACCGTCGGGCGTGTACCTCGCAAGCACGGGGCGGTATTCGCCGTCAAAATCGAAGGTATACAGCGCGGACCCGTAGATGAGCGCGCGGTTTTTATTCATAAACGACGCCATCGCCGCGCTCTCGGCGTCCGAAAACGCCGGGACGTAGTCCGGCTCCTCGACGACCTGCGTGGCCTCCGGTTCGTCCGGAGCATCGGAATCGGCGCACCCGCAGAGGCCGAAGGCCAACAGCGCCGCGAGCAGCAGCGGTAAAAATTTTTTCATAGGGCAAATCCTCCCTGAATTTTGATTTTATCATAATTCCGCGGGCATGACAATTGCCTCCATGTGTAAAAAGTGTTAAAATCATATGAACATATTTGGAAAGCGAGGGTCACAATGAGAAAAGGTTTTAGGTTTGCAAGTTTTCTGCTCGCGCTGTGTATGCTGTGCGCGCTGCTCGGCGGCTGCATGGGCGCGAACGTCACCGCGCCGCAGCCCGCTGAAGCCACGCCGCAGGCAACTTCTGAGCCGTCCGCCGCGCCGGAACAAACGCTCGACGAAGACGGGAGCTACACGAGCAAGGACGACGTCGCGCTCTATATTCACAGCTACGGGCACCTTCCGCCGAACTTCGTGACGAAGGATGAGGCGCGCGCCGCGGGCTGGAGCGGCGGATCGCTTGAGAAATACCTGCCCGGAATGTGCATCGGCGGCGACCGGTTCGGGAACCGCGAGGGCTTGCTGCCCGACGCGCCGGGGCGCAGCTGGACGGAATGCGACGTGAATACGCTGGGCGCATCCTCGCGCGGCGCGGAGCGCATAGTGTTCTCCAACGACGGGCTTATCTACTACACCGGCGATCATTACGAAACTTTTGAGCTTCTTTACGGAACGCCATAAAATTTTTTCTAAAAATTTCGACAAAGTTCGACATATAGATAAAATTTATTGTAAATCTTTATGTCGAAGAATATTGAAATTAGTGGAAATCGTATATATTATGTCAACATTAAATCTTCGTCATTCGACAAGATTCTGTTGTTCTAAAAGTGTCAACTATGGTAAGTTATTTGGGACGAAGCGGCAAAACATTGTTTAAAAGTACAGCAATATCCGAGACTTTGCAATATGGGAGGAGAATAAATTATGGAAACCAAAATTCGCGTACTTGTTGCCGATGCGAACCACGACTTTTGTACACTTATCAAGAACCTGATCTCCGCAGAGAGCGATATGGAGGTCGTCGGAGTCACTGACGACGGCCTTGAAACTCTTGCTCTGGTCGCCGAGCTTACGCCGGACGTGCTCATCATGGATCTGGCGCTGACCAAGCTCGACGGGCTTGAAGTCCTGCGCCGCATCCCGGAGAGCGGCGCGCATCCGCACGTAATAGTTCTGTCGGGATTTCTCAACAACAACGTAGTGTCCGCCTGTTCCTCGCTGGGCGCTGATTATTTCATGCCCAAACCATGCGACCCGCCGGCACTTCTCGGCAGAGTGCGGCAGCTTTCCGGCCACGGCGCAATCGCGTCCAGCACCGGTTACGACTGCAAGCTCGTTCCTCAGCCGACCAAGCAGGATGTGAACCTCGAAGCCGTCGTCACCGATATCATCCACGAAATCGGCGTTCCGGCGCACATAAAGGGCTATCACTATCTGCGCGAGGCCATTATACTGACGATAAACAACATGGAAATGATAAACGCCGTGACCAAGGTTTTATACCCTGAGGTTGCGAAGCGTTTCAACACGACGCCGTCGCGCGTGGAGCGAGCCATACGCCACGCGATAGAGGTCGCATGGGATCGCGGCGATGTTGAGGTACTCCAGAAGTTCTTCGGTTATACCGTAAGCGGTATAAAGGGGAAGCCGACGAACTCCGAGTTTATCGCCATGATAGCAGATTGTCTGAGCCTGAGAAGGAAGCAGGACAATCCCTGATCTTGCCATATGTGCTGACACATATTATACCTTGCTGAATGACGCTGACAAGCTGAAAATCCCTCGATTCTTCCGAATCGAGGGATTTTCATTATACGCGTGCAGCGGCTTTTACTGCTCTTCCGCACGGCGCTTCACACAGTGCTGTATCACGCCCGCGATATATTCTACGGGTTCGGCGCAGTCGTTTTTGAGCCATTCCGAAATGACAGCCATCAGGCCGTGCAGATAGAACGCCATAAGGTACGGTTTCTCACGCTCCGGTACGCCGTAGCGGTCGAGTACCGGCGTGATGACATAGCTGGGAAGTCCCTTATAGCTGTCCTCCAGCCGCAGTGCGGCCGCGTTTTCGATCCCCGTGCGGAACAGGCGCTGGATCAGCACCATCTTGAACAACACCACCGTGTCGATGCTGGGGCGTCCATTATCCTCGCAATAGAGCGACTCCACCATTTCATACAGACGTGTGAAGTCTACCGCTGCATCTATCTTTCGCAGCAAATGCTCCTTCGGCACCAGTTGGTCTATGACTACGAACTCTACCAGATCTCGATCCATTTTCCCGCGTTCCAGCATCTTTCATCACCCTTGCCCATTCTACCATATCTATCAGAAAAAGCCCAGCTCCAGCCGGACTTTTTCGACAGACTGAGACCTCGTTTCGTTTGAAACGAGGTCTCTCAAGTTTATTATACCCAATTGTCTGAGGCGTTTGATCAGCTGTCGGAGCGTCTTCTTCTGATTACCTCAAGCCAGAGCACTGCGGCGGCGCCGGAGGTGACGAGCAGCGCGCAGAGGAGCAGCATATTGCTGTCATCGCCGGTCTTGGGTGCGGCGGCAGGGCTGTAGGTATAGGTATTGGTAAAGCTCATCCTTCCGGCCGCGCTCATGCCCTCCCAGACATAGTGATTACCGTCCTCGGTTTTCTCCGCCTTGGTGGGATAGATATAGAGCTTAGTCACGTCATTTTCGACATCGTACTCGGGGATGACCGCCCAGACCGCGTCAGAATAGCTCCAGAACGAGGCCGAGCCCTTGACCTCACGGACGAGGAAGCCCTCGCAGATAAACTCTCTTACCTGCGAACGGGGACCGGTGATGACCATGGTTCCGTTATAATCGCCCTTGCCGTTGGTGCTGACGGAGGCGGTGTAGCTGACATCTTTATAGTTGTCGGCGTTGCCGTTGCCTACATCGAATATCTCAAGCTTAAAGGTCTGCTTGTTGGGGGCGTTGGTGCCGCCCTGCTTGACGGTCTTGGTGAAAGGTATCTCGACCTTTATCACCGGATCGTCAAAGGTGTAGACGTTTTCAAAGCTCATCTTGTCTACGGGATTTTCGCGGTTCCAGACATAGTAGCTGCCGTTATCGGAGCTCATGATGGAGGCGGAGTAGATCTGGAGCTTGAGCTGATCGCCGCTATCCATGTAGGGGCGGGCATACCACAGCGCGTCGGAATAGGTCCAGCGGTCGTTATAGCCCTTGACCTCACGGATATAGAAGCCGCCGTCAATAAAGCCCTCGACCTGAGACTCGGGTCCGGTGATAACAAGCTTACTGCTGAAATCGCCCACGCCATTGGTCGTAACCGCGGCGGAGTAGCTTACTTTCATATACTGCGCCGGGACGCTTTCGCCGTCACGGATTATCTCAAGACGGAAGCTCTCCTCACCGGGAGCAACGCCGCCGCCCTGCTTGACGGTCTTGACGAAGGGCAGCTCAAGGCTTATGGTCTTTTCCGTAAGCTGCGGGAGCTTGAACACGGCGTAGCCGAGTGTCATGGTGTCGCCCTTGTCGAAGATCAGCTCATCGGGTTTGCCGTAGCCCTCAATAGAAATGCTTTCCTTATCGAGCTTGTTGCCGTCAAAGCCGTACTCCGGGCTAAATCTCACGACCAGATAATAATCGGTGTCAGGCTGGAAGAGCTCGCCGTGCCATACCGGAGGCGTACCCTTTACGAGATTATCTATCTGCTCACGGTCCTTGCAGATAAACGCCTCGGTCATAGCGCCGTCATTGGCAGCATCCGGGTTGAGCTGCACGTTTTCTATGGGCTCAAAGAGTCCCACGCCGCCCATGCCGAAGCTCTGAGGCGATATGGCTCTGTCAAGCACCTCATAGCTCACAGAGAATTCGTCGCTTTCCACATAGTCCTTATCGCCGCTGCCGTAGTAGGCGCGGAGCTTTTCAAGCCCGGGACCGGCGCTGTACATGGCGCTGGTCGCCGTGGGGTCTGCAAGCACGCCGTAGACCACGCCGTCACGCAGCTTCTCGACCTTGAGCGGGGTGAAGTTTGTCTTCCAGCTCACCTCTTTTTCGGTTCTGAAGGGCGTGATGCCGCCAACGGGCTGCATGGTGAAGGCCTTGGCCTCCTCCAGAGGCTCAAATTCATAGCTCAGCATGCCCATCTCTCCGTCAGAGATAACAGTCAGCTCAGCGGCCAGACCGTTTATGGTAAACGTGTCGTCCGGATAAATCTTATAAAGCTCCTGCGGAGTGATAAATACTCTGTATTCGTAGACCTCTCCTGCCACAAAGGTGCTCCCGGCGTTGTAGGAGCCCTCGGGTCTGATTATCGCCCAGCTTGTGGGGGTCGTTTCGCGAAGCACTGCTCCGGTCGCAGTGAAGGAGAGCGCCTCCGCCTTTATCTCCGCGCCGAGCACGGGCGGAGTCACGGTCACGGCGACATCCTTCACGGGGAGGTAGTCAAAGGGCTTAAAGTAGAATGTCACATACCGTTCATTCTCTGGATTACCAGCAATCTGGAACAACTCCGTCTTCTCAATGTCGGCGCCCGTTGCCTTGACATTTTCCTTTGTAAGCGTTGTGATGTCAAAGCCGTCGCGCGCCTTCAGCTTGATGACCACGCTGTAGGTCATCTCGGGCACAAAAATCTCGTTCGGGTCAACGATCTCAAGGGAGTTCATCCTCTTGAGCACCTTCACAGACTCAATATCGATGCCTACATCGCCCGGGTCCTTTGTTAACTTGAGATCCAGCGCCTTGGCTCCCAGAGTGTATCCGCTCAGAGTGAACTTCAAAGAGGTAATCGGGGTAGTTCCCTCTGCGGATGCAGCTCCGGACAGCAGTCCGACCATCATGACAAGGCAAAGCAGGATGCTCAGTAATCGCTTCTTCATGTTATTCCCTCCGTTTTTTAGACTTGTCCGCATATGTTTTCCGGCTGCGGATCTGCCGGAAGCGCATGGGGTCAGAACTTGCCGCTGCTGCCGGAACCTCCTCCGCCGCTTTCACTGGAGCTTCCGCTGCTGGAAGAGCTGCGCTCGATCTTCCTGCTGGTTTCCGTGGAATGGGTAAATCTGTCGGTCTTCTCGGTTAGCTCGAGATTTCCGGAGATGTATGCGTGAGCCGTAGTTTCCATCGCAACGGAGTTCATTCTCTCCCAGATGGTGAGAGTCGCCACCAGTGCGATGAGCAGCGCAACGCCGCAGAATATGAGTATCAACGTCACGGGGCTTTGCTTAACGGGCTTTCCCTCGGCTGCGCTCTCAAGGAAACGGGCACATTCGCGGATATAATCCTCAAAGCCGCCTGCCCAGTCGTTGTCCTTGAAGTTGTCCAGAAATACTTCCTTGAGCACCTTGCGCCCGGATTCGCTGAAGGTGTACTCCGAGTTCTCGCCGTAGCAGAAAATCGCCCAGTCGCGGTCATCCATGCTGAGAAGCAGCATGATACCCTCGCGGTCGGGTCCCTCGCCCATGTTGTACTCATGGTATATGGTGTAGGTCGTCTGGAAGGGCGTGCCCGCATTGAAGTCACGGTAATCGTCCACCGTCACGATATAGACGCCGACTCCGTACTTCTGAGAGACAGCCTCCGCCATTTTTTCAAGCTGCTGCCACTGGGGCTCGCTGAGAAGTCCGGCATCGTCCGTGATATTGTCAAGCTGTGCTCCGCCCGTCGAGGCGGCAGCGCCGTTTTCAATATAGCTTGCGCAATACTTTATGTAGTCCTCAAAGCCGCCTGCCCAGTCGTCCTCTCCGAACCTATTCAGGAAGGCATCCTCAATTTCCTGCAAGGCGGAGTCCGTGAAAACCTCCGCGCTCTTGTCGCCGTAGTAATAGAGCCCATACTCTCTTTCACTCATGCTGAGCAGCAGCAAAATACCGTCTCTCCCGGAGTTTTGCCCCATATTATAGAGATGGTATATGCTCTCCGCCGCAGCATAGGCGCTGTCGGAGTTAAATATGCTGTAATCGTCAAGAATGACGGCGTAAACGCCTATCCCGTATTTATAGGTCACCGTCTGCGCCATCTTTTCAAGCCGCTGTCTGTCGGCATCGGGCAAAAGACCTACATCGTCCGTGATGTTATACGGCTCTGCACCGTCCGCCTTGGTAGCATATGCCGAGGCGCAGAGCGGGATGAGAAGAACGAGGATAAGCAGTATTGATATCAGTCTTTTTTTCATCTCACACCGCCTATCTCACCAAAAGCAGTCCGAGGCTTATGGCCGCTGCAAGCAGAGGCGCCGCGATTGCGGAGAAAAGCCCCAGCGCGCGCTTTTTGCTCACCGGCAGATTGCCCACAAGCTTACCCGTCTGACCGTTCATGGCAAAGAGATAGTCCTTGCCCTCCCACTTGGTATTCAATATCCACACCGGCATCAGCGCATACTGCACCTTGCCGCGCTTGAGGCGAATGTTCTCCTCCTTGACACTACAGCTCGTATAGCCCTCGACCGTGCCCTCCATGGCGGCGACAAAGGAGCCCTCGCAGCGCCTGTCGGCGCGCGCACGGCTGTCCTCGACGCTCACGTCATACTTGTCTGCAAGGTAGCCGGGGAGATATGCCGAGGAGAAGGGCTTCAAATCGTCGTAATCATACGGCTCGATGGAGTCCATGTAGTCGTCCGGCATTTTGCTGGAGGCGTCCACGGGTATCTGGCTGAAGCTGAGCGAACCGCTGCGGCGCACATCGTAGTGGTCGGTCGTGGTTATCTCGTAGTCGCCCGAGGTGTGCGTATAGCTCTGTGTCGCGTGAAATCTGACGCTGCCCTCGGCGGAGCCGTCAAACATCCAGAAGGGGACGTACACGCCCTTTATCTCCTGAAGATGGTTTGCCTTGGAGAAGGTCGAGGGGAGCAGCGGCTTTTTGCGGTAATGCCGCTTGAGCGCGTTGATTGCATCCTGCTTGCCAAGCTTGAAGGGCAGGATATAGTCGGGCTTGAGCATACCCGAGAACTGGCCGGGCACGACCGTCGGGTTGCCGCAGTAGGGGCAGGAGGTCGCCGCCGTAGTCTCCTCGCAGAGAAGCTCCGCGCCGCAGGAGGGGCAGGTATATGCCTTTATCCCGTTTGCCTCGTCGCCCCAGTCGGAGCTCATGCCGGAGGTGTCCCAATCGTCGCCGTCTGCCGCGGCGCGTTCCGCCTTTTCGTCCGCCTTTTCGTCCGCCTTTTGCTTTGCCTCCGCCGCCTTTTCGTCCTTCTGCG
>ERZ1034952.2493-NODE-2493-length-13517-cov-29.888798_pt1 | contig 13517 bp, 16 predicted proteins | sample MGYA00520625_ERZ1034952 | MGnify/ENA primary metagenome ERZ1034952 (study PRJEB33766, sample SAMN09781773) | gut metagenome | biome: gut microbiome | host: Homo sapiens | place: Madagascar | study: EMG produced TPA metagenomics assembly of the PRJNA485056 data... | reverse complement strand
CAATAAATATTTATTATGAAGAAAATTTTCTCATTTCTCACGATTGCTTTGGTAGCAATTTATGCATTCTCATTCGCTTCATGTAGTAGCGATGACGACGATGAAAAGTTCTCAACCTCTGATGTCGTTGGAACTTGGGTAACCACATCTGTTCAAACCTCAGATGGCATCTGGGTGGATTTGACCAATCCTCTTTATGCAAGCCAGCGTGCTTATGCTAATTTCAAAAGTGATGGTACTTATATTGGTTGGGGATCTCTTGGCAATGGAACAGGAACGTGGAAACTTAAAGGCAATACTCTTACAACTTATGTTGATGGTGAAGTATATATAACATATAAGAATATTACGCTCAATGGAAACGATATGTGTGGTACCATGAGTCAAGGTAGCACTTCAATGAATTTCAAAGCTAAAAGGCAGTAAAAATAATGAAGCGGAACACTGCCTAATCACCCTTTACTATACGCCTTTGTCTTGCGCCCAACGCAGGATGAAGGCTTTTCTTTTTTTCTGTGGTATGCTCCGTATTCAGTACCTCCTTCGCTTCGCTCTTCGCACAGTGCAAGTCGAGTGCAGAACACAAACTCGCTTGAATATTCTGCCGAGGCGTAGCCTGTCTTATCAAAGAGAGCCACAGTTTCCACGGCGCAGGAGGTGCAGAAGCCGGAGCCAGCTCCCGTAGAGGAAAAGCCTAAGAAGAGAGGGCGCAAGCCAAAGGCTGAAAAGGCTGCTTAGGCAGCCTTCCACTTCCACCCGGCTCGAAGGAGTCTGGTTTTCTTATGTCACTGCGGCGAGATCGTAGCAAGTCCGAACTTGCCTCCGTTCCATAGGAAAACCCTTTATCCTTCGAGCTGGGTGGGGGAGCGCAGCGGTCTTTTATGTGTTCATAAAAGGGTTTTATCTTTGAAGAAAAATCTTCAAATGTATGCTTACAATCAGATATTCACCTCAGGACTTCAGCTTCACTTCGTCCATCCCGGACCGCATTGATATCTCCACCGATGCAGCTTCCGTAATCGTTGCTGTACAGACGGGTACTTCAATAATCTTTGAGACAGAGCTGTTCCCTTACAACAAGATAGCATCGCTCTATGATCTGCGAAGCATCATAGAGAATTTCCTTGCAGAGTGGAGGCTTACTCACGCCAACTTTGTAATCACGGCAGACTCCGATACCGAGGAAGCGATGACACCGGAGCGAACGTTCATCTATTCAAGACTGAACATACCGTACTGGAGTGGGGCGGTGTACATCCAACACAACTTCCTCACCACGTTGTTTTCGTTCGTGCTGCCACGCAATGCGGCGCAATGCCTTTCGTTCTTAGCTCTACCTAACAAGACTTTCACTTGCTACACGGAGTGTCTCATTCACGCTATCGGTGAACCGATACCGCGTGTCGTCCGGCTTGAAGAGAATCCGATAACTTACACTGCGCTGCGCTTGTGTACTATCAACGTGATGCCAGAGCTATAGCTCCACGGCTACATGCCTCGGACTCACCACGTTCTATGACGATAAATCGGCGTATGAATACGAAGTGGAGACTTTAATACTTTCCTTCGAGCAAGCCAACCACATCTCCCAGTTGCTCCTCTCAAAGGAGGTGTACATCAACGATGAGAACGGATGGCAGCAGCTTATCTCCATCACGGACCTCACCAGTGAGGTCTCTGATGCCGACAACGTCACGAACTCTATCAAGTTCAAGTGGAGATACGCCAAGAACATTTTCCCGATTAGTGCCAAAGTTCCGCTCAACATCTTCGACACTCCGTTCAACCGAACGTCGACTAATCACATCGCCCATGCAATCAATACACATCAGCACACTCAGAAAGATCCTATACTCTCCCGAACCCATCGACATCCGTCTATGGACTCGCAGCGGTGAAATCCAATCCTGGCATCGCTGCATCTCCCTCAGATACGACTTCTACAAAGGCACAAGACGAATGAAGCTGCTGGACTCTAACGAGATCCGGCAGCTTCGTGATGTGTGTATTTTTGAGGTGAATGGAATTGAGGTGTATATGTAAGTTTTTTACCTATTATATAACAACATTAGCTGATTTTTATTACTTTTGCAAAATAATACCAAAATCAGTCAAGTATGAAAAAACTTCTATTTACCTTGTGTTGCATGATTTTTGCAATAGCATCATTCGCACAATCCAATGTCCATATCAAATTTATGGGTATTCCTCTTACTGGTACAATCGCACAATTTCAAGCGAAACTGGTTGCGAAAGGTTGTACTTATAACAAAGTTGCCAGCGCATCTATTTCTAATGGAACAAGAGCATTCAAAGGCACTTTTATCGGAAATAAAGTAGACATCTATGTTTACTATGATACCAACACGAAGATCGTCTATAGGACAAAAGCTGTGGTCAGCGGTGTTTCCGAAGATATAGCAGAACAAGAGTATTCTAAAGTCAAAAATCTGCTGTCTCAAAAATATGGTTCTGACTCTGAAGATATGTACGTCGGAACAAAGGACGGAAAGGAATCTGTTTCATTCATTTCTGCAAATGATGAAGGAGAAATAAATGGTTCAATCGACCTTTTCATAACACAGGATGAAGAATCTTGGATCCGTGCTCCATATAACTACAATTTACACATTGATTATAATGACCGTATAAATACAAACAAACATGACAGCCAGCAACTTGATGAAATATAAAAAAACAATCTGCAGTAATGACATTCAATTACTAGGTGTACATGTAATTTAGCTACCAAATTATGTTAATTGGCTACCATTTCGATTGTTGTTTCAATAAAAAAGCGTATCTTTGCAGAAGAAAGGCTGCACCTCGGCAATTGAAGTGAACTTCATTGCTCTCGGTTTGCACTTTCTTTGCATCGTAAACAAATATATTGAATTATGGTTGTAGTTAGCACAAGAGACTTTCGCACTAATCAGACTAAGTATCTGAATTTGGCAAAAGCAGGAGAGCACGTAGTCCTAAAATCGCGTGCTGGCAGTTTCCGCATCTTCCCAGATGACGGAAGTAATACCATTGACGCACCGCGCGACTTGATGAAAGAACTCAGAAACGCTTTGACGGAGGTAAAGGAAGCCATTGCCGGAAAGCGTAAACTTCAATCTGCAGAAAGTTTGCTCGATGAGTTGTAATATTACAGTATCGGTTTCTGACGACTTTGCAAAAGAAGCAAAACGTCTCGCTAAGAAATATCCAAGTTTTAAACAAGACTACAAGGAGTTTCTTGAAAGCATTAAGAACAATCCTTTGCAAGGCGATGAGATTACAAAAAACATACGCAAAATCCGTATGGCTATCAAAGCTAAAGGCAAAGGTAAATCTGGTGGAGCAAGGGTCATTACCTTCAATGTCCTTACAGATGTGGAAAACGGTCATGTGGTTTTTCTTCTTCTCTATGATAAAGAGAATGCTTCAACCGTCAAAGTCAATGTTGTCAAGCAACTTGTGCAAGACATGGGATTTGAAATTGAATAGAATCTATAATGAAACTGTTGGAATTATTCCGATTCCAGCAGTTTCTTGTCTATACATAGGGATGCGCAATAGGGTACATCCCCATAGTTTATAATTTTTCATCTTATCAAAATTATATCAAAGTCCATAGGCATCAGAAAAAAGCTAAACTCTTTGACGAAGATTTTTGGGTGACACGATGACGAAGTCAGGAGGTGTATATGTAGACCCTCCTTTATTTTATTTTCCTAAATCGTTCTTGTAATTCTTTCATACGGTCTATAAGTCCTGCAAACGATAGTTTAGTACTGTATATGAAGTGGTCGCACATTTCTGAATAGTCTGACTTCCAATCTGGAATAAGTCCTTCATGAGAGTACTCAAATCTAATTATATGCAGAAATGTATTAATACTAAATTAACTTATTTTAAGTAGAAAACATCGCAAAAGTTTTCTACACTACTGTAAGGATTAAATATGTAAAGATAATATAAATCTATCATCTCTACATAGAATTATGGTATTATATCCTCAAATCCGCAACTAAGCCCTTCAACGTCCTTATTGCGTGCGCACGTCCTCTCATTACTGAATTATCAGATAAATTGAGGCTGAAACACCCACTTCTGCCTACAATATCCCCTTACCCCACAATGCGACTTGAGACAATACGCTGTATCATGTTCAAATCTCTCAAAGAACCTCTTCTTGAAATCTTACTGATTGCTCGTAATGTACTGATAATCAATACTAATTGGAATGGCAAAATGACGAAAGAAACAAATTAGAAACAACAAAACCAAGAAACCTAACATTGAAAGCATGAGAAAACAAAAATTAACACGAAAAACAATGGTAATTTTCCGATTTTGACATTTTAAGAACATGGCAAATAGAACAAATATTTATGAACGCATATATGTATCTTGCCATGTTGGGAAACCAATTGCTTAGTCCCATTTTTGCAGATTATATTTCTATTTTGTCTAAATTACGACGGAATACAGCAGATATTCAAGGGATTTGGATGGATTATCACGATAAAATATTATTTTTGTAGCGTAAAAACGATAAAAACATGAAGTTAAATCGCATAAGAGCAGTCTTAGAGGACAAAGGGATAAGCCAAACATGGCTTGCAAAGAAGTTAGGAAGGAGTTTCAGTATGGTCAATGCTTACGTATGCAACCGTTCTCAACCCAACCTTACCACACTTCTTGAAATTGCACAGTTCTTGTCTGTGGATATGAAAGAACTTATCACGGACAAAAAGGAACGCAATGATTGAAGAGATTATGAGAGACAAAATAATATCATAGCATCATTTTGTGGATAAACTAAAATATAATATTTGCAAAATAAATTGAACTTTTCTCATAAGAAAAGAAATATACTATAAGAGTTCATATCTCTCTACATGTTAAATTATTAATTGCTGATAACTATGAGACTGAAGCCAAAACTCCTCAATGCAATAATATTAGGATTGACAATGTTCCTTTCAATGCAAACAGCTTTTGCTGCTTGCAAACAGTCATTTGCCGCTCAACAAAAGAAGGTAGCGACCATTAGCAAAAAGAGAGTTGTCAAGAGCAAGAAGAGAACCTATCGCAAGGCTTCGGCGCGTAAATATTCGCATAGGGAACTGAACGCCATTATGCGGATACTTGAGCGGAAGTTCCTGTCGGAAGACAAGACCCCGGCCTTGCGAAATGTTGTTGGATTTGGAATGGGATCCAACTCCATTGATGTTGCGCTCCGTTGGAACACGAAGGAGAAGCAGCTGGAGTTTCGTAGGCAGATTTACAACTCGCCCGCCATCAGGTTTGAGGGCAAGTTGGACCCTATCATCGACAACAGGGAAGGCGTGAGCACCTACCAAGGCATCTCCCTCAAGGCGGAGAAGCCTTCCTATCCATTGAGCACCACGGAAATCAGATTCACGATTACCAACCATAGTGGCGAGGAATTTGTGTATGGCGAAGCATATAGCATCACAGCCCAAGGAGCGGATGGCAATTGGTTTGTTGTGCCCACCGATTGCTCGTTCACGGCCATCGGTCATGTTTTAAGCGATGGTCAAAGCGGCACCATCACGGCCCATCTTTTTCCCGATATTCTTCCAAACAATCCTGGCGTCTATCGCTTCTTCTACGAAGAAAACATAGATGGCAATAAGGTGCTGCTTATGGCAACCTTTGAGTTGAAGTAAATAAAAAGAATTGTTGCTTATGAAAATACTCTTCAGTTTATTGGCATTTTGTTTATTTGCCTCATGCGTCCATTCCCAAGAGGCGGTGGACACGGTAAGTGTGCGTGTACAGTATCGTGCATTGTATAAACACACGCAGGAGCAAAAGGAAGCGTATGATGATATAAATCTGTTGGATATAGGGGGACATTCGTCTCGGTTTTATAGCCAACGGTTTGAGCAGTTTCTGCATCTGCGTGATTCTGTGAAGAGTGTGAATACCGACCCCATGAGCTATTTGCAGTTCCTGGCAAATACGTTTGGCTCTAAGAAAGGACGCGAGTATGAAGTTTATAAGCACATTCCACAGAGGGGCACGCTCACTTATACGGATGTCGTGCACAATGACTTTTCATTCTGTTATGAGGAATCCATCCCGACCTTCTCTTGGGAACTCGCCGAGTGTGACACTATTATTATAGGTTATCCCTGCCATAAAGCCGTTTGTCAGTTCCGTGGGCGCACTTGGACAGCGTGGTATTCGTTGGACTTGCCTTTTGATAATGGTCCATGGAAGTTAGGTGGTTTGCCAGGACTAATACTGGCTGCTTCCGAAAGCCGACATGAATTCTCGTTTGTTGCTACAGGCATAGAGCAGATGCGGCAAACAGCAACCATCAGCTTTCAGCCCAAGCGTTATTTGCGCTCAACTCCTGTCAAGTTTCAACATCTGCTTGAGGATTACTGGAAAGACCAATGGAATACCACTAACCGCTTGCAAGGCAGTGGATATAGTGAACCGCCTAAGGCACAACGGAGTTTCAATGCCTGTTTAATGGACAAATATGAATAAGTGATATGCAATAACCATTTGGTAAGCAATGAGATATGCCATATTTTTCATACTTCTGCTAACAAATCTTTCGCTCTCTGCACAAACCTTCACAGGAAAGGTGAAGGGTAAGAAAGGAGAACTCTTGGTAGGTGCCTCGGTTGTGGCATCGACTGAGAGCAAGTCAACCGTGGCGTATTGTCTCACAAGCGATAAGGGTGAATATAAGCTGACTATTCCTAAAGGGAAAAATCCTGCAAGCATAACGGTAAGTTATATTGGTTATCAGAAGAAGACAATACCGTTTGCTGATTTGAAGGATGGTATGACTATCACGTTGGTAGAAGGTGGCTTCAAGCTAAAGGAAGTAAAGATAAAAGCGGAGCGTATAAAGAGTACGGGAGACACGCTCACATATTCAGTTGCAGGTTTCCGCCAAGGACAGGACCGAAGCATAGCTGATGTAATAGCAAAGATGCCAGGTCTTGAAGTAAAAGCTGACGGCAAGGTGGAATACCAAGGAACACCTATCAATAAGTTCTATATCGAAGGACTTGATTTGATGGGGTCGCAATATGGTGTAGCCAACCAAAACATCTCAGCTGATAAGATAAAGAGTGTGCAGGTGTTGGAGAATCATCAGTCGGTGAAGTCGTTGCGTGGCGTAGCATTTAGCGAGCAAGCTGCTCTCAACCTTGTATTGAAGGATGATGCCAAAGCTGTTTGGACGGGGACGGCTGACATTGGTTTGGGTTATGGTGATGATTTTCTATACGACTGCCGACTGATGGGTATGCGTTTCAACAAGAAATATCAGACGCTTATGATGTACAAGAACAACAACATAGGCAAGCAACTTGACAATGAGGTGCTCGACCTTGCTGCATTGTTGAAAGGAAGGACAGGTTCTGAATCGGGCTTTCTCTCAATGATGTCGGTTGCAGCTCCCGACCTTGCAGACAACCGCTATACCTTCAATAATAGTCATCTTGTAGCCGGCAACTGGCTTTGGAAGACTGGCAAGGATTCGGAACTGCGTGTGCAAGGCAATGGATTTATAGACAAGACCGACATGCAGGACTATAGTTCATCCACCTATCTCACCCTTGCCGACATGCCAGTCATAGTTGAGGAGCAGAATGTCTGCAACACCCGAAGCGAATGGAAGGGTGAGGCTAACTATCAGTACAACGGCAGCAAGAGTTTCATCAAGAACAACCTTAAAGGTTATATTGACTTCAACAAGAGTGTCGGCACGATGATGTACAACTCCCAGCGCACCGACATGATGGTGAAGCCACACAAGCGCAGTATTACTGAGGATTTTCAGATGTCGCACACCACGGCAAAGGGCAACATATACAACATTGACAGTTATTGGACCTACAGCTATCTGCCAGGAAAGTTGCTCACCATTGGTGGAATGACAGAACGGCTGAATCTCGGTTTCTTCTCCACACAGAATGAGATACAATATAAACTGAAAGTCGGCAGACACTATCTCAACAATGAATTGGGAGTGAACTACGACTATCAGAGCATTGGTGTGGCAATGGACGAGGAAGCGGAGAAGACGAATGTGTATCAGTTGCTTCGCACGTATTGGACTCCTTCAATGTCGTTCCTTTTCGGAAAGCACAGGATTGGAATAAAGTCGAAGGTAAGTTATGCCCGTCAGTCTTACCGTGAGTCAAGAAGCAATCATCTGTGGATAGACCCTTCGGCCAACTGGAATTGGAAGGCAACTGTTGTTTCTGAATTTTCGGCTAATGTTGGTTATGCTAATGCGCCATTGATGGGAAGGTCTATCTATGACACTCCTATCTTCACAAGTTATCGCATTCAGAAAGTGAATAGAGGCAAGACGGATGTCACTCACTCTCTTCATGCAACGGCAGCATATAAATACACCAATCCTGTGTCGGGACTGTTCTTTAATATTCGTCCTTCATATAATAGAATGTCGGGAAACATCCTTTACGAGAGTGCGATGAACGGCAATATCTACACCATGACTGCTACCGACAAGGAATATGCCATGCAGACAATAGGTGTTTCCGGTCGTGTAAGCAAATCGTTTGGATGGGCAAAGACACTTGTCGGTATTGGCGCCTCACACAACATCACAGATTATAATATGCTTGTGTCGGGCATTGTGAATGACGCACGTATGAACACAACCGCCGTTTCGTTCAACTACTCATTGCGTCCAGCGAGATTTCTTTCTGTTGAGGGTAAGTCGAATGTGAACATTTACAAGCAGAAGAACCTCACGGCTCCCAAACTCTCTTCCGACCCCACAACCGACTGGGAACATTTTCTTAAACTATATGTATTCCCTGCCAAAGGATGGATGCTGAGCGTAAAAAACGAACTCTTCCATACCAACGACAAGAGCATCGGTGTAAACCACTTTCTTGACCTTGCCATTGCCTACAAGGCTAAGCGTTGGGAATTCTCCGTCACAGCAAACAACCTTATTGGCACTTCTGAGTTTGAACGAAGAACTCTCGGCAACACCATTGAGTCGTATAGCATTACTCGTCTTCGTCCAAGAGAAGTGCTTGCAAAGTGGAGTATGGATTTGTAAACTACAAGAAGTTCTTTAATGCAAGAAAGATTACTAAGAAAGTCATAATCGTAGATTTTCAAGGGATTATAACCGATTATCACTACAAAATGTTATTTTTAGATACTAAAATTTTTAAAATGAAGTTTTTATTTTTTTGCATATTATCTTTGGGGATATTCTCATGTAATATCCCCAAAATAATGCCCCAAAAGCAGACTCTGAATACCAAACAAAATCTTCCTCAAGTTCTAATAAGAATAAAGACTCTCTGTATATAGAGCTTAAACAATGTCGTTTTTCACAAGGAGATTCCATTGTTATACTGTATAGTATTAAGAATCAAACACAGTGGCATTATATATATCTTTCAGATGAGTATTGGATAGAAAGACAAGTAAAAGGAAAATGGATTCGTATACAAAATGATTTTGGTTCCATTTTGATGGGAAAAGAAATACCTGCATATAGTTGCATAAATGATTATGCTAAAGTTTTTTTAAAGGCAGGTCACTATAAATTCTGTAATACAGCATATTCTGATGATGCAAGAATAGGCAATAAGAAAATAGTAATGAAAGCTTATTTCGAAGTAAAATCTTGTAAGCACTTCAATTAGGATATATCACATTTTAGAACTAATGATTTGTTTTACCTCAAATCCGCAACTAAGCCCTTCAACATCCTTCTTGCGTGTACATGTCCTCTCTTACTGAATTAGCAGATAAATTGAGATAGGATTACTCTTGCAGGGTGATGTATTTATAATACATTACCTCGAAATAGACCAAAATAAATACAGCTGACTATGAACCTCTAATTATACAAAACCCAATAGAGTATTTTAAGAATAATCCACAATGGCTATTAATAGACGATACAATAAAAGTGGTACTAAATGACATTAATATAGAACATAACGAATAGTTGTTCTGTCTTTTCCCCACTCACACATCGTTCATATCTTTGCCCTAAAAAAAGCATGATATGAGCGATTTTTCATTTATTCCACCAACATCCGTTGTCACCATCCCAGGTGCCAACGCCTCCACTGCCTTCACCTCCAAGACAAGTGAAGTCTTCAAGGAGGAGCACAACATCGCACCAATCATCATCAACGACAAGATGAAGTATATCCCATGGGGAGGTGACAACCAGATGCCGTACAATATCATCGACCTCATCGAGTCTGACGAGACAATGAGCACTTGCCAGATGTTCAATGCCGAAGTCTGCTATGGCAGCGGACTTGTCTATGACACAGAGCTTGCCACCGTACAAGTGCAAGCGCAAGTGGATGACTTTATGCTGGACAACGACCTCGCAAGTTACTTCCTCGGCGTGTGCCAGGACTTCAAGCACTTCGGCTTCTGCGTCAGTGTGATCATCCTCAATGAAGATGCCAGTCGCATTGTCCGCATCGTCCGCAAACAGGCGTGCTATAGTACCACATCGAGATTGCCAACTCGTCTTGGAATAACATCTTCAAGGTTGAGGGTATTACTGACCGTGTCAAGCAGCAGGAACGTGTCAACGAGGAGAAGGACAACATCATCAACTTTCTCACCGGAATGGAGAACAGCGGAAAGGTGCTCTTCTCCACGTTCTATGTTTCACCCAACGGCGAAGAGCAGCACGACGTGGTCATCAACAAAATCGAGACGGATAAGGAGGGAGGCGACTGGGCGACAGACATCATCGAGGCGGTAAATATGATGTGCTTCACGATGCGAGTCCACTCCAACCTCGTAGGCTCGGTGCCAGGCAAGTCGCAGACCAACAATTCCGGCTCAGACAAGCGCGAGCTTTACACAATCGCACAGGCTCTGCAGAAGCCTTATCACGACCTTCTCTTCGGCGTTCACCGACTGATAATGCGCTTCAATAAATGGCAGAACGTAACGCCCGACTGTCCTTTCATTCAGCTTACTACGCTTGATGAGAATAAGGACGCAAAGCAGGTTTCACTCAATAAACAAGGCAATAATGAAGACACTGATAAGCAGCAATGAAATATTGCAAAAATACGTTCCTAACACCCTCAAAGCGGTTGTCGGGGAACTCTCTCTCTTCGACAAAATCGCATATCATCTGCAACAGTCAGAGACGTGGCTAACCCAGACTTTCCTCTCATCAAAGGTACTGGAAAAGATAATCACAGAAGACGACTCTTCGCCTCTGCTTCACCATTGCCGTATGGCTGTCGCTGCTGATGCCATGCTTCACGCCGTGCCGCAGCTCGACCTTATCCTCACCCTCAATGGTTTCGGAATAGTCAACAATCAGAACATAGTTCCGGCATCCAAGGAGCGTGTTGACCGACTGCTTGCAGGGCTTGAAAAGCTGCGCGACGACGCTCTCACGATCATCCTCTCCATGCTCCCTGCAGCTCACCAGTGGACCGACTCGGAACAGTTCAATTACTTCGCAGCCACAATGTTCGCCGACCTTGACACAGTCCGGCACCTCGGCTACACCGAACACATCTGGCAGCACTTCATGGAGATTCACGCCCAACTCCTCGTTGTCGAGCGCCGACTCGAAGCGGAGTTCTTCAGTCGCCAACTCATGGACTCCCTGCGCCAATGCAACCTCCTGAAGCAATGGGGCACCACCGCCGACCCTGCAAGGTATCAGCGCTTGTACCAACGCATCGCAGCCATTGAGTTCTCGATACTCCGCACGAACTAGTTCCCAATCCCGAGCATCATCGACGCAGTCAACTTCATTCGCACCGCTCCGGCAAACGTGTTCACCGAGTGGAAAGACTCTGAAACATCCAAACTCTTTGAAGACCATGGATACAAAAACAAAAAACAATCCGGAGGTTTCTTCTTCTAAATAATTTTGTATCTTTGCAGAAGAATAATAAAATACAAATTATGAAAAAACTATTTCTATTGTTAATTCTAACTTTAAACTCATTGCTTTTGTCTGCACAATCGCATATTACTTTTAAAGGAATACCTGTAGATGGTCATGTTTCTATGTTTGTGGAAAAACTGGAAAAGAAAGGGTATAAGCTAAGAGATAAATTAGACTCGGGATATGTAATGAGCGGTGTTTTCACTGGCAAAGAAGCAACAATATATGTATTGTTTTCTCCTAAAACAGAAACAGTATGGAAAGTTGGGGTTACGTTTAGCCAAGATGGAAACGATTGGTCAACCATTAAAAATAATTATTTAGAATATAAGCAATATTATATAAATAAATACGGAGAACCCCATGATGACTTCAACTTTTTTAGTTCACCATATAAAGAAAATGACGGCAATGAAATTCAAGCTATCGAAGAAGATAAATGTCACTATTCCTGTTATTTTAAACTGGAGGAAGGTACTATAGGAATAAGCATTTCTCCATATAAAAATATATTTATAGGATATGAAGATGCTATTAATCTAAAGAAAATGGAATTAGAGAAATCATCAATAATATACGACGACATCTAACTTGTCTTTTCCCCCATACAAATGCTTTCATACTTTCGCAGTATGGAAGCATTTTTTAATATATCCCTACCCAAAGATTGGCAGTCCTTATCCGACAGCCAACTTCTCTTTTCCTTCCGTCTGCTCTCGCACGACCTGCAGATTGAAGAAGTCCTTACCGTCTGCCTATTCAAATGGGCTGACCTCCGGCTCTTGTGCCGCACCGCTAACGGCTCATACCTCGTCAAGCAGCGCCACCGCCCAAAGCTCGAAGCCACGCTTACCCTTCAGCAGATACAGTCTGCCACAGCTGCCCTTGACTACCTAAGGACATTCCCGACTCGCATCACCAAGATAGGCAAGGCGCGTCCGCTCAAAGCCGACTTCCAAGGCGTGCCGTTCTCGACGTTTATATCCTGCGACAACTATTACCAGGGTTTCCTGCAAACGAAGGACGAGGAGCGGCTGAAGGATCTCACGCTGCTTCTATATCCGGGCATCAAGCCACGCTGCCTGACACGCCCGATTCTATACAGTGCCTTCTACTGGTTCGCATCGCTGAAGCAGTACCTCGCCCGATTGTTTCCGCACTTCCTGCAGCCGATGTCAGCTGACGAGCAGAACCTACTTGGCTACGCACCGCCCATCGGCGAGATGCTCCGCCAAAGCATGAACGCGCAGATTCGTGCCCTCACCGGTGGCGACATCACCAAAGAAGACGCAGTCTTAAACATGGACACATGGCGAGCACTCACGGAGCTTGATGCAAAGGCAAAAGAAGTTGAAGACATTAAACGACAAACGAAATGACAGACAATAACATCAATTGGGATGCCACAGCCTTCTTCGCATCCCTCACCGAAAAGAAAAAGTTCGCAAAGGCTCACGACTTCGTCTTTGCCCGGAGCTCCAGACTCGACGGCTTCGAGGAAGTTCTGGATCAAATAATATTGTTGTGTTTTTGACAATCCAATATTATTGTTTATCTTTGCGTCATGAATAGAACTCAGCCCATAGAT
>ERZ1034952.2490-NODE-2490-length-13524-cov-15.717648_pt1 | contig 13524 bp, 10 predicted proteins | sample MGYA00520625_ERZ1034952 | MGnify/ENA primary metagenome ERZ1034952 (study PRJEB33766, sample SAMN09781773) | gut metagenome | biome: gut microbiome | host: Homo sapiens | place: Madagascar | study: EMG produced TPA metagenomics assembly of the PRJNA485056 data... | reverse complement strand
AAATAATATAAGCCATGTTACCACCACAGCGGTGAGAACATGGCTTATTTTTATGTGCTATTATATAAAAAATCAATTTATAGGGAATGCAACAGACTCTATAATGAACATAATCACAAATAGAGCAAAAATAACTGCCATATCTAGCAGTATTATGCCGACATAGTGCAGAAAGCGGTTTTTGCTCTTGCAAAGTGGCAGTATATTCTGTACATTGAGATAGTTAAAGCCACAGAAAATTGCAAATATGAACATACCAAGGCAAAAAATCCTTTCAAGCCACAGCTTTGCTCCGTAAGTATTTTCTATTTCCAATGTCAGGCAAAGCCATATTATGAACAGATATGCGACTGAGGATAGCAGCATTTTCCATGGAGTTCTCGTGCGAAATCCGGGTGGGAGAAAACGGGAAGCACTGTCGTGGATATTTTGTTTAGCAGTATCGGCATTGGCTGCATTATCATGGTTCTGGTGTGCATATTGACTTGAATTACCGGCAGCAGAAGTGCTGTGCTGCGCAGGATAATATGACTGCGATACGGCATTTTTTAACTCTGCCACAGACTGGTATCTTGCGGCTGGTGTCATCTGAGTACACCTATCTGCAATCAGGGTAAGCCGGTGCAAAATTGGAGCAATGTCAGAAGTAGGAGTGATGCTGCCAAGCATTTCGCGCAGTACTATGCCGAGGGAATATATGTCTGTTTTTGGAGATGAAGAACCAAATCCATACTGTTCGGGAGCTGCATATCCGGGAGTGCCGATCAGCACGGTATCAGACTCGTGTTGTCCGGAAAACTGTTTTGCAGCATTGAAATCTAAAAGCATTGCATAGTTATAACTGGTGATTATGATATTTGAGGGCTTTATATCGCGATGGATTATAGGCGGAGTCATCGAGTGCAGAGCCTCAAGTATATTGCAGAGCATAATCATGTAGCTTCTGATATCGGAAACCCTAAGGTCAGAGTTGTCTATTTTTTCCTGCAGGGAGGTTCCGCTTATATATTCTTCAATTACGACAAGCTGATTGCCATCTTCATAGTAATTGATAAGGCGAGGAATACCAACAACAGGATTACGATAAAGGTATTCGTACACGCGGATATTGTATACATCGAGGATTTTCTGGACATAAACCTTGCCGGAAAGCGCAGATTGAACCAGATAAACCTTGTGCTCTTCATTTAAGGCTGAGATTATTTTGTAATCGCTCATGGTGCATGTATCCTTTCAGGTATCGCTAATGAGGTAGGAATAGTTACAAGTACAAGTATAACAGATAGGAGAAATTTATGAAGCAAAAAAATACAAAAGAATTGGATGATATCCTTGGAAAAACTCATATATCTGATTTTGACAAATTTTGTGTTGAGCAGAAAGACAGCATGAAGCCAGAGCAAAACGCTTTTTCAGAGTACATAAAGGATTTGCTTAAGGAAAAGAAAATAACACAGCAGATGGTGTTTTTGAAGGCTGATATTCCGGAAAAATACGGCTACAAGCTTCTGTCAGGCGAAAAACATACCAGGCAGAGGGATATTATCCTGAGGATATGTTATGCTGCAGAGCTTACATTAGAGCAGACCCAGAGAGCCTTGAGAAAATACGAGATGCCGCAGCTCTATGCAAAAATCCCGAGAGATGCTTTTCTTATGCTTATTTTTAAGGACCGTCCGGGTGGAATCATAGAGGTGAATGAATTACTCAGCAAAAATGGTATGGAAATGCTCAGGACAAGTGGTGTGCAGGAGTAGGTTTAGAATATAATTTTACCACCGCTGCGGGGAGAACAGTATTCATAATGTGATGGTATAATAGTCCTACAATTTACAGAGGAGGACTTAAACCATGAAAAAAAGAACTAATTTACTGGCTCTTGTACTGAGTATCACAGCAATCACTTTTACATTATTTGGATGCAGCTCGGACACAGGGCAAAAAAAGAGCATAGCAGCACCGGGAAGCGGAACAGAAGCCGGTGGAGGCGCAGAAAGCAGTGGGACCGGCGCAGATCAGGCATCAGCAGATGAGAGCATTAATGAGCAGGTGCTTGTAGACCAGGATGGTATCAAAATAACTGCGACTGAATATGTGACGGACAGCATATGGGGAGATGGAATTAAGCTTCTGGTTGAAAATAATTCGGCCAAGGACTATACAATAGGCTGTGATGCACTAATCGTGAACGATTATATGATCACAGATCTGTTCAGCGCGGATGTTGCGGCAGGAAAGAAGTCGAATGAGGTTATGTATTTATCATCAGCAGAGCTTAAAGCTGCCGGAATAGATACAGTAGGACAAATTGAGATGTATTTCCACGCATACGATTCAAACTGGGATAATCTTTTCAAGAATGTATATTCAAAGCTTGAGACCTCTGAATTTGCAAACATGGATACGACACCAAACGATGAGGGACAGGAGCTTTACAATGCAAATGGTGTAAGGATTGTTGGAAAAACAGTTGATGAAAATTCCTTTTGGGGAACAGCAATTTTACTTTACATCGAAAACACCTCAGGTCAGAATGTCGGAATAAACGTGGACAATATGTCTATCAATGGATATATGATGACACCGCTGTTTTCAACCACAGTCTATGACGGAAAGAAGTCTATAGATGATATAACCATTATGTCAAGTGATCTTGAGGCAAACGGAATCACGTCGGTTGATCAGGTGGAGCTTAAATTCCATATATACAATGCTGAGAGCTATGATACAATAGCGGATTCAGATGCGATAACATTTACGGCAAAGAAGAACAATTAAATATTACTATTTGAATTCATATGAGGAAGATTCTAAGGAGAATCTTCCTTTTTTGATATTTAAACTAAGACTAAATATGATACAATTCAATTATTCAGCACTATAAGCTTTATTTCCTAGAGGCTAGGCTTAAAGTTTACATAAGGGAAATTTTAAAGAATTAATGATGAAATGTAACCCCCACCAAACAAAATCCTACATAATATATAGAAGGGAGGTTTGTGGAAAATGTACACACAGGAACAGATACTTGATATGTATTTTAATCGCAACCAGCAGGCTGTCAGTGCGACCTCGCAGATGTACGGAGCGAAGCTTACCCGGTTTGCAGACACGATGATAGCACATGAGGATGCGCTGGAATGCGTAAATGACACATACATAGCAGCATGGAACAAGATACCACCGGAGCGTCCTATGCGTTTCCTTTCATGGCTTTACAGGGTATGCCGCAATATCGTATGCGACAGGATTGACTGGAATAATGCTTCAAAGAGAAATTCCAACATGAACTGTATGCTTGATGAGCTTGAGGAGTGCCTTGCAGACAGCAATGCAAAATACGAGGGCGAGCTGTCGGACATTGGAAGGTGTTTATCGGATTTTCTGGGCGGACTGGAGACGGAAAAGAGAGTGCTTTTCGTGAGACGCTACTGGTATGGCATGACGATTGATGAGCTGGCAGATATGAGCGGCAGGAGCAAAAGCAGCGTAAAGACCACACTGTTCAGGATAAGGGCAGAGCTTAAAAAATATCTGGATGAGGAGGGCGTATATCTATGACGAAAAAGGATTTATTTGATGGTTTAAATTACATCGATGACCAAATAATTGAAGAAGCGCAGCCGACCGGAGAATCGGCCGGGTACAGTGATGAAATTTATGTAAAAAATCATGAAACCCATCACGGCGGAAAAGAAGACAAAAACAGGAAAAAGCACAAAAAATTTGCACGGGCAGCAAAAGCGCTTGCCACAGTGGCGGCAGTCCTTGTTGTTGCAGTCTTAGGCACGGAGGTTGTGCGGCTTAATAACCGTATAGATGAGCTGGAGACAAAAACTGCAAATGTGATTTCACAGAATAATGCGCAGAATAATGTCTATGCAGGGATAAAGAGCGGTGCAAAGCTTGGGGATTATGAAGCGGCCTCTGATTACGGGAAATTGTATGATGTGGCAAAAAAAGCCGAGGCTTCCATAAGGAATACTGCATCTGGAGACTTGCTGGAGAGTGCGGATGCAACAGGAATTACGTCTGATGCATCGTCTGCAAATAAGCAGGAGTCGACAGTTGGTACAGAGTATTCAACCACCAACGTGATGACAGAGGGCGTTGATGAGAGTGATGTGGTAAAGACGGACGGAAAGTACATTTACATGGTCGAGGATGGTCAGATATCCATCACGGATATTTCAAATGGAAAGCCGGGGGAAGAGACGCTGTTTAGTCCTGATTTTGAGGTACCGTCAGATACTGTAGAGGAGCTTTATATCAGTGACGGAAAAATGCTTATCATATCAAACCACGCAGGCGATAAGGATGAGACTATATGCTATAGCTATGATATAGCTGACCCGACGAAACCGGTGCTTATAGGCAAAGCACGTCAGGATGGATTTTACAATACATCGCGCAAAATCGGCAATACGGTATATGTTTTTTCAGACACATATATAAAGACCTCCGATATGAATAAAAATGTGGCGCTGCAGGAGGATAATCTGGAGAAATGGGTGCCACAGGTAAATGGCAAAGTGATAAGCTATGACTGCTTCTATATAGGAGAGGATACATATTCAGGCACAGTCGTTTCCAGCTTTGATGTGAATAAACCGGATAAGACAATAGACGCCAAATGCATTATGAATAATAGCGGCGAGGTATACGTTTCTAGCAATGCTATGTATCTGTATCATTCTGATTGGAGTGCAAGCCGTGAGCTTACCAAAATCAGCAAAATTTCGTTTGAGGATGGAGTGATGAAGAACGGGGAGACGACATCAGTGAATGGTTATCTTAACGATAAATTTGCAATAAATGAGCAGGGAGGTTATCTGTATGTGCTTCCAACCTCAAATACCGGCAGCCAGCCTGTCAATTCGCTTCATGTGCTGGATAAGGATATGAATGAGGTCGGTGTGATAAACGAGATTGCACGCGGGGAGAGTATATACGCAGCCCGCTTCGTTGGAAAATACGTATATTTCATCACATACAGGCAGACGGATCCTCTTTTTGTAGCAGACATATCTAATCCGACAGCACCAAAGCTTTTGGGAGAGCTTGAGGTGAGTGGATTTTCTGAATATCTGCATATGTGGGATGATACGCACGTACTTGGAATAGGCTATGGTGATTCGCAGCAGAGTAAGATAAAGCTTACTATGTTTGATGTGAGTGATCCGACAAAGCCGGTTGAGGTGAACCAGAAGCTTATCGACAGTTCTGAGAGCTGGAGTAATGAGTTTGTATACAACTACAAGGCTATTCTTGCTGACCCGGAGAAAAATCTGATAGGATTTACTGCGAATGACTACTATCTGTTTTCGTATGACAGTGAAAACGGCTTTAGTCTTTTGGAGCAGCAGGCGCTGACCTATAAAAATACAGAAGGCTACAGAGGCATTTACAAGGATAATGATTTCTATGTGGCAGGAAACGGAGAGATAAAGCATTTTAAGCTGGCAGAATAGCGTAAATAATAGTGTTACGCAATGAGATATAAAGACAGGCGGCGAATGCCCAAAGAGGGTGTTTGCCGCCTTTTTTGTATAATTTTATATACAAACGAAATGTAACAGCATATTTAAGTATGCAATTCAAGGCAGACGGTGATATAATATCTCTGATTTTAATAACACGGAGGAACTATTATAATGAATACAGCCTCAAAGACAAGACATGTCTTTATTTTGTTTTTGGCAGATATAGTCTGGGGAATAGCCTTTGTAGCACAGTCAAAGGGAGGGGATGCAGTTGGAGCATTTTCATTCAACGGCATCCGCTTCCTTATTGGTGCGCTCTGCCTTCTGCCGGTCATAAAAATACTGGATAAGAAAGAGCTGACGGTAAACAGACCTGAAAGCAAAAAGCAAAAGAAAGAGCTTTGGATAGCCGGAAGCTGCTGTGGAATAGCACTTTTCTTTGCGAGCAACCTGCAGCAGCTTGGAATCAGCATGGGCGCAGAATCCGGCAAGGCAGGATTTCTTACAGCTACATATATACTTATGGTGCCTATACTAGGGATTTTCCTTAAAAGAAAATGCGGAGTCAAAATATGGATAGGTGTATTTATTGCACTGATAGGCATGTATTTTCTGTGCATGAATGGCACATTTTCACTTAGTGGCTCGGATTTGCTCCTGTTGGCAGGGGCATTGTGCTTTGCGATACAGATACTTGTGATTGACCATTTCGTATCACAGGTAGATGCGGTCAGACTTTCATGTATTGAGTTTTTTGTCACCGGGCTTGGCTCATGTATAGTGATGATTTTTACTGATATGGGACCGTCTGCCGGCGGTATAGCGCAGTGGGCACAGTCGCTTTGCACATGGGATGCATGGATTCCGATTCTCTATGCCGGTATTTTATCAAGCGGAGTGGGCTATACGCTGCAGATTGTCGGACAAAAGGGCTTAAATCCGGCGGTGGCATCGGTGGCGATGAGCCTTGAGTCGGTGGTTTCTGTGATTGCAGGATGGATTCTGCTTGGCCAGATGCTGGGTGGCAGAGAAATTTTTGGATGTGTGCTCATGTTTATTGCGATAATTATTGCACAGCTTCCGGATAGGGAGTATACTAAATAGGTTACAGTATAAAATGAAATGTGATTATTCAGAATCACTGATAACAAAAAAGCACAAGTATAGTGCGGTTTTGCGAATGTACGTGGGATGAATAGTTACAACGAGACAGGGATTGGATATGAGAAATAATAGCAGAAAAAATTACAGCCGTCGCAGAAGAAATACAGGAGCTTCACAGATTAAGCTTGTAGGAATAGTGACTGTGATAGTCGTTATAGCGATTATAATAGTTATATCGTGCTTTAATAAAACAAAAAAAGACAGTAATAAGGCAAAAGACACAGGAACAGCCACAGAAAATGAGACTGCTGTGACAGAGCAGGTAAGTGAGACGGAGGAAGCAAAGGAGCTTTTTGTGCCAAAGGAGTCCGACGCTACAGCAGCAATCGGAGATGAGCTGGAGAGCTCCTATGCCGTAGTGATTGATGAGCAGGACGGCACGGTTGTGGCCGGAAAGAATGCACATGAGAAAATGTATCCGGCTTCCATGACAAAGGTTATGACAGTACTTGTAGCAGCAGAGCAGGCTGAGAAAAATGCGATAGATGCAGCAAAGAATGAGAATACGGAAATAGACAGGCAGGCTGTGATAGAAAACAAGCTCAACGAGATTGTGACAATCACTAGAGAAGCCACAGATTATTCATATGTGCATGATTGCAGCACAACAGGCTTTTTAGACGGTGAGCAGGTGCCTCTTCGCGATGTGTTTAACGGAACCATCCTGCCATCAGGTGGAGAATCGGCATATCAGCTTGCGCTTTATACAGCAGGCTCCATGGAAGCATTTGTCGATATGATGAACCAGAAGGCAGCAGAGCTTGGTATAGGCCAGACCACACATTTTGCAAACCCTGTCGGCATATATGATGAGAACAATTACAGCACAGCCTATGATATGGCGGTCATCATGCAGGCAGCGATGCAGGACGACATTTGTAAAACAGTACTTTCAAATCATACATACAGCACGGCTGCAACACCGCAGCATCCTGAGAACCTGAACATATCAAATCTGTTCCTGCGCCGAATAGAGGACAGGATGACAAGTGGCGAGGTAATCGGTGCAAAGACAGGCTTTGTAAATCAGTCCGGCAACTGTGCGGTCAGCTATGAGAAGGCAGCAAGCGGAAAGACATATATATGTGTGACAGCAGGCGCTTCAAGCGGATGGCACTGTATAGATAATCATGTGTATTTATATAATACATACGGCAAGTAGTCAGCATAGCTGATTTTAAGGAGCACAGATATGGCGGGAAATCAAGGCAATTACAGGGAAAACCCCACGCGTAATGAGAAGAAATACAAAAAAGCCAACGGACAGCCGAGACTAAAGGCGAAAAGCAGCCGGGCAAAAAGCGATAACGCATGTCCGTATGCAAAGAAATGTGGCGGCTGCGACTATCAGGGCGTAGAATATAAGGAACAGTTAAAAACCAAGCAGGCATACATGAAAAAGCTGCTAAAGCCTTTTGGCTTTGTGGAGCCGATTGTCGGCATGAAAAATCCGCTCTATTATCGTCACAAGGTTCATGCAGCCTTTGACTGCACGAGGCGCGGTCAGATTGTGGCGGGAGCCTACAGGAAAAACACACATGATGTGGTGGATATCGAAAGCTGTATGATAGAGGAGCAGGAGTCAGATGAGATAATAAGGGACATAAAGGATATGCTCCGCTCATTCAGGATAAAGACCTATGATGAGGACACCGGCTATGGCCTTCTCAGACATGTGCTTGTAAGAAAGGGTTATGCAACAGGACAGATAATGGTAGTGCTTGTCCTGGCATCGCCGATACTTCCATCGAAGAACAATTTCGTAAAAGCACTTAGGAAAAAGCATCCCAATATCACGACAGTGGTGCTCAACGTGAATGATAAAAAGACAAGCATGGTGCTCGGAGACAGAAACATCACACTTTATGGCAAGGGCTTCATAGAGGATAAGCTGTGTGGCTGCACCTTCCGCATCTCACCAGGCTCGTTTTATCAGGTGAATCCGGTGCAGACGGAGCTTTTATACGAAAAAGCCATTCATGAGGCACACCTCACCGGCAAGGAGCGTGTAATCGATGCATATTGCGGCACCGGAACAATAGGCATCATAGCAGCGAAAAATGCAGGTGAAGTCATCGGAGTCGAGCTAAACCGTGATGCAATCCGCGATGCAGTTACCAATGCAAAGCGAAACGACATCAGAAACATCCGCTTCTACAATGACGATGCCGGAAAATTCATGGTTGAGATGGCGCAAAAGGGTGAGAAAGCGGATGTTGTCATAATGGATCCTCCAAGAACCGGCAGCGACGAGGCATTTTTATCATCGGTTGTCAAGCTGTCGCCGGAGAGAGTGGTGTATGTGTCATGTGGTCCGGAAACACTGGCGAGGGATTTAAAGTATCTCACAAAGCATGGATATATAGTGAAGCGCGCAACACCATATGACTGCTTTCCATTTACAAGCCACATTGAAACGGTTTGTTGTCTTACTTTCAAAGGGCGCTAAAGCTCCGGTGGACCTTTGCTCAGCGTGGACCGAAGTGGAACGGAGACTGGTCGACAGTAGAAAAGTGAACGTTGACTTCTCTTTAGAGAATTTTAATTTACCTAAATCAGAAAATGCGAGACAGCAACAATGCACACCGGAGAAGGAAGAAGCGTAAAAAGGACATTCCTGACCCGTAATTATTACGGGTCAAGGGATGTCCTTTTTGGTTGCCTTGGAGTGTTCAAAGGACAAGGTAATGAAACTGAGAGAGAGTATTTAGACTGATAAGAATAATATCTATCTTATCTAATCTAGAGATAAGGATGGATAGGATAATTGTACAGATTGAAAAAATCACGTTTTCGTGATACACTTTTCTTAAATCTGTTGGAAAAATGACGGAGGATGACATGGCAGTCAGTTACAAAAAATTATTCCATTTACTGATAGAAAAAAATATGACTAATGCACAGTTGCAACAGGAGGCGGGCTTCTCCGCAAATATCGTCACACGGCTGAAACGTAATGGGTATATTTCCCTCGAAAGCGTAGAGAGTATATGCCGTGTTCTGAACTGTGGCGTTGACGATATTCTGGAATTTGTACCAGAGGATAACGGAGGAAAAGAGAATGGTTGATACCAAAAAGGAACAGGAACGTGATGAACTGCACCGTGCAATATGGGCGATTGCAGATGAACTGCGTGGAGCAGTCGATGGTTGGGACTTCAAAAATTATGTTCTTGGCACGATGTTCTATCGTTATATTTCTGAAAATCTGTGTAATTACATAAACAGCGGTGAGATTGATGCAGGTAACACCGATTTTGATTTTGCAAAAATGCCGGATGAGGATGCAGAAGAAGCAAGAGAAGGACTGGTAGAGGAAAAGGGATTTTTTATCCTTCCGAGTGAACTTTTCTGTAATGTCCGTGCCAATGCTGCGAATGATGAAAACTTAAATGAAACACTGGAGCGTGTGTTCCGTCACATCGAGGAATCAGCGAAAGGCAGTGAGGCAGAGAGCGACTTCGCCGGATTATTCGATGACTATGATGTAAACAGCAATAAACTGGGTTCTACGGTTGCAAAGCGTAATGAAAAACTTGTAAAACTGCTGAATGGCGTAGGTGAAATGAATCTGGGGGATGTGAAAGACCATTCCATTGATGCCTTTGGTGATGCGTATGAGTACCTTATGACTATGTATGCATCAAATGCCGGAAAATCTGGTGGAGAGTTTTTTACTCCTGCAGATGTATCCGAATTACTCACACGTCTTGGAACTGTAGGAAAAACAGAAATCAATAAAGTATATGATCCGGCTTGCGGTTCTGGTTCATTGCTTCTGAAGGCTGAGAAAATTCTTGGAAAGGATGCTATCCGTAACGGATTTTATGGGCAGGAGATTAATATCACAACCTACAACCTGTGCCGTATTAATATGTTTCTGCATGATGTGGGATTTGATAAATTTGATATTGCCTGTGAAGACACATTGCTTAGTCCGCAACATTGGGATGATGAGCCGTTTGAATTGATCGTGTCTAATCCACCGTATTCTATCAAGTGGGCAGGAGACGAAAATCCACTGCTCATCAACGACCCTCGTTTTGCTCCGGCAGGAGTTTTGGCACCAAAGAGCAAAGCGGATATGGCATTTATTATGCACAGCTTGTCATGGCTTGCGTCTAATGGAACTGCTGCCATTGTATGCTTTCCGGGAATTATGTATCGTGGTGGTGCAGAGCAGAAAATCCGCAAATATCTTGTGGACAATAACTATGTGGACTGTATTATTCAGTTGCCGAGTAATCTGTTCTTTGGAACTTCGATTGCAACTTGCATTATGGTGATGAAAAAGAATAAGGCAGATAATAGGACACTGTTTATTGATGCTACAAACGAGTGCGTGAAGGTTACCAACAATAATAAGCTGACACCGGAAAATATCGAACGCATCGTGGATGTGTTTGCAAAGCGTGAGGAAACTGAACATTTTTCCCATCTGGCAAGTTATGAGGAAGTATCCGAGAACGATTATAATCTGTCGGTCTCCACCTATGTAGAGGCAGAGGATACCAGAGAAAAAATTGACATCGTAAAGCTGAATGCGGAAATCAAAGGAATTGTTGCTCGTGAGCAGGTGCTTCGTGATGAGATTGACAAGATTATCGCAGAAATTGAGGTGGGATGATATGGATAATAATCTGATGGTGTATCAGTCTGTTATTACAGATATAAAGAATATCATAAATACAGGTCAACAGGAAGCATATGGTGCCGCCAGTAAGGCGATGGTTATGACTTATTGGAATGTAGGAAAAAGAATCGTTGAACAGGAGCAGGCAGGAAAAGAGCATGCCCAGTATGGCAAAAAACTATTAGCTGCACTGTCTGATGAATTGACAAAAGAATATGGAAACGGATACTCTGAACGTAATTTGCGATATTTTAGAAAATTCTACCAATATTTTCCTGACAAAGAGATTTGGAACGCATGCGTTCCAAATTTGAATTGGACGCAATTTCGTAGTCTTTTGCGTGTCTCGGATGAAAATGCACGTATCTGGTATATGAATGAAGCAGCAAAAGAAGGTTGGAGCAGTAGAACACTTGATCGGAATATTTCTACACAATATTATAATCGTCTTTTGCAATCTCCCCAAAAAGAAAACGTGATTGCAGAGATGAAGCAAAAAACAGCAGGTTATCAAAAAAACAGTTTTGAATTACTTAAGAATCCAATTATGGCAGAATTCTTAGGATTTAAGAATGAAGACAGCTATCTGGAAAGTGACCTTGAGGCGGCAATCATATCTCATATACGTGATTTTATTATGGAGATGGGAAGAGGATTTGCATTTGTTGCACGTCAGCAGCACATTGTCACAGAAACGGAGGATTATTATATAGATCTTGTATTTTATAATATCGAGCTTAAATGTTATGTACTGATTGATTTGAAGATGGGGAAAATCACACATCAGGATGTTGGACAGATTGATATGTATGTGCGGATGTATGATGAGTTGAAGTGCAAACCGGGGGATAATCCGACAATCGGTATTCTGCTCTGTTCAGAAACGGATGAAGATATCGCTAGATATTCTGTATTACATGATAATGATCACCTCTTTATGTCAAAGTATCTGACTTGTCTTCCGACAAAAGCGCAGTTGAAAGCTGAGATAGAACGTCAGAAAGAGATTTTCTATATGCAGCACCCAGATGCAGATGAGAATGGTGGTGAGCTGAATGAGTAGATTGGATGAATTGATTGCGGAGCTTTGCCCTAACGGAGTAGAATATAAGAGTCTTGGAGAAATTGCTACAATTGCACGAGGTGGTAACTTTCAAAAAAAAGATTTCTGTGATAGAGGAGTCCCATGTATCCATTATGGACAAATATATACAAAGTATGGTCTGTTTGCAGATGAGACAATTACGTTTATTACAGAAGAATGTGCAAAAAAACAAAAATTTGCTAAAACAAACGATATAATAATGGCCGTGACTAGCGAAAATATAGAAGATGTTTGTAAATGTCTTGCATGGTTAGGTAATGAAGATGTGGCGGTAAGTGGTCATTCTGCGATTATCAGTCATAATCAAAATCCTAAGTATTTAGTGTATTATTTTCATTCTCAAATGTTTTTTGCTCAAAAAAGAAAGCTTGCACATGGTACGAAAGTAATTGAGGTAACACCAGATACATTAAAAAGCATTGAGCTCCCTGTACCTCCTCTGGAGGTACAACGTGAAATAGTCCATATTTTGGACTCTTTCACGTTACTTACAGCCGAGCTTACAGCTCGGAAGAAACAGTATGAATTTTACAGAGATAAACTACTCTCTCGTGATGAAAAATATCCAATGAAGTCGCTTGCTGAGTTGGGAAAGTGGTCTGGTGGAAAAACACCATCTATGTCAGAAAAGAGTTTTTGGGAACAAGGGACAATTCCTTGGATTTCATCGAAAGACATGAAATTATCAACATTGGAAGACACGCAAGACCACATTACAGAAAAAGCGGTGAAAGAAGCATCTATGACAGTATATCCAGCCAATAGTATTGCCGTAGTAACAAGGTCTGGAATTTTAAAGCACACTTTTCCAGTTGCCTATGTACCGTTTGAAACTACCATTAATCAGGATATTAAGATGCTTGTTGTTAATGAAGACATTCTTCCTAGATATGCATTTCATGTAATACAGGGAAAAGGAAACGACATTCTGGCAAAAACAAAAAAGCAAGGTGGAACAGTGGATTCTTTAGAGTTTCAGAAGGTACTTGCATACAAAGTACCAGTTCCTCCTAAGAACATACAAAGTAAGTTAGTAGAGGTTCTGGATAATTTCGAGTCCATTTGCACTGACCTGAATATTGGTTTGCCAGCCGAAATCGAAGCACGCCAGAAGCAATATGAATATTATCGTGATTTGC
>ERZ1034952.2488-NODE-2488-length-13533-cov-6.123906_pt1 | contig 13533 bp, 6 predicted proteins | sample MGYA00520625_ERZ1034952 | MGnify/ENA primary metagenome ERZ1034952 (study PRJEB33766, sample SAMN09781773) | gut metagenome | biome: gut microbiome | host: Homo sapiens | place: Madagascar | study: EMG produced TPA metagenomics assembly of the PRJNA485056 data... | reverse complement strand
CCAAACAGCCTTACATCCTGCACATCTCTTTCACCTTTAGCTAATAAGTCATTTTTAATTTGATTCCTGTTTTTTAGATAGTCATATACATCATCATCAGCCAAAACTCTTGATGAATGCTTATACATTTCTTTTAACTCATCCCCTTGCAAATAAGTGCCATCTACTGAAAAATCAGCTCCTCCAAGAACATTGCACTTAACATAAAAAAACATTACGTCAGATAACAAATATGAAATACAGTCTTTTTTTGAATATTGGTTTAAATATTTAAACATTTTCATATTGCTTACTAATAAACCTGTGTCTGTATTCAGCGCATACATGTCATATAATTGTTGCATTTCATATTCATCATCTCCAATATCTATCCCCATTTTTCTCTTTACATAATCAGGATTTTGCATTATTTGCGGTATCAATTTTTCAAGATATTCTTGATATGATTTCTGCATTTTCTCACGTATTTCTGCATTCATATCACTGTTTAAATATATTTTATCTAAATATTTGTCTAATTCTTGCATTTGCACACTATTTTCAGCTGAAAGTACCATTAGCGGACTGCAAATCAATGTAAAAAAACAAATATATATTGATATTATTCTTTTCACAACATTGTCCTCGCTTTCTCAAAACTTAATTCACAATTATTCTGTTATTCGTTCCGCCGTGTCCTCCGCCTAACAATGTTACAATTTCAAAAGCAACAGATTGATTTGCCGGAATAGTAATACTTTTTAAACTCGTCCAATCGCTTTCATCGTTCCCTATATTAGGAATATATCGCACTTTATATACATTATCCGTTGATGATTTATATCCAAAAATCATATTATCAAATGTTTTTGCTTGATAACTGATTTCCTTTTCGGAATTTGTATCATTCTTTACGAATACATTGTAGTGGTACGTTGCCCCCCATGCCCCCATACCAAGCGCATATCCATCAGGCGCACCTGTAAAATGCTCCTTTTGTCCTTTTGCAACATCCAAAGCTGCATTTATCATAATACTTTCCGGCACCGGATTATTTATAGATGCACTTCCTTTTGCATCTGTATTTATATCGCGCAAATCTCTGTAATTATACGCAAAGTTCCATACTCCTCCAATATCCCGGTGATATGTAAAATGATGCTCACTTTCAGGCATACTGTGCGTCAAGCCGGACCATTCATCTCTTAAGGGATTTATATTTGTCATCCACCACATCTTAGGGTTAGCAACTCCGTTCGGATAATTTTTATCCCTTAAGTTTATCCGCAGCGGTTCGCCCAATATCGTTGAATCATCTATGACAAGTTCCAAATTAACATCAATCCACGCAGATTGATTTTTGGCTATTCCTTTATATTTATCATGTAAATCCGGTTCATTTAATCGACTTGCCAAATCCGTTATAATCTCTCCTGTTTCGGATATTGCTCCGATACTATCCAAAACATTTTTGCTTCCGCTCTGTAAATGTAGGTTTCTTCTATTGTACGCCGCCAAAGAACTGACAACAACACTATCATTATCCACTTGAAAATCAAATAGTATTATTGGCGAACGATGTCTTTCCCAATCCCATCCATTTTGATTTATAGGCTCTCCCGGATAAGATAACATAAGCGGTGCATTTAAACATTCAAACAGCAACCTATGCTCATGTGCCGGAATAGAAATATTTACGTTTACTCCTGTTCCCTCATAATAATTTTTCAAAACGCTATATTCTGTTCCATATGCCAAGTTATTTATAGAAACCGTTATGGTATTTCCTGTGGGATTATAGAAGTCTATATCCATATAAAAATCTGAAATTGGTTCGTAATATTCCGCATCTTCTCCCAGCCATGCCACATGAGTTTCATAAAAAGTATTTTTACCTGATACATTCTCTTGTTCAAAGATCTTCAAATACGGTCGAAGTGATAACTCCCCTTCAGTTGAATCCGTATGACATTCATCATCTACAATATCAAATCTTGTCAAGTATTCCGGGCTGTTTACAAAGATAAAGCTGCTGTCGCTGCGTTTTGTAAACTTCAGCGTATTCGGCTGTGACACCACTACCCTGCCCTGTGCCTCTTTCATCAGAAAGCCGCTGAACTGGAGATAATATGTGTGACCTGCCATAAGATTACATTCTATCCGGCTGTCACCCTGTCCTGTCAGTTCTGTCTGATTTCTGCCGGCATACAGCTTTATGTATGTATCATTTGTCCCTGTTTTATCCGATTTGAAGATATACTTTCCGTTCTCCGGCGCTTTGAATCTATACATTCTGAACTGAGTCGATTTTACACCAACATCCACAGGATTGTCAAGAATCAGTTCCTCCTCCGGTTCGCTCTTTACGACGTTCAGTCTTGCATGAAGTCTGTTGTTACTCTGATTATAGTTAAACACCTTGACATAATATGTCACTTCTTTTGTCAGAGTCATGTCCACGCGTGAGAACCGGCTTCCGTCAAAATCATCATTGGACTTCAGCGGTGTTCCCGTTTCGGTATTCTCGCTGTGTACCTCTATATATGTATCATTGGGTACTCCTGTCCCTCCGTATCTTGACGTATATATACTGTATGTTCCGGTTTCGCTCGGACTGAACTGATACTGCTTATAGTCGCCTTTTTGAACGCTCATATCCGCTATTCTGCCCAGCGCTCCGCCCGTCAGCTCCTCTGCCGGTACAACGTATTCCTTTATTTCCTCGCCGAAGTTGGTTTTCAGCACCTCTTTGTCCGCTCCTGTTATCATTCTGAACACATCCTTGCCGGAATATTTTTTCAGCTGCGTCAGAAACAAGTTCAGCTTGCCGCCCTCTGTCTGCGGCACGAGCGATTCCGGCAGTCCGCCGAAGTATTTAAACGTCCTTGAAAACGCCTCCCAACCGGTCTGCGTCTTTATATCCAATAATATTGATGCAAGTCCTGCCGGCATATAAATTCCCTTTTTGATTGATTCGTCATAGCCCTCAAACCAATCCGTCTTTAAAAAGCTTGCATATTCCGCTCCGCTGTACCATTTTTGCGTATCAACCCTGTATACCTTTCCGTTCAGCGTTTCAAGCACATACGCAAGCTTGATAAATGCCAGAGTTTCATTATCGAATATCCATCTGCCGCTGTCGAAGTTATGGCTTATCTCGTGGATTGGCGTATCTCCCCAATCCTCCGCAAGACGCCGCATATGTCCGCGGTAAAACGGCTGTGATATTTCTATCGGATCGCCCGACCTGCCCATTGTCAGACGCCAATAGTTTTGACCGTCCGGCTGGTTTTCGTTAAAGTCAGCACGTGAGGATTTTAGTGTCATTTTCTTTCCGTTATACGGAGTATAACCGGTAAAGCTCTGCATTGCCTCATAGACCATATCCATCCTTTCAAGCCAGCGTTCCTTGTCCTCGGTATATGCAGTTGAACTGTCAAACCTCTCTATTACTGCATTTATATGCTCTGAGGTCATGGTTATATAACTTTCATCTGTGCTGTATGGCAGCTGAATATATCTGTGTATTGAATTTTCGCCGCCGACAGTTCCGGTCATATCATAACTCCACAGCGCCTCTACCACATATATTCCGCCGGGTGTTAAGTTCTCTATCAGATGTGAGCCGTTGCTTACATTTGATTTCGGCTCTTTTTTTCCGCTTATGCTGGTTGTGTACCACGCGCTGTCATATTTGGTTATTCCGTCCGTTGTATTAAAGTCATACACGTATATGTACTTTCGCTTTGCCGCATACGGATATGTAACGTTCAACATTATTCCTGTATCCTTAAACGCTGATACCGTAAGCTCCGCACCGCTTATTGAACTTGATGTATCATCTGTCTGCTGCGGTCTGACTTGTCCGCTTTGGATTTCCTCTTTCGGAATTATAACAAGATTGTTATTTTCATCCGCGCGCATAAGCGGAGCCTTTGAGGATATATCGGGGCAATAATACTCTGCCGGTTCATCCTCCGCTGCATCTATGCTTTTCAGCAGTTCCTTATACTTTGTCATCACACCGCGCAAGGCTCCGGCTTTTGCTGCAAAATACGCATTTATCTTATCGTCATAATCCGTTATGTCCTTGCCCGTATTCTGCAAAAACTGCGGCAGCTCATGCTCTTTTATGTCCTCCTCGGTTATTTCTGCCGCCAGTCTGTTTATTTCCTTTGCGCGCTCCGGATTTGTACTGTAAATTTCCTCACATTTTTCGTATATCTGATTTTTGTACTTGTTAAGCTCTACGTCAAATTCATAGATATTAAACTTATTATCAGAGCCTTCCTGCTTTTGAATTATAAGCGTGTACTCTCCGCCTGTTCCGCCGCTGAGCTTTATATAGTATTTTTCTCCCGTACTCAGTGAACAGCTGCCGGAGGTTTTTATCAGCTTCTTTCCGGAATCGTAAAGCTCAGCCGTGATACCGCTTGAATTATAACAGAGTATGTTATAGCTTCCTCCGGACGGCGCTTTAAACTCAAAACAGTCTGCATCTCCGCCGGTGTTTATCTCTCCGTTGATTTGCTTTGACACATCCGGAATATATACCGCCGTGTCCAATGTATCCCCGTATATATCATTTCCCGCTTTGCTTGCCCTGACCGCCGCCGTATACGGCATTTGGCTCTGTTCCTCCAAAGCGAACAGCTTTACCGTGTCACCGTCCTCCGCCGCACCTCCGTCAGCTGTAACCTCTGCCGTTGTTTCCGCGCCTGCCGCAGCCTCGGCTTCATCTCCGCGGTATACCGACTTCAGCACTCCGCTGCTGTCATACACCGCCGCAAGAGCCGTTACTTTTACGGCTGCTTCGCTTTTATTTGATACTGACACCTCAGCCGTAAACATTCCGTCCGGTATTTTTTCGGTATAGCCGCTTCTTCCGCTTATCAGTATGCCTGCCCTGACTTCTCCGGCCGCGTAAACGTCAATCGGTTTTGCCGCTCCCGTCCGGACTGATACAAGCATCGCTGCCGCAAGCAGTATTGCCGTTTTTCTCTTTCGCCTTTTCCTCACCTTTTTCCCCTCCTTTTTCCTCAGTATATCATCTTTTTTCTGCAATATTTGTCATTTTTTGTCTGCGACTGTAAAAAATTACTTTATCAGGCATATGATTGCCAAATGAACAAAAGCCGATTCCGAATGGCTTTCTGTAATTGACATAACAATACCAACTGTGCTAAAATAAATTCAAAGAAAGGACTGATTTATAATGAAGCTTATGATTGCATCCGACATACACGGTTCTGCGGCATACTGCCGCGCTCTGGCAGATGCGTTTAACCGTGAGGCTCCGGACAAGCTGCTGCTTTTGGGCGATATATTATATCACGGGCCGCGTAATTCGCTGCCTGAGGAATATAATCCTCAGGATGTAACAAAAATACTTAACCGGATAAAAAACAAAATTTTATGCGTACGCGGCAACTGCGACTGTGAGGTTGACCAGATGCTGCTTGAATTTCCCGTTATGGCAGACTATTGCATTGTATACTTCGGCGGCAGAACAGTATTTGCCACACATGGGCATTGCTATAATGAGGACAAGCTTCCGCCGCTGAGTGAGGGTGATATTCTGTTATGCGGTCACACTCATGTACCGGCCTGCCGCAGCAGCAACGGGATTTTATATTTAAACCCCGGCTCTGTGTCCATCCCTAAGGAAAACTCACATCACGGCTATATGATATTTGAAGATAAAAATTCCGTATGGAAAGACCTTGACGGCAATGTTATAAAAACCGAGGAAATCTTTTAAAGCATCAGTTTACTTTTATTTTACGGTTTTACGGCTGAAAATTTTACAATAGAATTGTATTATATATCTATTAAGGCAGGAGATAAACCGTGAAACATGTATTGAATTTTATAAAAAGCTTGTTTTTGAATATTACCGACAAAGCTGTGGAAGAATATTCTGAAAAGGGGTATGTAACTATGAAAAAGCACTGCTGCTATAAAAACAGAGAGCTGTCATGGCTTGACTTTAACAAAAGAGTTCTGGAGGAGGCGGAGGATAAATCCAATCCGCTTTGCGAAAGAATGAATTTTGTTTCTATTTTTAAAAGCAACCTTGACGAATTTTTTATGGTCAGAGTAGGCTCGCTTTATGACAGCATGATGTTTTCCGGCAACCCTAAGGAAAACAAAACCAACATGACGGCAAAGGAGCAGCTTGGCGCTGTTTCGGAGCGTACGGCTGTCCTTACCGCTGAATTTGACAAGACGTATTCCGCAATAATGAAAGAGGCGGAAAAGCATGGCGTTAAGCTTGTCAGATTCAACAAGCTTACAAAAAAACAGGCAGCCTTAACCGAGTTATACTTTAATAATGAGATACTGCCGCTGCTATCGCCGCAGATAGTCGGAAAAAAGCATCCGTTTCCTTTTTTAAAGAACAAGGAAATCTATGTGCTTGTCAATCTTGAAACCAAGCGTGCAGGCAGTGTAAAAATAGGTATTATCCCCTGTAACAACGGCGTATTTAAGCGGCTTATACCAATGCCGGGTACAAAAGGCAGCTTTATGCTGATTGAGGAGCTTATACTTAACTATGTTTCAAAGGTTTTCGGAGGCTATAGAATAAAAGAAAAAGCCGTTATGCGGGTTATAAGAAACGCCGATATTGATACGGACGAGGGTTTTAATGACGATATTGACTATCGCAAAACAATGGAAAAAATCATTCAGAAACGCAAAAAGCTTTGTCCGGTCAAGCTGGAGCTTTCAGAAAAAATATCGGATGATACATTAACTTATCTTTGCAGTATGCTTAATCTGCCGAAAGGACGTGCTTTCTGCTCAGACAGTCCTCTTGATTTAGGCTTTATAAGCGGCATACAAGACTTTTTGAAGAATAAAACCGAGCTGTTTTATCCCCCGCGTGAGCCGCAGCCGCCAATGATGGTAAACAGCGGCGAAAGCATGACCGCGCAGGTCAGAAAGGGCGATATTCTGCTGTCATATCCATATGAGAGCATAAAACCGTTTATCAGGCTTCTGACCGAGGCTGCAAACGATCCGACGGTCGTTTCGATAAAAATGACTCTTTACAGGGTATCAAAGTTTTCTAAAATAGTTCAGACGCTCATAGAGGCAGCGGAAAATGGAAAAGAAGTCATGGTTCTTATGGAGCTGCGCGCAAGATTTGACGAGGAAAACAATATCGAATGGTCAAAGCGGCTTGAGGAAGCAGGCTGCCGTATAATATACGGTCTTGACCATCTCAAGGTTCATTCCAAGCTATGTCTTATTACATGTAAAACCGAAGCCTCTATTGAATATATAACTCAAATCGGTACAGGTAATTATAACGAAAAAACCGCCGCCCTGTATACAGATTACGCACTGATTACCGCCTCTGAGGAAATCGGCAGAGAGGCTGCGGAGGTTTTGAATGAGCTTGCCATCGGCAAAACGATTGAAAAAACCGAGCATCTTCTTGCAGCGCCGAACTGTCTGCAGAACAAGCTGCTTGATATGATTGACGAAGAAATTGCGAAAGCTGAAAGCGGACATACCGCCTATATCGGAGTAAAAGTAAATTCCGTAACAGACAAGCGTATAATAGACCGCCTTATAAAAGCGTCATGCGCCGGCGTGAAAATCGAGATGATAGTCAGAGGAATATGCTGTCTTATTCCGGGAATACCGGAGCAAACCGAAAATATAACTGTCAGAAGCATTGTCGGCAGGTATCTTGAACATTCGCGCGTATATATCTTTGGCAGCGGCGCCGACAGCAGGGTATATATAAGCTCTGCCGACTTTATGACCAGAAACACTCTGCACCGCGTGGAAATTGCAGCACCGATATATGACAGCAAAGTAAAAAAACGTATTTTGGATATGTTCAGTGTAATGATGAAGGATAATGTAAAAGCGCGGATACAACAAAACAACGGAAGCTATATACACGCTGCCGGAGGGGATTATCTCCTTAACTCACAGGAATACTTCTATGACGGGGCATATGCCGCGGCAGATAATAATACAAAAGGAAAGGCAGAAGAAAAATAATGAAGAAAATAGGTATTTTAACAAGCGGTGGAGATTGCCAGGGACTAAACGCTGCAATCCGCGGCGTAGCAAAGGCTTTATATAAGGAGTTCGGCTCAGAACTTGCGGTATACGGAATCCATAACGGCTACAGCGGTCTTATAGACGGAGATTATTCGGTAATGAGCGAAAGTGATTTTTCGGGAATTTTGACTCTGGGCGGAACCATTCTCGGCACATCACGCCAACCGTTTAAACAAATATTAAAGCAAATAGGCAATCCTGAGGATAAGCTTGAAAACATGAAGCAGAACTACGCACAGATGGGACTTGACTGTCTTGTTGTTCTCGGTGGAAACGGAACACACAAAACCGCAAATCTTCTGAGCCAAAACGGTCTTAATGTTGTTACACTGCCCAAAACAATAGATAATGACATCTGGGGTACTGATATGACATTCGGCTTTCACAGTGCAATGGAGGTTGCAACGGACGTTATCGACCGTATTCACACTACCGCAACCTCACACAGACGCGTTTTTGTGGTGGAGGTTATGGGACACAAGGCAGGGTGGCTTACCTTATACGCCGGCATGGCAGGCGGCGCGGATATAATTCTGATACCCGAAATCCCGTATAATATCGACAGCGTTGTAAAGGAAATCCGGCGCAGAGATGAAAAGGGCAAGGGATTTTCCATACTTGCGGTGGCAGAGGGAGCAATCTCAGCCGCTGAATCGGAAATGAAAAAGAAGGAATTTAAAAAAAGCCGCGAGGAAATGAGTTTCCCGTCAATTTCATACAGAATTGCCGATGAAATCGGAAAGCAGACAGGTGATGAAATCCGCGTTACCGTTCCGGGCCATTTTCAGCGCGGCGGCGCGCCCTGCCCGTATGACAGAGTATTATCAACACGCTTCGGCACGGCAGCTGCGGAGCTGATTAAAAATAAAAAATACGGATACATGGTAGCTTTGAAAAATAATGAGATTGTACCTGTTCCTTTAAGCGAGGTTGCAGGAAAATTAAAAACCGTTCCGCCCGATTGCTCCGAAATCAAATCCGGACGCGAAATCGGAATATGCTTCGGAGATTAACAAGCTGTTTCCGCTTACGCAATCAGAACAGATAAATCTGCAATAAAAAATACAAAGACGGACATATATTCATTTGACTCTTAAATGAGTCAAATAATATATGTCCGTTTCTTTCGGCTAAATGCTCCGACAGCATATTGTCACACGCAGTAACTTTACAAAACGGGCGGATAATATTGAACAATATTTTGCATATTAAAGATGCAACAGGCGCCCACACGGGGTTGCCCCTACGGCATATTGTGAAACATATATGGATATTGTAAATGTATACGTTATCCCGTAGGGGCGTCCCCCATGTGGACGCCCGTTGTTATGCACCATCATATTGCGTATTGCAAAACATAAACAAATATTTGTTTCGGATTACCTAAACCTGACGAAATTCAGTAAACTGTATTCTAACCTACCGAAAATTGTTGACAAATGGCTGTTTAGATGGTAAAATAATGTAAATTATGCATATAACACCCCCTAATACAACATAAAGTAATCTTGTTGCGCTTCGGAGTGGTTTTTTTATATATCTGACAGAGCATCACATTCCTATTAGGGGGACAAAACGATTTAAACAGGGCAAATATTATAAAGTTGCAGCGGCAGGAGGCAGGATAAGAAATGACTGTAAGATTTGAAGCAAAAAAATGGAATATTCTATACAGTACCATTACCGCCCTGCTTTTAATATGCATTGTATTTGCCGTACTGATGAACTTCTTTTATCACGATGCCGAAAACAAAGCATATGATGAACTCCGCACAGAAGCTGTATACATCAAAAAGGATTTATCAATCAGAATTAAAGCTGACAGAAGAAATCTTGTCAATTTAGCGAATTTTGCCGCAACACTTTATGCCGACGGAAGATCATATGATATAATGCTAAGCTCTTTTGAGCCTATAGGCTTGGTTTCAAATATCGGTATATTAAACCCCGACAATACCTTTGTCACCAAGCGCGGAATCATTGATTTAACCGGGAAGATTTCATTTGAAGCCGAGGCAGAAAAAGGTGAATACATAAGCGGAAGAATGATAAACCTGACAATAGGCGAAAAGGAAATTATCAGATGTGCCGCTCCTATTATATACGACGGAAAAACAGTCGGCATCCTGTACGGCGGTATTTCGCTTGATACAATCAGTGGCAAGTACAAGGATTACGTAAGCGGGCTCAACGCACAGCTTTTTGTCTATGATAAGGAAACCGGAAGGTTTATTGTCGATACTTTTAACGAAACACCGAGCGAACTGACAATGTTTATAGACCGTGAATATGACAATCATCATAATTATGATGATTTTATGACAAGGGAAAGCGGTTTTTCCTCATTTAAATCAACATTCAGAAACGAGGATATCTATGTTTACTTCTCAAGCCTTGATAATATAAACTGGGGAGTTATTCTCGGAAGATATGAATCGGATTTATTTAAGGAAATGCAAATTATGACCGGAGCCATGATGCTGGCGCTATGGTCAATGCTGTTTATAATCATAGGGTATTTCCTTATTTTCATACGGAATGAGAAAAAGAAAAATGCCGTCATACATACGGCTTCAGAAATAAAAAAGATACTTCTTGAAATAAACCAAAAACCGCAAAATATTACAAAATCACTGCAAATGATTGCCGAGTCTTCAAAATCACGTTCGGCAATGTTTATTGATGAGCGCGGAGAGATTCATGATCATGTCGAAACCGAATCAAACAAACAAATAATCACAGATGCATACAGAGAGCATTTTAAATCTGAGCTTTTCCGCTACGCCTTCGGATTAAAAAGCAAGGACAATTCAAATATGTACGTAACGGACGTCAAAACGAATGAAAATCTTTTAAGGCAGGATAAAAGGCTTTATGATTTCTTTAAAAAACATGGTGTTGAAGAAGTGATTTTTTCAGCAATTACCTATAACAATAACAACGGTATTCTCGGTGTGGTAAATCCAAAAAATAAATATTTTGCTAAAAATCTTATTGCCGAAATAGCTGTTTGTTTTTCGATTGCCATTTATAATAAAAAACGTTTAAACCGCACTCAAATTGAGGCAACTACAGACGCTCTTACAGGCGTTTTGAACCGTGTTGCATACAAAAAAGATTTGGCTGAACTGAATAAAGAGGAACTTTCAGATATTGCATGTGTCTTTATTGATGTCAATGAGCTGCATATCATAAATAACAATTACGGACATGCCGCCGGAGATGAGATGCTTATATTTATTGCAAATAATCTTAAAAACGTTTTTTCACACGAAAAAATATACCGTGTTGGCGGTGATGAATTTTTAATTTTTATCAAAAATACAAAGCGCGAAACGGTGAAAAAACTTATTGAAATATTTTTGACAGAGCTTAAAAAGACAGATTATCACGTTGCAATAGGAATGTCATACAAAGCACATAACACCGACATCAAAGAATTGATAAAAGAAGCCGAGGGCAGAATGTATGATTCAAAAGCAAGCTATTATCAAAACAAAAAACAGACAAGCGTATACAGTGATGATGATATAGCCTATATACAGGGCGCCTTTAATCCCCGCGAGATTGACACTATACTATTGGAGTCAAGAGAGTACTTCAACGGAATTTTAAGGATATCCATGGATGCAGATACGTCACATATAATTTTAGCAAAAGCATATCCTGAACGTTATCGTGCTAATGAAAACTTCTCCAAAAGATTTATAAAGTATGTTGACGAAGCTGTTCATCCGGATTTTCACAGAGCGCTTATGAGTTTTTCAAATTACAATGTGTTAAAAAAGCAGTTATCAGAGGGAAATATACCTAGGATAAGCTATAAAAAATTAAATGGTGAAATGATAACGCTTTGTGTATACAATCTTAATAATGACGGTGATGCGATAAAAGATACTCTATGGGTTTTTGCCAGAGAACGATATAATAGTGATTTAAAGTTTTAGTTTAATTATAATTATTTAACATAGCAGTCAAAAAAACCGCCGTAATACTGACGTATTACAGCGGTTTTTCATTAGGCACAAGTCTTGGTTTTCAAGATTTTTTCATCCTGAAAACAGTTTTTATTTACTTGTCTTTTGCTGAGATTGTGCATACATTGTCTGGAAGTCTGTTGTTGCTGTATCAACCTCTTTAAGGATATCGCTTACGGAAAGCTTATCAAATACAGAAGTGGTCTTAATCTTTGCTTTTTCCTTGAGATAACCCTCAAGTTCATAACGTCCGGGGATTCTCTTGATTATGTGATAACCGTACTGGCTTTCTACAATATCGCTGACCTCGCCGATTTTAAGAGCAAATGCTGCCTTTTCAAACGGAGCAGCCATCTCGCCTGCGGTGAAAGTATATCCCGCCTCTGTTTCTCCGGTATCCTCGTTAAACTCATTCATCAAAGCGTCAAAGTCCTCACCGTTATTGATACGGCCTAAGATTTCCTCTGCCTTTGCACGCTTATCCTCTGCCGGAGCAGCTTCCTGCCCGTCCTCGGTTGTACCGGTGGAAGAACCGTCATCATTCTTTATAAGAATATGTTTTGCAGAACCTTTACCCTCAGCAATGTAATCGTTGAGCACCGAGGTATCCTCCGGATAATACTTTGAGGGATTGCTTTCCATATCGGTTTCAACTGCCTGCAAATGCTCAAACTGAACTATCTTACGCTTATACTGCTTGATAGAGCTGAGTCCTTGCGCCTGTGCATTAAGAGTAATAAGCTCCTCGCCATAGCTGTTTACAAGCTGATCGGTCTGGCTGTTTGCCTTTTCCTCAGACGCTGCTTTATCCCATTCAGCGCCGTTCTTGTCGCCGAGGTTCATTATCAAGACCTCGCCTACCACAGATTCCAAAGCCTTATCCTTTACGATCTGCTCCGCTGTTTTTCCGTCCTCACCGGTCTGGCTCCAGTCATAATCCGCGATTTTTGCCGAACCATCGTTGTTGTTATCTGTAAAATAATCGTTTGCCGCGATATAGATATAATACTTCATATCCAAATCCGTTATAGCTGTTCCGTCAACCTTTGCCGCTGTCTTTCCTTCAGGTCTGCTTTCTATCCAGCCGGGAATCTGCATTCCGACAAACAACAGCAAAGCGCCTATTACAGCCGTACCAATAAGCGACATAATAAAGCTGCTGAGTGTTATGGTAACCTTCTTCGGCTCCTTTGGAGGCTCTGCATACATTTCGTCAAGCTCCTGGTTTTCTGCCTCCTCGGCACTTACCGGTTCTGCGGTTTCAGCAGCGGTTTCACTGTCAGCTGCAGCTTCTTCATCTGCCGCCTCGGCTGCTGCGATTTCCTCAGGAATTTCGGCTGCTGCGTCAGCAATCTTGCCGCTTATGTCCTCGCGGACTTTTTTCTGCATTTCGGATTCTTCGGTCGTACCCTGAAAATCCTTGTTTTCGTTATCCAATCTTATCTCTCCTTTTTATAGATTCATCCTGTATTTTTATACTATACACTATTTT
>ERZ1034952.2487-NODE-2487-length-13535-cov-7.007864_pt1 | contig 13535 bp, 12 predicted proteins | sample MGYA00520625_ERZ1034952 | MGnify/ENA primary metagenome ERZ1034952 (study PRJEB33766, sample SAMN09781773) | gut metagenome | biome: gut microbiome | host: Homo sapiens | place: Madagascar | study: EMG produced TPA metagenomics assembly of the PRJNA485056 data... | reverse complement strand
TTTTTAAAGAACTTAGGTCCGGCTATAAATCCAACAGATGTAACGAAGAATACAAGACCAAGATTTTCTACTATTTTAAGACCGTTATGGGCAATTTCCGCTCCTTTAAGCGCATTTGAAAGTTTATCATAAAAAAACGCACCGTAAAGCAGAGCAATAACAAAAACACCTGCCGTACCGAGTGAAACACCCTTAATTGTAATACGTCCGAGCAAATACCCCAAAGCCACGATTGTCATTATTGAAAAAATCAAAAATGAAACATCGGAAATGGAAATAACTCCGTTAAATAAATGCATTGGCTAAACCTCTTTTCTTAAATCAAAACAAGGCAAACGCCGAACGCAACTCTACCTCAGCAATCAATCCGGTAAAATGCCGTGATGCATAATTAAAGCCTTATTGCTGAAACAGTGCCTATACGTTCGGCTGTTGTCTGTCTTATATTTTTAACTAAATCTCGCTTTTTTTATTTGTATAGTTTGGCAAAAGCTTAGGAGATACCAAGTCTGTTTCGATTCCTGCCGCGTCACGCTCAGCATCAAACTTTGCAATATGGTCAAGTGTAAGCTTGCCTACCTTTGTTTCTTTTGCTGTTGCAGATGCATTCTGTCCTGCATTTCTGCCGAATACTATAATGTCAAGCAGAGAATTTCCCATCAGACGATTTCTGCCGTGAATACCGCCTACTGCCTCACCGGCAACAAATAAATTCTCAACATTTGTTGTCATACCGTTTACATTTATGTCAAGTCCGCCGTTTTGATAATGCAGTGTCGGATAAACCAAAATCGGCTCCTTGCGGATATCAATTCCGTAGCTTCCGAACATACGCATCATTGCAGGTATACGCTTTTCAATCGTACCCTCTCCGCCGATTGCCTCAATCATAGGTGTATCAAGCCATACAGCCTGACCGCTTCCGGTATCTACACCCTCGCTGCGGTCAGAACATTCTCTGATAATTGATGCTGCAGCAACGTCACGGGTTTCAAGCGGATGCATAAATACTTTTCCGTCACGGTTTACCAACTTTGCACCGAGAGAACGTACCTTTTCTGTTACAAGTGCACCGAATATCTGCTGCGGATACGCCGCACCGGTCGGATGATACTGAAGCGTTTCGGCATACAAAAGCTTTGCGCCTGCACGATAACCCAGTACAAGACCGTCTGCCGTTGCGCCGTAATGGTTTGACGTCGGGAATCCCTGATAGTGCATACGTCCGGCACCGCCTGTGGCGATTATAACTGTCTTTGCACGTGCAACCATAAGTTCTTTGGTTTCCATGTTCATCAAAACTGCTCCGGCAGTTCTGCCGTTTTCGTCAAGAATCAGCTCTATTGCGGCAGTAAAGTCAACCACCGGAATACCGCGGTTTAATACTTCATCACGCAGAGTACGCATAATCTCAGCGCCGGAATAATCCTTCGCTGCATGCATACGTTTACGGGAGGTTCCGCCGCCGTGTGTTGTAATCATTGTACCGTCAGCTTCCTTATCAAACTCAACTCCCAAATCGTTAAGCCACTGTATTGCCTCAGGTGCATCACAAACCAGCTTTGCAAGCAGATCACGCTTTGCCGCATAGTGACCGCCGCCGAAAGCGTCAACAAAATGTATCGCCGGTGAATCGTTGGGCTTGTCAGCTGCCTGAATACCGCCCTCTGCCATCATTGTATTGGCATCGCCGATACGCAGTTTTGTAACAATCATAGTCTTTGCACCTGCATCATCAGCCTCTATTGCCGCTGATGCGCCTGCGCCGCCGCCGCCTATTATAAGTACATCCACATCATATTTAATATCATCAAGGTTTACGTCATCAGCAGATATACGGCTGTGTGCCTGAAGCATATCGCACAGCTCATGCGGCACCTTTTCTCCTTTATTGGGACCTATCTTGAGTTCCGAAAACTCACTCTTTTTATAATCGGGGTGGTATGCCGCAAGCAAATCATCTTTTTCCTGTGCTGTCATGCGCTTTGGCTCATATGCAATATTATCTTTTCTTGCAGCCTCTACCGCCTTTAAGGATTCTTCAAATTCCTTTGAATACATAATATATCCCTCCTTATTTCTCTATTTCTCGGTTGTTATACAATTCCTTGATTTCATCTATAGGCTTGCCCATGAGATTTTCAATCAGTTCGGTAAAGGTTCCGTCCTTGATTTCCTTTACACGGTTTGCAAGATGTTCTGTCTTAGGTGCAAGGTATTTACCGTTAAGACGTCTCGCAAGCATAGCAACCTGCGGATGGGATATTCCTGCCGGACAGCGCGAAGAACATACGCCGCACATAACGCAGTCAAAGGATTCCTCTGCACACTTATCAAACTCGCCGCGCTGTGCATATGCGATATACTGCATTACATTCAGGCTTTGAGTACAATTCTTTGTGCAGGCATTACAGCCAACACAGGCATATATCTCCGGATAAAGCTGCATCATTATCTGTTCTGTGGGTTTAATCTTCTCTATATCATAGACCTGCTTTACCAGCGGGAAGAACGGCAGAGTAGCAATATACATATTGTTCTCTACCTTTGTCTGACATGCCAGACAGGTTTTAAGTTCTCTGTCGCCTTTTATCCGATAAATTGTAGCGCACGCGCCGCAAAATCCGTTACGGCAGCCGCAGCCGCGAACCAGCTGATAGCCTGCATATTCCATAGCGCGCATTATGGTAAGATTATCGGGTACAGTATACTGTTTTCCGAAAAGGTAAACATTAACCATATTTTCCATACTAATTCATAGCCTTTCCGCCCGCAAATTATTTATACGTTCATCTCACCGCGGGCAGGCAAGATATTCATGCATATTTTAATACTCGTCCGGAAGCTCATCAAGCTCATCACAGCGAAAAACAGGTCCGTCCTTGCAGACATATTTTGCGCCGATATTACAGCGACCGCATTTTCCGATACCGCATTTCATTCTAAGCTCCATTGTGGTATAAACCTGAGTTTTGTCAAAGCCGAGTTCCTGCAGACCTGCAAGAGTAAACTTTATCATAATAGGCGGTCCGCAGAGAATTGCAATTTTGTCAGTTGAAAAGCCGAGTTCCTTAACATAGTTTGGAACAAATCCGACATGACCGTCCCATTCGGGCTGCTCGCGGTCAATTGTAAGATATACGTTTACACCGGTATCCTTTGTCCACTCGTCTATTATCTCTTTATAGTCAACCAAATCCTGCATACTGCGTGAACCGTAAACTATATCTATCTTTCCGTATCTGTCACGATAGTGACGGCAATAGTTTATAACAGAACGCAAAGGTGCAAGACCGATACCGCCGGCTATAAAAAGCATATCATGACCGGCAAATTCATCATCTACCGGAAACGGTCTGCCGTACGGTCCGCGAATTGTAATCTGCTGACCTACCTCCATTGAATGAAGCCAATCCGTAACACATCCGCACTTTTTGATAGAAAATTCCATAAATTCCTCATTTGTAGGGGAGGATGTGATAGAGAACATAGCCTCTCCCACTCCGGGAATCGAAAGCATAGCACACTGTCCCGGCTTATGCTCAAATGCCTTTTTTCCATCAGGCGTAACAACACGGAAGGTCTTTACATCAGGCGTATCAATGCGTATATCGGTAACTACTCCGACAACCGGCATAAGCGGTTCTTTAATATCAACCATTCTTGTGACCTCCCAACTTTTTCATAACCTTTACTATATTCATCTGAATCGGACATTTAGCAAGACATCTGCCGCATCCCACACAAGAGAACAATCCATCATTATTGGTCGGATAATATACAAGCTTGTGCATAAATCTCTGACGGAACCGCTCTAACTGAGTGAGTCTTGGCTGACCTGCAGACATCTTTGTAAAATCGGAATACATACATGAATCCCAGCAGCGGAAACGCTTAATACCGTGTCCTGTATTAAAGTCCTTAATGTCATAGCACTGACAAGTCGGACAAACAAAGGTACAGGTACCGCAGCCCAGACATGATTCAGAAAGCTCGCTCCACTCAGGTGCGTCAAAAAATTCAGCCGTCTTGCCGCTGCCGAAGTCGTCAGCCGAAAGTTTTGCAAGCGGAAGCTTGCCGAGTCTTTCCTTTATAAGCTCTTTCTGTTCATCAGCTGCAGCGGAATCACTTTCTTCGGTTAAATCATTTAACAGTTCGAGCAGCTTTGCGCCTTTATCGGTATTTGCCTCCATATAAAGCGCGTCATCTGTCTTAAAGCATACAACATCTCCGCCGGGATTTGACGCATCAATGCCAAATGTATGGCAAAAGCATGTTTCAGCCGGCTTTGTGCATGCCATCGTTACGATAACACCATGCTCGCGGCGGTTTTTATAATAGCTGTCAACCGGCTCTGCCAAAAAAACTCTGTCAAGCACATCAAAGCTTTTTACATCACAGCCGCGTACGCCGAATACGACAAAATCGTCACATTCGCTGCGCGTATCAATAATTTCTATATTCTTACCCTCTACTTTAAAGTCCATCAGGTTTTCGGTCTGTGGAAAGAAAAAGTCCTTTGCGCTTCTTACGGTATTCAAGGCAGACGAAAGCTTTTTACCGCTCTCCCATTTTTCAAATCTTGCGCCGCCCTCTGCGTCAACCGGCAGATAAAGCGTATTTGCACCTGCTATAGCGGCAAAAAGCGCATCCAGCTTATCAAGTGATATTTTACGCATTACCGTCACCTCTTTCTACCGCCTCGCTCGGCTCTAAATCTTCGGTTGTGTAGTTTACGATCGGTGCACGGCTGCCAACCTCCGCACCTGCCTGATATTCACCGTAAAAGCTATCAATATCCTTGATGAACTTGCGGTTGAGCAAATGCAGCGGAATATGCTGAGGACAAACGCGCGAACATTCGCCGCAGTCTGTGCAGCGTCCGGCAACATGGAATGCACGGATTATATGGAACATTTTTTCTTCAAATTCATTTGCTGCCGCTTTGTTTTCCACTCCCGAATTCGGGTTGTCAAAAACGCACTTTTCACAGGTGCAGGCAGGACATACGTCACGGCAGGCATTACAGCGAATACAGCGTGAAAGTTCATTCTGCCAGAAGGCAAAACGTTCATCCGGTGTCATCTTCTCAAGTTTTTCAACCTCATCAAATCTGCCGGAATCCAAAACCTCGCCGTCGCTGCCCAAAAGCTCGTCATATGCGACATGCTTCTTGGATTTGCAGTTTTTACATCTCTCAAGCAGCAAATCCGATTTTTCATAAACCTGACAGCCATCATACAGAGTATCAACCTTAACTTTATCTCCGTCAACGCTTATAGACGAAATTCCTTCTGCGTTATCCTTAATCTTGTTCATATCCAGCATACCGTCACAGCCTATTGCAACAGCATAAACACTTTCGCGGTTAAATCTATGCTCGGTAAGCAGCTGATTAAAACTATAGGTATCACACGGCTTTAAGAAAACAAGAACCTTGTTTTCACTCTTTCCGGTTTCCTTTACAAGGTACTTTGAAAAGTTTGCACCGCAGAAATCACCCCATACAAAGTCGCTTTCAAGTTCTTCGGCAGAACAGAATATGCCGGGTGTTATGTCATAATCAAATTCTCCGGCTTTCCAGCCGAGAACTCTGTCAACTGTTCCGTTTTTCAATAATTCGGAGGCTTTTTCTATGAGAACATCACGTTTTATTTCTTGCATCTCAAATCCTCCAATCTCTTATTTTCGCCAAGAGCGGCTACGCGCTCTGCAAAGCTGTTCATTGTAGCGGCAAATTTTGCGCCCTCTGCCGCACTTACCCATTCAACATGGGTACGCTCTCTCTCAATTCCGAGATAATCAAGCATTGAAAACAGCAGCGCCATACGGCGGCGTGTATAGTAATTACCCGAAGTATAATGACAGTCACCCGGATGGCAGCCGCAGATTATTACTCCGTCAGCACCGCGCTGAAACGCACGCAGGATAAACATTGGATTTACTCTGCAGGAACACGGCACGCGTATGATTTTTACATCAGCCGGATAGTTTAATCTGTTGTTCCCCGCGAGATCGGCGCCGGCATAGGAACACCAGTTACAGCAAAAAGCCACTATAAGCGGTTTATATTCATTCATTTGCATATTGCGTCAACCTCCGCCATAATTTGTTTACTTGTAAATCCGCGTAAATCCATAGCGCCGGACATACAAGCAACGGTACAAGCTCCGCAGCCCTGGCACACCGCCTCGTTTACGCTTGCTACGCGGCGAACCTTTGTGGTTCTGTCGGGCATTCTGAACTCTTTATCTACATATGTGATTGCACCGTACGGGCAAACCTTTTCACAAGTTGAGCATCCATTGCACATCATTTCATCCGAATGTGCAATACACGGATTGCCGACCAGCTTATCCTTGCACAAAAGACCGATAACCTTAGACGCTGCAGCTCCTGCCTGCGAAACGGTTTCCGGAATATCCTTAGGTCCCTGGCAAGCGCCTGACAAGAATACGCCGGCAGTCGGACTCTCTACCGGTCTGAGTTTCGGATGCGCCTCTGTAAAGAAGTCATTTGTATCCATACTTGCGGTAAGCATTGTTGCCAAAGGTCTTGCAGACTTATCCGGCTCTATCGCAGCAGCAAGCACAACCAAATCCGCATCTATATGAAGCTGCTTTCCGTCAATCAAATCAGATGCCTGGACTTTAAGCACTTTACCTTCGGGCGATACCTTGCCGACCATTCCCTTAATATAGTGTACGCCGTATTCTTCAACGGCACGGCGATAAAATTCATCAAAGTTCTTACCCGGAGTACGTACGTCTATATAAAATACATAAACATCTGTATCAGGATATTTATCGCGGATAAGCATTGCATGCTTTGCGGTATACATACAGCAGATTTTAGAGCAATACTCCTTACCCTTTTGTGCACACGCTTCGCATCTTGAGCCTACGCACTGAACAAATACTATTGTATGCGGATGCTCATTATCGGACGGACGCAAAAGCGTTCCGCCGGTCGGGCCGGCTGCGTTCATCAAACGCTCAAGCTCCAGAGAGGTAATAACATCCTTTGACTGTGAATATGCAAACTCATCAAACTTATCCATTGAAATAGGATTAAATCCGGTTGCAGCAACTATAGCACCGTATCTTTCCTCTATAATTTCATCCTTGGCATTATAGTCAATAGCACCGGCAGTGCAAACCTTTGCACAAAGTCCGCATTTTCCGTTCTTAAGCATCATACAGTAATTAGGATCAATAGTCGCAACCTTAGGTACTGCCTGTGCAAACGGAATATATATTGCGCGGCGGTTATCCATGCCGAGGTTAAACTCATTCGGAACCTTTTTCTGAGGACATTTTTCGGTACAAGCTCCGCAGCCGGTACACACGTCCTCCTTTACGAATCTTGCCTTACGCTTGATTTTAACATCAAAGTTACCGACAAAACCGCTTACGTCCGTTACCTCTGAATATGAAAATATACGTATTTCCTCGTTCTGTGCCACATCAACCATTTTAGGCGTCAGAATACAAGCCGCACAGTCAAGAGTCGGGAAGGTTTTATCAAGCTGAGCCATCTTTCCACCTATTGTCGGCTTGGTTTCTACTATATCAACCGGGAATCCTGCATCCGCAATATCAAGAGCAGTCTGGATTCCGGCTATTCCTCCTCCGATTACCAAAGCGCGCTTGGTAACGGGACTTTCACCGGGGGTAAGCGGCGCATTAAGGTTTACCTTTGCAACAGCCGCCTTACCGAGAATTATCGCTTTTTCCGTTCCTATCGGCATTTCCTTATGTACCCATGAGCATTGCTCGCGGATATTGGCTATCTCAACCATATAAGGATTAATTCCGGCAGCTGCCGCAGTCTTGCGGAAGGTTGCCTCGTGCATACGCGGTGAACATGAGCATACCACTATTCCGGTAAGGCTATGCTCTTTAACAGCATTTTTTATCATGTCCTGCCCCGCCTGTGAGCACATATACTGATAGTCGGTGGAGAAAACAACACCCGGTTCGTTTTTCAGCTCTTCGGCAACTGATTTTACATCTACCGTTCCGGCAATATTTGTGCCGCAATGACAGACAAAAACTCCAATTCTTTGCATGGTTTGTTTCTCCTTTCTTATTTTGAATATTTACGCAGAGCGCTCATTATAGCCTGCTGTGGCATATCGTCATCCAAAAGCGCCGGGATATCATCCGCAGTCATGTGACTGCCTCCCTTTTCGCGGATAACGCAAAGACGCAGAGCTTCTATAAGCTTTGCCGGTTCTACACCTCTGGGACAGCGGTCAACACATGCAAAGCACGAAAGACACTTATATACGGATTCAGACTTCATAAGTGCGTCTATATCTCCGTTTTCAACCATATATACAAACTGATGCGGATGATATTCCATCTCATCATACGACGGGCATGTGCCTGAGCACTTACCGCAGCGCATACACTTAAGAGGATTAACACCGCTCATACGAAGTATCTGCTCTTTTTTGAGTTCGTTTTTATTCAGCATTGTTATCCTCCTTTACTCCGAGAGCCTCAGCGAGCAGCTCGGTAAAATATATAACCGGAATTGAACTGCCGTTTTTAACAAGGTTATACTTGCAAAGAGGACATGCGGTAACTATCATGTCTGCGCCGTTGTTGGCTGCACTCTGACTTACTGCATTTGATTTTTTCCTTGCGGATTCAGCATCCTCAAGTGCAACATAGCCTCCGCAGCACTCGTTTCTCATTGAATAGCTGACAGGCTCAGCGCCCAAAGCCTTGATAAACTTCTCCATAAGCTGAGGATTTTCGGGATCATCAAAGTTCATAACCTTGCCGGGACGCAGAAGCATACATCCGTAATAAGCCGCAATCTTTCTGCCTTTAAGCGGATTTACAACAGCTTCGCGGATTTTATCAAATCCGACCTTATCGCGCAAAAGCTCCAGATAATGATAAACCTCGGTTTCACCGCTGTACGGCTCTGACGGATTTTTATCCTGAGCCATATACAAATTAACCTTTGCGGCGAAATCACCATCCGTTTGCATAGCGTGATTTGTTTGTTTTATTACATTATGACAGGCTGAACATACCGTCACCAAAGGCTGCTCATTGTCCCTTGCGGCGACAAGAGCACGTACAGAAGGCAGCTTGGACGCAATTTCGTCCTTTGCGCTGACAAACACGCCGCCGCAGCACTGCCAATCCTTGATTTCGCACATTTCTATGCCCAAAAGCTCTGCACATTTGCGCGCATAAAAATCAAGGTCTTTTGCCTTTGTTCGGAGGGTACAGCCCGGAAAATAACTGACTCTCATTTTCTACCTCCATTAAACCATCTGTTCAGGATGAAATACCTCATCAAACTTTTCCTCTGTCAAAAAGCCCAGCTCAACACATGCTTCTTTAAGAGAAATATTATCCTTAAACGCCTTTTTAGCTGTTTTTGCCGCGTTCTCATATCCGATATAAGGATTAAGTGCAGTAACAAGCATAAGCGAATTATGCAGATTGTGATACATTTTTTCTTTATTTGCGGTTACTCCCACAGCGCAGTTGTTGTTAAACGAAACTATCGCCTCAGCAAGCAAACGCGCAGACTGCAAAAAGTTATATGCGGCAACCGGCATAAATACATTTAACTCAAAGTTACCCTGTGAAGCAGCCATAGCAACGGCTGTGTCGTTTCCCATTACCTGAACGGCAACCATAGTAACAGCCTCGCACTGTGTCGGGTTTACCTTTCCCGGCATAATTGAAGATCCCGGCTCGTTCTCCGGTATATGAATCTCGCCCAGACCGTCACGCGGACCTGATGCCAGCCAGCGGACATCATTTGCAATCTTCATCATATCGCATGCTGTCGCCTTTATTGCACCGTGTGCAAAAACAAGTTCATCCTTTGAAGTAAGCGCATGGAATTTATTTGCAGCAGTCACAAAGGGCTTGCCTGTAAGACCTGCGACCTTTTCCGCAACCAATTCGGAAAATCCTGCCGGAGCGTTAAGTCCTGTACCTACCGCAGTTCCGCCGAGAGCAAGCTCATACAGCGGTTTTACTGACATTTTAAGCAGCTCCGCATCTCTTTCAAGGCTTGATCTCCAGCCGGAAATCTCCTGGCTGAACTTTATCGGAGTTGCATCCTGAAGATGTGTACGTCCGGATTTAACTATGCCCTCGTTCTCATTTTCAAGCCGTTTAAAGGTTTTTATCAAAAGCTCAACCGCAGGCAAAAGCTTATCTTCAATCGCGTGTACTGCAGAAATATGCATAGCGGTCGGGAATGTGTCGTTCGAGGATTGACTCATATTTATATCGTCATTCGGATGACAAAGCTTTGCATCGGCAATCTGATTTGCACGGTTTGCAATTACCTCATTGGCATTCATATTTGACTGAGTACCGGAACCGGTCTGCCATACAACCAACGGGAAATGATCATTAAGCTTTCCCGCAATTACCTCATCGCAGGCTGCCGATATTGCTTTAAGCTTTTCAGCTGTCATCTTCTCAGGCTTCAGCTCTGCATTGGCAAGAGCAGCTGCCTTTTTCAAGATTCCGAAAGCGTGTGTGATTTCACGCGGCATGGTTTCTATATCCACACCGATTTTAAAATTCTCATGACTTCTTTGCGTTTGAGCAGCCCACAGACGATCCGCAGGCACCTTTACCTCACCCATAGAGTCATGCTCTGTACGAAACTCCATTTTTCTACCGCCTTTCTTTATATTTCAAGATTGTTTATAACATCCTTTAATGTATCGGCACTGTGACGAAGCTTTGCAACCTCCTCGTCGGTAAGCGAAACATTAACCTTGCCGTGCAGACCGTTATTACCTACAACGTTAAGCGTACTGAGGCAAACGTCATCTATGCCATACTCGCCGTGCATCATGGTAGATACCGTCATAGTTGTATCAATACCGCTGAGTACGCACTTGCATATGTGGCACACAGAAACAGAAACCGCATAGAAGGTTGCGCCCTTACGCGCAATAACACGACCGCCGGATTTTCTGACATACTGCTCGATTTCTTCAAAATTGAGTTCCGGAGCTGTCAGCTCGGTATTGGTAATAAGATTTTTACATTCGCTGATGGGAACATTGGAAATATTTGCAACAGACCACGGGATAAACGAAGAATCACCGTGTTCGCCGAATACATAAGCGTGTACGTTGCTTTGATTTATACTGTAATACTCAGCCAGTCTTGTACGCAGACGCGCCGTATCCAGAATTGTACCGGAGCCGATAATGCGGCTTTCCGGAATACCTGAAAGTTTAAGGAAAGTATATGTCAAAACATCAACCGGATTGCTTACTATAATATATGTAGCGTCCGGAGCGTATTTTGTGATTTCCGGTATTATGGACTTTGTAATATTTACATTTGTCTGAGCAAGCTCAAGACGGGTCTGTCCCGGCTTTCTTGCAACACCGGATGTCAGTATTACAATATCGGAATTTACCGCGTCACGGTAATCGCCGGCATACACTGAACAGGCTCCGCAGAAAGGAGTTCCCTGTCTTATGTCAAGGGCCTCACCAAGCGCCTTGTCATTGTTAATGTCAATCATTACAATTTCGGATGCCAAACCCATTACCGTAATGGTATATGCTATGGTAGATCCTACACTTCCTGTTCCTATAATGGATATTTTATTCATGATACACCTCTCTAATTTACATTATCTTTTATAGTATAACATATTTCATCTCAATAAAGGATATGTTATTTTTAAATACGGGTATTATCGCTATTAACATACCTTATTCGACAAACATATCCGAAAAAAGGGCTGTAAAAAATGACTTTTTTACAGCCCTTTATTATGCCATTTATCAAATACTAATCAAACTTTACGATTATTTCTGAGGACCTGCGCTTACTAAAGCCTTTCCTGCAGCATTACCCTCGTATTTAGCAAAATTCTTGATAAATCTGTCAGCAAGATCCTTTGCTTTTGCATCCCACTCGGAAGCGTCAGCATAGGTATCTCTCGGATCCAGAATACCGGAATCAACACCCGGAAGCTCAGTCGGAACTTCAAAGTTGAAGAACGGAATCTTCTTTGTCGGAGCCTTTTCTATATCGCCGTTTAAGATAGCGTCAATAATTCCGCGTGTATCACGAATAGATATACGCTTACCTGTACCGTTCCAGCCGGTATTAACAAGATAAGCCTTTGCGCCGCTCTTTTGCATCTTCTTAACGAGCTCCTCTGCATACTTTGTAGGATGCAGTTCAAGGAAAGCCTGACCAAAGCAAGCGGAGAAAGTAGGAGTCGGCTCAGTTATGCCGCGCTCTGTACCTGCAAGCTTTGCGGTAAATCCCGACAGGAAGTAGTACTGTGTCTGCTCCGGTGTGAGGATAGAAACCGGCGGAAGTACGCCAAACGCATCAGCAGAGAGGAATATAACGCTCTTTGCATCCGGAGCAGCAGAAACCGGACGTACGATATTTGTAATATGGTCAATCGGATAAGAAACACGGGTGTTCTCGGTAACGCTCTTATCATCAAAGTCAATCTTGCCGTCCTTGTCAAGAGTAACATTCTCAAGCAACGCATCACGCTTGATTGCATTATAGATGTCAGGCTCTGAATCCTTATCAAGGTTGATAACCTTTGCATAGCAGCCGCCCTCAAAGTTGAATACGCCGTTGTCGTCCCAGCCGTGCTCGTCATCACCTATAAGCAAACGCTTAGGATCGGTTGAAAGTGTGGTCTTACCTGTACCTGACAGACCAAAGAATATAGCGGTGTTTTCGCCATTGAGGTCTGTATTTGCAGAACAGTGCATGGAAGCAATGCCCTTAAGCGGCAGATAGTAGTTCATCATAGAGAACATACCCTTCTTCATCTCGCCGCCGTACCATGTGTTTACTATTACCTGCTCACGGTTGGTAATGTTAAACATAACAGCTGTTTCAGAATTAAGACCAAGCTCCTTATAATTCTCCACCTTTGCCTTTGATGCATTGTATACAACAAAGTCAGGCTCAAAGTTTTCAAGCTCCTCAGCGGTAGGAGTTATAAACATGTTGGTAACAAAGTGTGCCTGCCATGCAACCTCTACTATAAAACGGATTGCCATACGGGTATCTTTATTTGCACCGCAGAATGCGTCTACCACATAAAGTCTTTTGTTAGAAAGTTCTTTAATAGCTAAATCTTTAACAGCCTTCCACGCCTCCTGTGTTGCGGGATGGTTGTCATTTTTATATTCATCGGAAGTCCACCAAACAGTATCTTTTGAGTTATCATCCATAACGATAAACTTATCCTTAGGCGAACGGCCGGTATATACACCTGTCATAACATTAACTGCGCCAAGCTCGCTGACCTGACCTTTTTCATAACCCTCAAGACCGGCTTTTGTTTCTTCCTCAAAAAGCATATCATATGAAGGGTTGTGCACAATCTCGGTTGTACCGGAAATTCCATACTTACTCAAATCAATTTTTGACATATCGAAATACCTCTTTCCTTTGTTTTATATAATTGTAACCAATTTTAAACTTTTATTCAAGTAGCTTGATAACCAATTTTTTAAACGCTACAAGTTATATTAT
>ERZ1034952.2485-NODE-2485-length-13549-cov-41.684897_pt1 | contig 13549 bp, 8 predicted proteins | sample MGYA00520625_ERZ1034952 | MGnify/ENA primary metagenome ERZ1034952 (study PRJEB33766, sample SAMN09781773) | gut metagenome | biome: gut microbiome | host: Homo sapiens | place: Madagascar | study: EMG produced TPA metagenomics assembly of the PRJNA485056 data... | reverse complement strand
TGCAAAGTTACACATTATTTTCGATATACGCTAATAATTTGATAATTTTATGCAAATACAAGGCAAAAAACTTACGAATAGTGAATAGATATACAGAAACTGCTTACTTTATGCAAAAGCGACAACCGTTCCTTGCCTGCAAAAGGCTAAAGCGAATCGTATTTGACGCTCAACTGCCTAAGTGAAACTATGTCGTTAGGTGCAAATCAGCATAGCATTTTTGTACCAAGTTTCGTTACTATCTATATCCATTTAAAAATTTGGCAATGCCAGGTAGGATTTTTTTTAAAGTCATGTACAATACGATGCTAAACAATGTTTTAGCTATAGGGGTTAATAGCCAAAACAATGGGTAGAAAATCGTTGGCAAAATTGCAGGAATTAGCAGTGGTGTTATTTGATTAAACCCATTCAAAGTATGGCTGGCATAAATAAAAAATGTACAATTCGAAAGTTGTTTCGGAATTCTTAAGCACTTATGTTCTATTATTCTTGAAGCTATATTAAATGTCATGATAATTTCTAAGATGCAAGATATATTATTGATAGGAGAACAACTATGGTTATTGCAGATTAGCCAAACGCTTAGGCATAAGAAAAGTCCTCCTAATACGTATGTCTTTTTTTCTATATGACGAGTGCAAATTATTAGGTTCCATTTCTGAATGCCAAAATATCCCCCCAATGTAAAAAAACAGAAAGAGGTTACTGATATTAAAAAATATGATGACCAAATGTTGAGAACATAGAGAGCTATTGCAATTATAGGTAAAAATAATTTCAATCTCTTGGCTAAGATAAATATCATGGGGGTTAGCAGGGATAAGATAAATAGATCTCTGACAAACCATAATACATTATGTATAGGATAGTATACCAAAATAGTTTGACCTAAAATATTGGTCGTCGGAGCTGAGGAAAATCCCCAGAATAATTTTAGATCAAACAAATTGAAAGACACTCCTTTGTGAAAGCTGTAAACGGCATAAAACAGGGCAAACATTATATTCCATGCTAAGTAGGGGAGTAATAAGGATTTTATTCTGCTGCTTATTTTTCTTGTATATGCTTCTTTGTCTAAAGTTTTGATATTCGCAAAAAATAAATATCCAGATATGATGAAAAACATTGGTACAGCAATTCTTGTGAGGCCTGGGTTGACAAGGCTTCTACTAACGTTGTAGATGTTAAGCATACAATCGTGTACAGATGTTATTGGTATCCATGGACATAGCTCTGGTAAACCTGGGCAATGTATGAATACCACTAATAGGATGAGAGGAAATCTCAACCATGAAATTACTTGTGATAAAAGTTGATTTTCTTGTTCATTATTCATAGAGAAACTGAATCTTATTTCTTTTGTTTTGTCTATCATATTGTTCATTTTATTGTTATGTAATAATTAAAAAATAACTTAGCACTATTTCGCATCACTCTTGTGAAGTGACACATGACTAAAAGATATTGTTTCTATCTCTTTCTTTACATTCTATTTTTACAATTTTTCTTGTCATACTATTATATTTAACTTATTGTTTTTAACTATTTATATTCTCTAAATCTACTAGAACTTCCGTATTTTTACAACTGTTAAGAGTTGTCAGCAAATGATGATTACTACATACAGGCTGGTCAAAAATCAACATCTAGGCATTACTCAGCGAGAATTGACAATGGAAGACCTGTTTTGAAAAAGAGTTTTAAAGTTGTATTATGTCAGTGCCTCCACTTTCCAATCGTCGATGCTTCTTCGGTCTTCCGAGAAATTGATGCCCACCTTGTATTTTTTTCTGCTATCATCGGCGAAGGCTGCGAGATAGTCCTTGCTGTCGATTTGCTCTATCGCTGCTTCTGCATCCTTCTTGTATTTCAGTTCCAATACATAGATGCTGCGCTTGGTTTTCAGCACCATGTCAATTCTGCCATCAGATGTAGGCATCTCTGGAGTAACATCGCATCCGAGGATTAACAATATGGTGTAGAGCACGGCTTGGTAATGGCGCTCATTGTTGTTAACCAATGTGTATGGGAACTTCTTGTAGAAAGTCTGGAGATGAGGGAGGAATGCCTCCATATTGTCCTCGGCACTCAGGATGAAGTTCTTTGCCCATGCCATGTAGATAGCATCACGGTCGCCCATGCCGTCTGGGGCATAATAGCGGAAAAGGCTGTTGGAGAAGCCCTTGCGCACCTCTTCATTAGGGAAGGCAAGCTTGTATAATTTCGCCAAACGATTGTATGACTTGATTGTGAGATAGCCGCTTTGGTATAATACCGGCACAGGGTCAACAATCTTCTCTGTTGGAGTATCGAAGCGGTCGGAGGTTGTCCAAATGTCGTCCAACTGGAGCATATCGACATTTTTCTCTTGAAGCAGTTCTATCAGAAAGGTAGGAGTACCCGTAGAGAACCAATAGCTATCAAACTCATGGGTCTCTAAGCAATTGAACATGCTGTAAGGATTATACATATCGGCACCTTTCCCACTAAAGTGGTAGCCATCGTAATTATATCTCAGCTCAGCTAAGGCCTCCTCATAGTTCATATCATTGGCCTGCGCCAATTCCTCTATGTCATCGTGGAAATTTTCCAAGAGTTCTTCCTTGCTGATGCCACAGATAGAACTGTACTTATCCCACATGCTGATATTCGTGATATTGTTCAGTTCGCTGAAGATACTCAACTGGCTAAACTTGGAGATTCCTGTTAAAAAGACAAAATGAAGATTGTCCTCTTCTGACTTCAAAGGACTGAAGAAGTTGCGCATGATGTCACGTATCTTGTCCTGCAAGTCCTTGTCTTTCATAGAGTCATGCATCGGCGCATCATATTCATCGATGAGCACAACCACATTCCTGTCGGTCTTTTGCTTGGCGGCATTGATGATGCGAATCAATCGGACATTAAAAGCCTCGGTACTAACAGAAGTTATTTGGTATAAATCCTCGTATGTTTCAAGAATCTTATCAAGAGTTTCTATCAGGCTTTCCATATTATAGTATTTCCCCTTGCTAAGATCAAGATGGATAACTGGGTGTTTCTCCCAATCTTTTTCCAAGGCTTCCAGCTTTAGTCCTTTGAATAGCTCTTTCTTTCCTTCGAAGTAGGCTTGTAGGGTTGTGACAAGGAGTGACTTTCCGAATCGTCGAGGACGACTCAGAAAGCAATATTTCTTCTCATGCACCAACTCATAGATTAAGTCGGTCTTATCTACATATACATAATTTCCCTCTATGATATTCTTGAAAGTCTGTATTCCGAGAGGATATCTTCTACCTTTCATAAGCTATTCCCTTTAATTATGGTGGCAAAGTTAAGGTATTTTTCTTGATTAACCAAACTTTTTGTAGCCTTTTAGCCCGATAACTCGAAAAAAAGCATTAACTTTGCACTCAAAATATAAATAATATAAAAGAAAGGTTCATACAAGATGGAACAGAAATTACTGATTTACAACACTCTCACTCGTACGAAAGAGAGATTCACTCCGCTCCACGCTCCTAACGTGGGCATGTATGTTTGTGGCCCTACCGTGTATGGCGATCCGCATCTCGGTCATGCGCGTCCTGCCATCACATTCGATATACTCTTCCGCTATCTCAAGCACCTGGGCTATAAGGTTCGCTACGTTAGAAACATTACCGACGTGGGCCACCTGGAGCACGATGCTGATGAGGGCGATGACAAGATTGAGAAGAAGGCACGCCTGGAGCAGTTGGAACCAATGGAGATTGCGCAGTACTACACCAACCGTTACCACGATGCCATGGAGGCGCTGAACGTGCTCCCTCCTAGCATTGAACCTCATGCCACAGGCCATATCATCGAACAGGAGAAACTGGTTCAGGAAATTCTGGACAATGGCTATGCCTACGAGAGCAACGGCTCTATCTACTTCGATATCGAGAAGTATAACAAGGATTATAAATACGGTATCCTCTCTGGCCGTAACCTGGAGAACGTAATCAACGAGAGCCGCGAGCTGGCTGGTATCGGCGAGAAGAAGAACCAGGCTGACTTCGCCCTCTGGAAGAAGGCTTCACCTGAGCATATCATGCGCTGGCCTAGTCCTTGGAGCGATGGTTTCCCTGGCTGGCACTGCGAGTGTACTGCGATGGGACGCAAGTACTTGGGCAGCCACTTCGATATTCACGGTGGCGGCATGGATTTGATTTTCCCTCACCACGAGTGCGAGATTGCGCAGGCTGTGGCTTCTCAGGGCGACCAGATGGTTCATTACTGGATGCACAACAATATGATTACCATCAACGGTCAGAAGATGGGTAAGAGTCTTGGCAACTTCATCACTCTGGAGCAGTTCTTCACTGGCAATCACGACAGTCTGGAGCAGGCTTATTCGCCAATGACCATCCGTTTCTTCATCCTCTCGGCTCACTATCGCAGCACAGTAGATTTCTCTAACGATGCCTTGAAGGCTAGCCAGAAGGGCTTGGAGCGCCTGATGAATGGTTTGAACGACCTGGAGCGTGTGCCTGTGGCTAAGCAGAGCGATGAGCAGGTGAAGAAGTTTGTAAGCGAATTGCGCCAGCGCTGCTACGATGCGATGAACGATGACTTCCAGACTCAGCTCGTCATCAGCTACCTCTTCGAGGCTTGCCACGTAATCAATACAGCCCTCGACCACAAGGCAAACATCTCTGCTGAAGACCTGAAGGAGCTTTCAGACACCATGCATCTCTTCACCTTCGACCTGCTCGGCTTGAAGAGCGAGAAGGGTGCCAACAACGATGCTCGTGAAGAGGCTTACGGCAAGGTAGTAGATATGGTTCTCAACCTTCGTGCCAAGGCTAAGGCTGATAAGGATTGGGCTACCAGCGACCAGATTCGCGATGCCCTGGCTGAAGCCGGCTTCGAGGTAAAGGACACCAAGGATGGTGTAACATGGAAACTGAACAAGTAAAAAATGTATGATATAAAATGAGAAAAGGCTTGGAAGTTGCAATAACTCCCAAGCCTTTTATTTTTGTGCTGCTACAGAATCTTTCTTCTTTGCAGCAAGTGAATCTTTCTGTCTGCCAGATATAGAATCCCGCAACATCTTATCTTTCTTACTCTTATATTCCTTATACTCTTTTTCGTAATAATGGGCAAAGTTGGCGAAAGGCTCTGTCGTTACCTCATCGCTCGATGCCGTATAGGTATTTCCGTATGGATCGGAAGCTTTGATGATGATTCTGGCATTCGGATTCCTTGGAGTATAATAATATAGGTGGTTCATGATGAGATAACCATTTCCCTTGCTCACGAACCGATAGGATACACTCTCGCTGTACTTATGATGATAGCCGGCTGCAAAGGCATCCTGACCCTTGCTGCTGATGCGGCGCATCAGATATTCCTTGCCATCCTCTACGGCTACCACACGCCAGTGACTGGTGGCATTGAAGACATTGGCTACCAGGATATTCCTGTTGTTTGCCAACTGCCAGTCTTTGGCATATTTCTCGCCGTTGAAATCGGTCTGGGCACGGAAGATGGTCATCTGCTTGCTCTTATCCCAGAAGGTTCCCTTGTAATAGCAGTTGCTGATGCTGGTTCCCACAAAACTATAGACATAATATCCATTCGGGGTACCGCAGATGTTGATGTTCGACTGCCAGATATTGCCACAGGCAGCAGCATGACAATGCTCCATCACATCCTCGCCCTGATAATTGATCTCGTGGTTGCAGGCAAAATGAGTATGGCCGCAGAAGAGTTCATATCCTCCCTTAAATGGCTTCAGCAGAGAGAGTAGGAGAGAGAGGCGGGAAGAGGAATAATGCCCCTCCTCATTGGCATTGGTCAGCGGCTTCGCCTTGCTGAACGGCGCATTGCCGAAGGTAAAAGGAATGTGATAGCAGAGTACCACCTTCTTATCCTTAGGCGTAAGGGCCAGATTCTGCTTCAGCCACTTCACCTGGCGCTCGCGCAATTCTCCAGGAGAATAATAAGACATGCCGCGATGGAAGAAGCAGTTGTTGATGCAGACATAATGCACATCGCCACGATCGAAGGAAAAATCGGTAGGACCGAAATTCTCCTCCCACTTCCTGCGGTAGAGTGCCTTTCCATCCTGGTCGTGATTGCCGATTACAGAGAAAAGGCGCATCTCAGAAGAGCCCAATGCCTGGCGTATCTGACGCTCCAGCTTGGCGTTGTAGCCGCCATAATACTGCACGTCATCACCCATGCTCAGTCCATATACGGGAGTTCCGGCAGGAAGACTCTTGATGGTTTGCTTGATGTCTGCCATCGTCTGTGTGGTGAATCTTTCTACATCGCTCTTCTTGATGGGATTATCATCCGGAGAAGTATAGTAGGGGCTGTAGGCATTGGTAACCTGCGGGTCGCCGATGACTATCATCTTATAACTCGTCTCCTTGCCGCCAGGCAATCTGCGCAGCGTAAAATTATAGATTTTCTTCTTCTTGGATACAGTTTGGTAGAAATAAGCCGTGCGGTCGGTTGCCGAATGGGTAGGTACCTCGCAATCGGCAGGCACGGAATAATAGATGAAGCGAGCCAAACTGTCTCGCTTCATCTTATATCTTCCGTGGGAATCGGTCTTTACGCAGTTGAATCCATCGCTCACGATGACTCCAGCCACTCCCCTTCCCTCGGTATCTTTCAAGGTACCTGATATTCTGAAATCCGGCTTTGCTACAGGCTTCTTCTTCAGCGTATCAGCCACCTGCGGCTTCTGCCTGTTCACCAGCACGGGCACCTTGACAGGAAGCTTATCCGCATGTTTGAGAAGACGCAAGGTAACTCCTATTGCCACGAGAACGCAGCAAACGAAGACGATGATACCTGTATAAATCTGATTTCTTTTCATTTACCTTCGAGATTTTTACTTCACGATAGAACTGAACGGATTGCGGGTTCCCTTGGCACCCACCAGGAATGCCTTGGCACTACCGAACTTCAGGAACATGTCGAGACGCACTGGCACATGGTTGTCATCATCGGTGATGTAGAAATCAACTATCTTCTTCCATTTCTCGTCCTTCAGTTCCATATATTCCAGGCGCAGGCAGCGATACTTGATGCCATTATCCGCCTTCACGGTTACCTTGCCGCCAAACTTCAACTGCGCAGGAGTGCGTCCGTTACCATCACAGATAGGGAATCTTACGCTGTGTCCCTTCTTCCAGTTGGCTGGATCGAAGCTGCGGGCACGCAGGAAGATGTTCATCATGTCGAATACGCAGTCGTCGTAAGAAGCCTTCTTGTGCTTATGCTCGCCGTGCTTGTTCTGATAATGCAAATTTACATTGCACTTGCCGCCCGCATAGTTGTAGAAAACTTCATCCACCGTATATCGCTTGCCTTCGCGGGCACCCTTGCGGAAATACATAGGAGCCATATCGGTGCCTGTATAGCAGAGCAAAGTATCGCGGAGAACGAAGAAATCGTCCACCTTCTTATTACCACGGGTTACAAGCGAACCGCGATAGGCTGGCTTGCCCTTGTGGGTGGTCTGTACCACCGACATGCTGGCTGTGCCCGCCTTTACCCATACAAACTTCCAGTTGTAATAGAGATTGTAAGTCAGGAATTCTCCCGACTTAAAAGCCGTATTACGGAAAGTACACTGGGCCGATACAGAAGTATTGACCAAAAGTAGCAACATGGCTACTATAAATGACTTAAGTAACTTCATATCCTCTTACATTTTAGGAATGTACTGGATGCCGAGTTTGGCGGCACGCTGTGCATTCTGGTTTTTAACTTTCTTCTCTTTGTCTGGCTTCTGCTTGGTGATGGCTCCCGGCTTCTGTCGGGAGAGTTCACGAGCCGTAGGATCCCAGCTTTCGGTAAGGTCCCACTTAGCCTTGCATTCTATCTCTTCCGGATAGTAATACACCTCTTCGGCTTGCTGGTCCTTATCGTAATCGCCCGTATCCCACACGCCATTGTCATTTCTATCTACGATGAGACGCATGTAATACTTCTGCGGTTTCAGATAATAGAACTCCGCCACGCCATTCACCGCCTTCACCTGCTTCACCATCTTATCCTGGGAATCAAGAAGCTGTACCAGGAGTGGCTGGTCGTGGAGCGAGGTGATGTTAACCAGCAGGGTGCCGTAGGTATCCAGCGAGTTGACCTTGAAGCCTTGCTTGACAGGCTTGGAAGCCAATCCATAAATATCCTCAAAGGCAGCAGAATCTACCTCCAGACTGTATTCTATATCCGGGCGCCACTCGCCCCGCAGTTCATATCTTCTGTTTCCTGCCGGCAGAAATTCCATCGGTGCCCGATACCAGAGGGTATCATGCTTGGCATAAAGATGGATGGCGGCAGTATCTGCCTTTGCCAGAGGAGTTGGGAAGGTGAAGAAGATGTTCCTGTCGGGGTCCAGCTGCGATGACACGCTCAGTTGCACATCGAGCGGCTTTACCTGCATCACCGAATCGTATGGTTCGCCCTTCTTCTTCTTTTTCTCCTGCTTCTTGGTCCAGGCAGCCAGTTCCTTCTCTAGAGCCTTCATTCGCTTGGCGTATGGTTCCTTGGAGAGGATTTCCTGGGTGGAATCGGTCTTGTTGACCAGCACTCCCGTACTGTCGGTCATGCGATAGGTGATGTCCATGAGCAATGTATCCTGGTTCACCAATGCCGTATCCTTGAGCCAATAGGTTATCGTATCCTTCTTCTCGGATGCTTCTATCAGGAAAGCATCCTGGGCATCGAAGTTAAGTCCCTTGATCTGTGGCAGGATGGAATCTCCATAACTGAAGAACAGCGAGAAACAGTTAGCTTTCTGTCGCTCTGCCTTCAGGAAATATCTGTCTGTAAGCGGCTCAGTGAAAGCCTTCAGCACGATGTTATCTGGCAGGAAATGGGTATATTTCACCTGGTCAATCGACTTGATGCGCAGGGAATCAATCCAGGTGGTATCCTGCCTTACATCCGGTTTGCTGGATGGCACGATAATGTCGTGTGAGAAAGCAATCTTCTCGCTCTTCTGATTGAACATATAGTTGCCGTCCATATCCTGCAGGGCGTAGATGCGATAAGAACCCGGCGCCACACCCTTGATGACGAAGCGGCCACGGCTGTCGGTGCGGCTCACGCGCAGCATCGGTTTGGTGCGGAAGGCAGAGTCGGCATGGTCGGCATACAAGCCCACCAGGATGCCCTTGATAGGCTCCAGATTCTCGGCTTCGAGCACACATCCCGACACCTCCATGGTATCAATCACCTCGCCCGTGGAGAAACTGTAGGTATAGTTTCCCATCGGATTGCCCTCGTTGTTATCGCTGATGGCATCTGAGAAGTCGATGGTGTAGGTGGTGTTGGGCTTGAGGGAATCTACGAGCGAAATGGAGATTCGCTTTCCGGCTCCCTTGATTTCAGGCACTTCCAGCTGTGGAGGCGACACCACCACCTTCTCAGAAGGATTATCCAGCTTGATGAACTCATCGAAGTAGATATTGATTTTCTTCTGATTCACTTTCGTGGCACCATCGCCCGGCGTGGCTCCTACCACCTTGGGAGGAGTCTCGTCAAACCATCCGCCATCGGGCTGTCCCATCTTGGCACAGGAAGCCAACAGCAGGAGGACCAGCAGATAGAAGGGCAAAAACAGGGAGTTTGCCTTCATCCGATGCACCAACAGGTTCTTTATAGCGTTCTTATTCATCATTATTATCTGTATTTCTAAGGTATCCCCCCTCTCCTATCTGCTGCCAGAAAGAAGAGAAAGGTATTACTGGTTCATGATGAGCATCTCATCTATGTTCTTGCGACTGTTGCTCAGGCGAGGAATCTTGTGCTGGCCACCCAGCTTGCCCTTGCTCTTGAGCCACTCGTTGAAGAGTCCCGGCTTAGCCTTGACTATCTCCAGATGCTGCAGGGTGACGTCGTGGAATCGCTTCGCCTCGTAATCGCTGTTGATTTCCTGCAACTTCTGGTCGAGCAATCGGGCGAACTCATCCAGGCTGGCTGGTTCCTGAGAGAACTCGATGAGCCACTGGTGGCGGCACTTGGCATTGCTGTCCATATAAACCGGAGCGGCGGTATATTCAGCCACCTGGGCTCCCGTCTTCTCGCAAGCATAGGCCAATCCCTTTTCGGCATTATCCATGATCAGTTCCTCGCCAAAGGCGTTGATGAAATACTTGGTACGACCCGTGATGACAAACTTATATGGGTTCACGCTGGTAAACTGCACCGTATCGCCTATCATATAGCGCCACAAGCCGCAGGATGTGGTGATGACCATGGCATAGTTCTTGCCCACTTCCACGCCCCAAAGCGGAACGACGGTAGGATTATCGCTGCCAAACTCATCCATCGGGATGAACTCGTAGAACACGTCGTAATCTATCATGAGCGACATGGCAGGGTCTGCAGGGTCGTCCTGCAAGCCGAAGAAGCCCTCGCTGGCATTGTAGGTCTCCATATAATGCATGTTAGGAGAAGTGATGAGTTGCTCATACTGCTTGCGGTAAGGCGTGAAGGCGATGCCGCCATGGAAGAACACCTCCAGGTTTGGCCACACTTCCTCCAGATGCTTCTTGCCGGAAAGCTCCATCACACGCACCAACACACTGAGCATCCAGCTAGGGACACCCGAGATATTGGTCACGTTCTTGTTCAGGGTTTCATGGGCAATGCGGTCGCGCTTCACCTCGAAGTCGCTGAGCAGAGCTGTCTCCTTCTTTGGCACGCGCACCATGTTGGCAAGCGGATTGATATTCTCGATGAGAATGGCGCTCAAGTCGCCCACCAGACTGCCCGACACATTATAGTTAGGCGAATGGCTACCGCCGAGAATCAGGCTTTTGCCATCGAAAATCTTGCTCTTAGGATTATTGCGCAGATAATATGCCACGGCATCAAAGCCACCTTTGTAATGGATGTTCTGCAATCCATCCTGCGAAACAGGAATAAACTTACTCTTGTCGTTGGTGGTACCCGAAGATTTGGCAAACCACTTCACCTGTCCCGGCCAAAGGATATCCTTTTCACCATGTCGCATACGGTCGATATCCCCCTTCAATTCCTCGTAGGTGTTGACCGGCACATTCTGGGCAAACTTCTCGTAACTGTTTGTTGTATTGAGTAAATGCTTCACACCATACTCGGTGTTTTTTCCCGATGCCAAAAGGCGCATCAGTACATCATGCTGCAATGTCTCTGCATCATGTACATACTTCTCCAAGCTCTTCTGGCGAGGCTTGAAAACATTACTTACTATCGTTGTTAAACTCATATCTAGATATATATACCTTATAAAGTAGATGCAAAAGTAATTCAATCTTTTGATATAGAGAAAGTTTTTACTGTTTTTTAATACAAATAAGAAAAAATACTCCCATGAGCCGCATCAATGATGCCTTCTCATGGGAGTATTTCTCTTTAATGTAGCTTAGTTATATCTTATGAGATATAAAAACTATTCTCTCTCTTCTGCAAAAGCAGCTGCCTCGGCAGCAGCGATGATGTCCTCTCGGGTCATCTCCTTTGGCTCTGCCGTGATGTCGCTCAAGTCAAACTCGTCGTTTCCACCGGCTGTTTGCTGAACAGCAACCTGCTCTTCAGAGATAGCAATCTCCTCGGCCTTCTCTGTAACGGCAGAAGACTTTTCGGAATAAACCTCTTCCTTGAAAACATTCACGTGCTTCACTTCAGGCTCCTGCTTCTCTGCCTCCTGCGAGATGATGAAATCTTCCTTCACCTCGGTAGAAGGCACACCTTCCACAGGTTCCTCTTCCATCTTCGTACGGTTGGCCTTGGCAGTAAACACAGATTCAATATACTGCGGTTCCTTGCGCAAGCGCTCCAGGGTGAGCTTAGATGCAAGCTGCTGGCTCTCCTTCTTGGAGTAACCCTTGCCTTCTCCACCCTTCACACCTTCCATCACCACCTGATAGGTGAACACAGGGCTGCCGTTCTTATCCTTCTCCTGTCCCAGCATCACGAAGTCCAACTTCACACGGTTCTTCTGGCTCCATTCGATGAGTTTGCTCTTGAAGTTAACCTCCTTGTAAGCCACCTTGTCGATGTTTATCATTTTTGCCAGGATGCGCTTCTGCATGAATTGCATGCAGGCATCGTAACCGCGGTCCAGATAGATAGCTCCAACCAACGCCTCGAAAGCATTTCCTCCCATGTAACTGTTATGAGAAGAACTGTGACCATTGGATAATACGAGTTGGTTGATGCCCATCTCCTGGGCCAACTTGTTGAGCGTGTCGCGCTGCACTAGCTTGCTTCGGGTATTGGTCAGGAATCCCTCACGCTTGCCAGGGAAGTGCTGGTACACGATGTCGCCCACCACGGCATCCAGAACAGCATCACCCAAGAACTCCAGGCGCTCGTTGTTTACGGGCTTGCCCTTGGCGTTGCGGTGCATGATGCTCTTGTGCATCAGCGCCATCTTGTAATAACTGATGTCGTGGGGATAAAAACCTAGGATTTCGTACAAAGAAAAATAAAGCTCTTTATCCTTGCGGAAAGAGAGCTTTATTCTATCTATAAAATTATTCAGCATACTTCTTGAATACTACACAGCAGTTATGACCGCCGAATCCGAATGTATTGCTCAATGCTGCACGAACCTCACGCTTCTCAGCTTTGTTGAATGTGAAGTTCAGGTTGTAATCGAGCTCTGGATCGTTGTCACCCTCTTCGTGGTTGATAGTAGGAGGAACGATATCGTTCTTCACACTAAGAACACAAGCCATAGCCTCTACTGCACCAGCAGCACCGAGGAGGTGACCAGTCATTGACTTAGTAGAACTGATGTTGAGCTTGTAAGCAGCATCACCGAAGACAGCCTTGATAGCCTTAGCCTCAGAGATATCACCTACGTGGGTAGATGTACCGTGAACATTGATATAGTCAATGTCCTCTGGCTTCAGATTGGCATCAGCAAGTGCACGCTCCATAACGAGCTTAGCACCAAGACCCTCAGGATGAGATGCTGTGATGTGATAAGCGTCGGCACTCTCGCCCTCACCTACCATCTCAGCATAAATCTTCGCACCACGAGCCCTAGCGTGCTCCAGCTCCTCAAGAATCAAGCAGCCAGCACCCTCGCCCATGATAAATCCATCGCGGCTAGCGCTGAATGGACGTGAAGCATGCTCAGGATCATCATTACGTGTTGACAACGCATGCATGGCATTGAAACCACCTACGCCACAAGCGCAGATAGCAGCCTCGGCACCACCGCTAACAATGATGTTTGCCTTACCCAAGCGAATCAGGTTGAAGGCATCAGCCAATGCATTGCTAGAAGATGCGCAGGCAGATGTTGTGGTATAGTTTGGTCCGTGGAATCCGAAATGGATTGAAATCTGACCAGATGCGATATCAGCAATCATCTTAGGGATGAAGAATGGGTTGAACTTAGGACCGTTCTCCTCGTGAGTAGCGAAATACGACACTTCATCCTCGAAAGTCTTGATACCACCGATACCAACACCGAATACAACACCAACGTTGTTCAAATCTTCTGTTTCAAGATCAATGTTCGCATCCTTTACACCCTGCATAGCGGCAATCATAGCCAACTGGGTATAACGGTCGA
>ERZ1034952.2480-NODE-2480-length-13566-cov-16.125971_pt1 | contig 13566 bp, 12 predicted proteins | sample MGYA00520625_ERZ1034952 | MGnify/ENA primary metagenome ERZ1034952 (study PRJEB33766, sample SAMN09781773) | gut metagenome | biome: gut microbiome | host: Homo sapiens | place: Madagascar | study: EMG produced TPA metagenomics assembly of the PRJNA485056 data... | reverse complement strand
CTCGGCGTGGACACCGTGGTCTGCGGCACCGACAACCTGAGCCACATTCTCGAGCGGGAGATCGAGACGGATACCATCCGCCAGCTCCTCTCTCTGGGCAGCGGCACGGCCAGCCTGAATGAAATTTTGCTGCCCGAGAATTTCCTCTACGCGGGCAAGGCCATCATGGACATCCCCATCCCAGGCGACACCATCCTGATCAGCATCACCCGCGACACCGAGTTCATCATCCCCCACGGCAGCACGATCCTGCTGCCCTGGGACCACATCCTCTGCCTGACCCGTGACGACAGCCTGCACGAGCTGACCGAGGCCTGGGGCCTCAGCGATAAGTGACGGAGCAGGAGCTGCGGCGCACCGCCGTCATCATCCCGCCTACTGGCCGGGCCGTCCTCTGCGTCTGGGCGGCGGTGCCGGGGCTGTTCGCTGCGCCCTTCGTGTTCTGGCAGGGCGTCGCCGCCGGAGCGGGTTTCTGCCTGCTCTGGGGCTTTCTGGTCTACTGCCTCTGGGCGCGGGCCTGCAGCTTCGCTGCTGTGCTGGGGGAACGGACCGTGACGGTCTACTCCGGCGTTGCGCTGCCGGTGCGTCAGGTGCTTCCCCGCCGGGCTGTTACCAGCGTCCGGCTGCTCCGGACGCCCCTGCTGCGGCTGGGCGGCGTCTCGCTGCTCATCGTGGCGGCCCCGGGTGCGAAGCTCTTTCTGCCCGCCATCCCGGCCCAGCAGGCCGGGCTTCTGGCCCACATTCTGGCGGAGGATGCACCATGACCCGACAACGGCATTACCACCCCCTCGCCGCCCTCCGCTTCCTGCGCAAGGCGGTCGTCGTCTGCCTGCTGCCGCTGGCGAATGCCCTGCTGGAGTTCAGCCTGAACGCTCTGCTCACAGCTCTGCGGCAGGACGCCGCGCTTCTGCTCTTCCTCTGCGGGGCCAGCTCCATCCTGCTGGAAGCCAGCAGCTGGGCGCTGGATGAGGCCGGTGTGCTCCGGCTGCGGTGGGCGTTCATCTCCAAGCGGGAGCGCATCATCCGGGGCGAAGCTCTGGCCGCACTGACCATTGAGCGGCCGCTTTTCTTTCGGCTGCTCGGGGCCAGCCGGGTGGTGCTCTACCCGGTGGGCCAGCCTGCCAAGCGAGCCGTCACCCTTTATTTGCACAAAGAAGACGCGCAGGAGCTTGCTGACCGCCTGATGCCTGTCCGGGACCCGGTCTGCCACCGCCCTGCCGGGGGCGAGCGGGCCGCGCTGGTGGTTTTGGGTGCCAACGGTCTGTCCACGCTGGCGCTGACCTATTTGGCCATCCGGCAGAGCCGACCATTTCCCCTCACCGCCGAGGCGGTAGCCCTCTCCCGGCTGAACGTCCTCGTCCGGTTCGCGGCCCACTGGCTGCCCGCCGGTGCGGCGTGGATGCTGGTGCTGACCGGGGCGCTCTTCGGCATCAGTCTGGCCCGCAGTTTTGTCCAGACCGTCCATTATACGGTCTGGCACACTGCCGACCAGCTGGGCAGCCGGGGCGGCTGGCTGTCCCGGTTCGAGTTTCGGGTGCGGAGCAGTGAGATAAGCTACGCGGACGTCCGCGTCTCCCCCATCGCCCGGCTCATGAAGCGCTGGCCGGTATTCGTGGTGGCAGGCAGCTGCCGCCCGGAACTGCCGCTTTTCGTCTACCGCTCCGGGCAGGAAGAGCTGTTCCGGGAGCTGCTGCCCGAGTTCCGGATGCCGCCCGACACCCGGCACGACCTCACCCACCGCAGCGCCGTTTTCTTTGCGCCTGCCGGCATCCCGTTCGGGCTGTGCCTGCTGCTGGTGCTGGTCTCCCGCAGCGTTCTGCCTGCCCTCACAGGGACATTGCTCATCCCGACAGCGGTATTTGCCGTCTTTCTGGCGGGCGGGCTGATGGGCTGGCTGAAAGAGGGCATCTGGCTCCGGGAGGGCCGGTTCACCCTGCGGCGGCAGAAGGGTGTTTATCTCCACTGCATCTGTGTGTTCCACCCGGATGTCTGCCTGCGCACCTTCCAATCGCCCTGGGCGGCACGTTATCAGCGCATGACGCTGACTCTGGCTCTGCCCGGGCAGGTGCGGCTCAAGGTGCGCAGCATCCCCGTGCGGGACGCTGCGCCCTGTCTCAACGCTTTGGAACAGAAAACATAAAACAAAAGGAAGTCTGATTCTCATGATAAAAACCATTCTCTTCGATTTGGACGGCACCTTACTGAACACCATCGACGACCTGGCCGACGCGGCCAACTGGGTCTGCACCCAGCACGGCTGGCCGACCTTTCCAGTAGAGACCTACAAGCACTTCGTGGGCAACGGCATCCCGAAGCTGGTGGAGCGCTTTTCCCCGGAAAACGCCCGGACGCCCGAACAGCTTGCCGCCACGCTGGCCGAGTTCTCGGCCCGGTATGACGCCCACAAGGAAGACAAAACGGCCCCCTATCCCGGCATCCTGGAACTGCTGGCCGCGCTGAAGGTCGAGGGCGTCCAGACCGCCGTTTTTTCCAACAAAGCGGACGCTTTTTGTGGAAAGATCATCGAGCACTACTTCGGCCCGGGCAGCTTTTCGCTGGTGCGGGGCAGCCGCCCCGGTGTTCCCACCAAACCCGACCCGGCTGGCGTCTACTCCCTGATGGCTGACCTCGGCGCAGACCCGCAGAGCACCCTTTTCGTGGGCGACAGCGACGTAGACATCCTTACGGGACACAATGCCGGTCTGCCCGCTCTGGGCGTTCTCTGGGGCTTCCGGGGCGAAGCAGAGCTGACCGCCGCCGGTGCCGATGCTCTGGCCGCAAAGCCAGAGGATATTCTGGCCTATCTTCATCACTGAAAACGGAATACGGCCCTGCCGGGACGCTGAAATGCATCCTGGCAGGGCCGTAGTTTTTGCAAAAAGAACTGATGGAAAAATACCGCGAGTGAGCGGCTGAACCATTCCTCAAACAAAGAAAAAGCGATTCAAAAGCGCTATTTTACAATTTTCCGCTTTTTTGATATACTCGAGCTATAGAACGATCCCCGGCAGAACACCGAGGGACATTGAAACAGGAGGTTGCAACTTATGGGCTTTTTAACTGGTAAAACCGCCATCATTACCGGCGCAGGGCGCGCTGTCCTGAAGGATGGGAGCTGCGGCTCCATCGGCTACGGCATCGCCACCGCATACGCCAAGGAGGGCGCGAACCTCGTCATCACAGGCCGCAATGTCAAGAAGCTGGAAGCAGCCAAGCAGGAGCTGGAAAGCCTCTACGGCATCAAGGTGCTGACCGTGCAGGCCGATGTCTGCGCGGGCGGCGACAACGAGGCCACTGTGGCAAATGTGGTCAAGCAGGCTGTCGATACCTTCGGCGGCATTCAGGTGCTCATCAACAATGCACAGGCTTCGGCCTCCGGCGTGCCGCTGGCCGAGCACACCACCGAGCAGTTCGATTTGGCCATCTACTCCGGCCTCTACGCCGCTTTCTACTACATGAAAGCCTGCTACCCCTATCTGGCTGAGTCTCACGGCAGCGTCATCAACTTCGCTTCCGGTGCTGGCCTCTTCGGCAACTTTGGCCAGTCGGCCTATGCTGCCGCCAAGGAGGGCATCCGCGGTATGTCCCGCGTCGCCGCCACCGAGTGGGGCAAGGACGGCATCAACGTCAACGTGGTCTGCCCGCTGGCATGGACAGCCAAGCTCGAGCAGTTCAGGGACGCCTACCCCGACGCTTTCAAGGCCAACGTCAAGATGCCCCCCATGGGCCACTACGGCAACGCTGAGACGGAGATCGGCCGTGTCTGCGTCCAGCTGGCCATGCCAGACTTCAAGTATATGTCCGGCGAGACCCTGACGCTGGAAGGCGGCATGGGCCAGAGACCGTAAAACGACATCATCTGCTTCCTTGCATAACGAACCCCCGCCTGCACTATCCGGCAGGCGGGGGTGATTTTTTATGATGCAGTTTCCAGTGGGTCGGCTACGACCACAGAAGACTCATATAGTTCGATGGGGTCGAGGTCGATGCAGTTGCACGGGTCAAAATCTCCGTTGACATCCCATGCCGCCGTATCATTCAGCACCGTCAGATGCTCCCGAAAGAAGTTTTCGTCCCGCATCGGCTCAAACACGCCGCCGCGTTTCAGAATCGGCTTTGCATCGTACAGCCGCACTGAGCCATCGCTGAAATAGAGATAGAGCGTAAAGTTCTCTCCTGCAACCGCCTGCAGGACTTTCGGCATATATTCCATAGCGGCCCTCCTGTTCAAATCAAAGGCTCCACATGATTCAAAGGCTTTGCGTCTCTGGCAAGCTCCCAGTTCTGCACTAAGCTTCTCATATATGTCTGTCTTCGATTCCGGGATCTGAATAGTAGTAACTATAGTAGATATTTCGGCAAGTCAAGCCATATGATTTATCCATCAATAAGACCTAAAATCCAATTCACCCATCCCATTACAGTCGATGCACGTCTTCCGTATGTGCTATCTTTCTCCACATGATATAAATTTGATTCTTTCATGATTTCTATTATCGTCCACAAATCTGGCATTTCTCCACTTTCCAAATGCCTTTTAAGAACTTGATTAAACACTTGATGCTTGAGAATTTGTCTAACGATTAGTAACTGACGTTCTTTATACCCCATCTCCAGTAACTGTCTCGCAAGTGGTGTCAGACTAAATTCAACATTCTTATCCGTATCCCGACTTTTGTAAATAAAGCCCAAATACCGCCCCGCATCCGTATAATAATTTGTTTGGCGCTCATTGAACGCGTACTCTTCTGTAATCTCTTGTTTTTTTAGCGCGCCTTCTCCTAACAGCTGCAAGAGATTGATTAGTCTTTCCATACTATTTGCCTGTGGAAAAGGGATTTCTGGTTCTTGAACAATTGGAGTATTTTTAAGCAGCCTTTCTATATCTTCTAAAAGAATCTCCGTAGCTATTATATACTTTTTTCTTTTTACAAGTCTTAATGAATTATAATTCTGTGGATTCTCAAACTGATACTGATATAGATCAAATAATCCATTTGAGTAAATAAGAAAAATTGGTTTAACTTCCTTTGTTGTCCGATCTTTCCATGTCCTATATGGATAATACAGTTGCCTAATAAGAAAGTCTTCAGCTAAGTCCATCTTTTTTGCTTCGAACAATGAAAGATACCGTATTCCCTCATATCCTGCATCAATCTCAATCTGCGAGTTTGAAACTTCGACATGACTCCTTCCCGTCTTTGTTTCTATGTCAAATTCAAATGCACCAGAACTCATTCGTCCATTTACGGTGGGCATAATTTTTTCATCTTCCAGAAAATCTTTTAGTATTCCACTAGCCCCTGCAAAGTTTAAGGCTATTGCCTCACTCGTAAGGAACTGTGGCGCGAGGCTCTGAAGATAATCCGGAGCAAAGACCTTTTCGGGTTCTGTTTCAGGCTGTTCAAAAGCTTTATACGCCTCAAAGCTTGAAATAATATATCTTCCTCTTGTTATTGGAAGAATTGACAACCCATTATTTAAAAATATTTGTGGTAAATTTGCTTTATGGTCAAATTTAGTCATTAAGCGCGGTTCTCGTACTTCTCTGATCCGATCTGCGCTAATAACAACTCTGCCATCCCGCTCAATTCTGTCCAACAAATTATACTTTTTAAACAGCAGTTCCCACGCTTCATCATTCATTCCCATAGTTTCTTATAACCACCTCGTCAACTGCTCCACGTTTATTCGCATTCGAATTTATTGCACGTTTTGCTTTCACAAATGAAATATTATAACCTTTATATAATTCTCGAATGAATTGAGTCGACGAATTAGAGAGCATAAACTTTATATCTCTTTTATCCAGTTCATCACAGCACTCTTTTAGCCGTATTTGTTCATCCCTATTAAATCCCCCTTTATTATAACCAGTAAAACTCGCTGTATCTGACGTGGGATCATACGGCGGATCCAAATATACAAAACTTCCCTTTTTTAATTTTGCAAGCACGTCGCTAAAATCCGTACTGCGAAAAGCAATATCATTTGTCTTTAGATATTTTCCCACGGCTTTCAAAATTGGTTCATTCACAATATTAGGATTTTTATAGTTACCAAATGGCGTATTAAACTCTCCCGCAGAATTAACTCTAAATAGTCCATTAAAGCACGTTTTGTTCAAATAAATCAGTCTTGACGCCTTTTCAATTTTTGATAGCGAATTGTATACTTCCTTATCCCTATCAATATCTCTCATTGCATAAAAGTACTCTTCATTATTTTCATGCTTTTTCAGCGATTCAATCAGTTCCTCTGGATAATCCCGAATCACCTCATACATCGCAATGAGCTCTGTATTCAAATCATTTACAATTGCTTTTTTAGGTTGCAGGGAAAAAAGGACTGCCGCTCCTCCTAAAAAGGGTTCGCAATATACTGTATATTTTTTTGGAAACAATGGCGTCAACTCATCTAAAAGCTGTCGCTTTCCTCCAACCCACTTTACAACTGGGGCAACAAGTCTATTTTTCACTATGTCCCATCTCCTTTATTGCTACGTCAATTTTATTATAGCAAAAAGTGTCCTTTTAAACAACCTTTTTTTGTTCTTATGCCATTATTTCAGAAATTCTCAATACAGGTCAAATAAACATCCACCAGCCGAGCTGGTGTTTTTTCATATGCGGGCATACCCTCTATTCTTGGCCATGCGTCAAACGCACAAGATAGACCTTATCAGTTGCCAACGAATTATCGGCTAGGCTCTTCTGGAATTTTGTAAAGTGCGCTTTTATTGATTTTAAGTCGCTCTACCAGCTTCATAGCTCGCAAACTTTAATTAGCACTCATACAATATAGCTTCTACTATTCCAAAATTCTTCGTTTGAGTCTCATTACTCACCGATATAATCTTTATCGAACCACTCGCCTAGCGAGTGGTTTTAGATATACAATAAAAAATCCTCTACACAATGTGCAGAGGATTTTTATGACCCGTACGGGAATCGAACCCATGTTACAGCCGTGAAAGGGCCGTGTCTTAACCGCTTGACCAACGGGCCTTACAAATACAGAGCTTCGCTAAAACCTCCGACTTTCATCGTCCACTACTGCGGACGACCGTCCCCCTTATCTTAGCGAAACTCTGTAACGTGGTAGCGGTAACTGGATTTGAACCGGTGACACTTCGGGTATGAACCGAATGCTCTAGCCAACTGAGCTATACCGCCATATTTATTTGTTGCACTTGAACAGTGCTTTATTATTATATCCAACAACCCCCGTTTTGTCAACAACTTTTTCAAAAAAATCTTCAATTTTTTCATTCTTTCTAATTTTATACGTCTGTACGCAAAAAGTCCCCGCCATCCTGTATGAATGGCGGGGACTTTCAACATTTTGTTGGAGAATGGTGGAAAGCAGGCTTACTTCTTGTGGACAGGCACCATGACCTCGAGGCCGCCCATGTAGGGCTGCAGGACCTTGGGGATGGTGACACTGCCATCGGCCTGCAGATGGTTCTCGAGGAATGCGATGAGCATACGCGGAGGAGCCACGCAGGTGTTGTTCAGAGTGTGGGCCAGATAGGTCTTACCATCCTTGCCCTTGACGCGGATGTGCAGGCGGCGGGCCTGTGCATCGCCCAGGTTGGAGCAGGAGCAGACCTCGAAGTACTTCTGCTGGCGGGGGCTCCAGGCCTCGATATCGCAGCTCTTGACCTTCAGGTCAGCCAGATCGCCGGAGCAGCAGTTCAGCTGGCGCACGGGGATCTCCATGCTGCGGAACAGCTCCACAGACATCTGCCACAGCTTCTCGTACCAGTCGGCGCTCTCCTCGGGGCGGCAGACCACGATCATCTCCTGCTTCTCGAACTGGTGGATGCGGTAGATGCCGCGCTCCTCGATGCCGTGTGCGCCCTTCTCCTTGCGGAAGCAGGGGCTGTAAGAGGTCAGGGTCAGGGGCATCTTGCTCTCGTCCAGCGTCTGGTCGATGAAGCGGCCGATCATGGTGTGCTCGCTGGTGCCGATGAGGTACAGATCCTCACCCTCGATCTTGTACATCATGGCGTCCATCTCAGGGAAGGACATGACGCCCTGCACCACGTTGCCGTGCATCATGAAGGGCGGGATGACATAGGTGAAGCCCTTGTCGATCATGAAGTCACGGGCATAGGCCAGAACGGCCTCGTGCAGGCGGGCGATGTTGCCCAGCAGATAGTAGAAGCCATTGCCGGCCACGCGGCCTGCGGCGTCCATATCAATGCCGTCGAAGCTCTCCATGATCTCGGTGTGGTACGGGATGGGGAAATCAGGCACGACCGGCTCACCAAAGCGCTGAGCCTCGACATTGTAGGTGTCATCCGGGCCGATGGGTACGCTGGGGTCGATCATCTGGGGGATGGTGTACATGATCTCCTGAATGCGTTCAGCCAGCTTTGCCTCCTCGGCTTCCAGCTCTGCCATCTTGTCGGCGTCAGCCTTGACAGCGGCGTTGTTGGCGTCGATCTGAGCCTGCAGCTCGGCCTTCTTGGCCTCGTCGTCGCACTTCTTCAGCTGGCCGAACAGAGGACCGTTGGCCTTGCTCAGCTTGTTGCGGGCAGCCTTCAGGGACTCGACTTCCTTCAGGCACTCGCGGTACTTGGCGTCCTTCTCGATGACTTCGTCAACGAGGGGGAGCTTTGCATCCTGAAACTTCTTCTTGATGTTTTCCTTGACCGCATCCGGGTTGTCGCGGACAAATTTGATGTCAAGCATGATAACTCTCCTTATACTCTATTTGCTTGCACAGGGAGCGTTCCCCGCTGTGCCGTTCAAAGGCGGTGTTCCCCGCCTTGGTACGCATTTCTAATAACTTTTCTGCTTAGGCTCTCCTATTAGGAGAGCTGTCGAGCGATAACGAGACTGAGAGGTTACTCCACGCTGTACTGCCCCAGCAGATTTGCAAAGGCTTTCAGCTGGTCGTCCGAATAGAAATGGACGGTAAGCTTTCCCTTGCCGTCGTGGTAGGCCACGCGGACTTCGCTGCCCAGCGCCTGCTTGAGGCTTTCTTCCACCTCCACCGGCAACGCACTCGGCAGCGGCGCGGCCACAGGCTCTTTTGCGGGCTTTGCCAGCTTTTTGCACAACGCTTCGGCCTGACGGACGTTCAGCTGGTTGTCCGCTATCATCTGAGCCGCTTCCTCCTGCAGCTCCGGCGTAGGCAGGCCCAAAACGACCTTTGCGTGTCCGATCGTAATGAAGCCGCTTTTCAGCAGTTCCAGCACTGTTTCCGGCAGGCTCAGCAGCCGCAGGCTGTTGGCCAGTGCGCTGCGGCTCTTGCCCAGCTTGCGGGCGGCCTGCTCCTGGGTCAAATCGCAGCGGGTCATCAACTCACGGATGCCGGCCGCCTCTTCCACGGGGTCAAGGTCTTCGCGCTGCAGGTTCTCCACCAGCGCAAGCTCCATGGCCTGCTCATCGGTCACGTCCTTGACGATGACCGGCACCTCAGTAAGGCCCGCCATCCGGCTGGCCCGCCAGCGGCGCTCGCCTGCCACGATGAGGTAGCCGCCGGACGGCTTCGGGCGCACCGCAATGGGCTGCAATAAACCGTGCTCGGCGATGCTGGCCGAAAGCTCTGCCAGCGTCTCGTCGTCGAAGGTCTTGCGGGGCTGGCCGGGGTCTGGCTCGATCTCCCGCAGGGGCAGCGTCTCGATTCTGGTATCTGACTCAAAGCTGGGGGCGGCGTCCTCAAACAGACTTTCCAGCCCCCGGCCCAGTCCTCCTCTTCCTTTTGCCATTGGTCTCCTCTCTCCCTCAGCCGTCCATCTTCACATCGGCCAGCCCCATCGTCTCGACCGGTTCCGCTGCAGCTTTTCCGCGGCGGCGCTTGGGTGCAGCTTCGGCGGGGCGGTTGCTCTTCGCGAACTCGATGGCAAGATCCATATACGCCTCGCTGCCCTTGCCCTTCGGCTCATAGAAGTTGATGGGCTGGCCATAGCTGGGAGCTTCCGAGATGCGGATGCTGCGAGGGATGGTGGTCTGATACACCTTGTTTCCAAAGTATTTCTTGACCTGCTCCACCACCTGCAGTGTCAGGTTATAGCGGACAGAGAACATGGTGAACACCACGCCTTCGATGTCCAGATAGGGGTTGTACTTCTTGCGGACGGTCTTAAGAGTGCTGATAAGCTCCGACAGACCTTCCAGCGCATAATACTCGCACTGCACCGGGATGAGGATGCTGTCGCAGGCACACAGGCCGTTCAGCGTCAGCAGGTCAAGGCTGGGCGGGCAGTCGATGAAGATAAAGTCGTAATCCTTCTGGATGGGGGCCAGCGCCTTGCGCAGGCGGCTCTCGCGGCCCGGTAGGTCGATCATCTCAAGGCTGGCACCCGCGAGGCGGGTGTTGGAGCCGATGACGTCGGTGCGAAACTCCGTCTTGCGGACAGCCTGCCGCGCGTCGGCCTCGCCGATGAGAATTTCATATGTACCAATATCTACACTCCGCTTGGAAATACCATAACCGGTGGTGGTGTTGCCCTGTGGGTCGAGGTCTACGATGAGCACTTTTTTGCCCAGCGCCGCCACGCAGGACGAGAGGTTGACGGCTGTGGTGGTCTTGCCCACGCCGCCCTTCTGGTTTGCAACAGCAACGATTTTTGCCACGCTACTTGCTTCCTTCCGGGAAAAAGATTTGTTCCACATGGAACATTTCGAGGACGAAGCCCGCCGTTTTCCCCTCAGCAGGTCCCTTATACAGCTTAGTATAGCACATCAGCGCGGCTTTTTGAACTGGTTCTTTATAATTTTACGGTGGGAAATGCAGATTCAGCATCTATTTTTTGCATTCTTTGAGGTTAAAAATTGATTTTTGCAGTAAAGCTGTAGCGTAGAGGCAGCTTGCTTTGCATTAGAGCCAATTCTTCTTTAAGCAGGTTCGCGCGCCTGTGCGCGGGGCAGGTTTTATTCTTTCGGTCAAATAGCTTTGCGCTCCGCGCGGGCCAGAGGCAGAGCTGGTTTTTTCTTTAAGCTGGTTCTCGCGCTGGTGGCGCGGGGGATGTTTTCTCTTTTGGTCAAATGGCTTTGCGCTCCGCGCGGGCCAGAGGCAGGGAGGGGTGTTTCGAATCCCCCCTCCCTACCTCTGGACTCCACTCTCCCCGCAACGAGTTAAGGGCTGCTCGCCCTTAACAAGCCCAAAGAAGAAGTCGAAGCCCAAAAATGCTAGCCGCTTCGCTAAACGCATTTTTTTGTGCTTCTCCCATTTACGGCTTCGCCGATGGCGTTATGTCTTAGCAGAACTTTACGTCCAGCAAAAGCGTGAAGTCTGCTGCGGAGCAGCAAATCGGCGGAGGCTCAAAATGCGGTTAAGAGATCTTCGTGCGAATGCACGAATCTCCAGCATTTTGAGTTGGAGCCCACCTCTCTGGGGTTACTAGGGGCGAGCAGCCCCTAGTTCGTGCCTCCCGCGCCTCGAAAGTAGCGGGTGCTTTTCTGGTTCTCTTTTGGCACGCAAAAGAGAACTTGACCTCGCGTAACCGCGCTCTACCCCCGCGCCACAGGCGCGCGCAGCTGCTCAAAAGAAAAAGAGCCAATGTTCCACATGGAACACTGGCCCTCTCCCCTCACCTCTGTGCCGCTGCCGTCGGGATGCGCACGGTATACTCAATGTACCCATCCCGCTCTTCCCGGTGCGCCGTTGCCGGTACACCGTTGTCCGTCATCAGGCGGATGGCGTGGTCGATGGTATTCACAAAAATGCGGACGTCCTTCACCATTGAGATGCGGTGACGTCCCGGGGCAGCTGCGTTCAGCAGCTGCTCGATGTACAAGTCTGTAGCCCGGGCGTTCATCTTCCGCTTGGCGATGGTGATGAGTGCTTCACTGCGGCGGTTCTCCGGCAGACGCAGCACTGCCCGGGCGTGGCGTTCCGTCAGGCCGTTGTCCAGCACGAACTGCCGCTGGTCCTGGGTGAGCTGCAATAATCGCAGCTTGTTGGCCAGTGTCGGCTGAGCCATGCCAAGCCGCTTGGCCGCCTCCGCCTGCGTACAGTCCCACAAGACCATCACATCCCGCAGGCCCTGCGCCTGCTCGAAGGGGTTCAGATTCTCCCGCTGAAGATTTTCCAGAAGCCCCATCGCCGCCGTCTTGTCGTCGGCATAGTCGCAAAGGATGGCCGGGATGGTCTGCATCTTTGCCATCTTGCAGGCGCGGAGGCGCCGCTCCCCCGCCACCAGCTCATAGCCGTCTTCTTTTTTGCGCACGGCTATCGGCTGCAGTAAGCCGTTCTCCCGGATGCTGGCCGCAAGCCCCGCAAGCTCCTGCTCGTTGAAATTCGTCCGCGCCTGAAATGGCGACGGCTGGATGCTCTCAATCGGGAGAGCGTAGATTTTTCCGGCAGATTTCTTTCTCTCAAACATGATACCGCCCCTTTTCGTCTGGAATCGTCATGGTTTTCCACCCTTTCCCGGGAAAACGTGGAAAAGTCAGCTGCTTACATCCCCAGTTTACCAGAAAATAAAAGACCCTGCCAGAAGATTCGTTCGGCAGGGTCTTGCATTTTCTATTCGATGCTCCGTTATTTCAGCGGACTTTTCGCAATTTTTCCGCCGTTTCTGGGGTAGGCAGTCGGAGTTTGCGAAATCTTTTTGCAGAGGATGAGAGTACGGGTATCGCCGCCCGGAAGATGGAGGGTGCGGGTCTCTTTGTACTCGCCGCCCAGCTTCTTGATGGCGCCCCGGGCTGCGGCCAGCTCTTCTTCGCCGGAAGCGCCCTTCATGGCAAGGAAGTTTCCACCCACCTTCACCAGCGGCAGGCAGTATTCTGCCAGCATGGGCAGAGCCGCCACTGCGCGGGCCGAAGCCAAATCGAACTGTTCACGCCACGCCTTGCGAGCAGCTTCCTCGGCGCGCTCCTTGGCGAACTCCACACCGGTAAGGCCCAGCTGGCCGCAGGCGTATTTCAGAAACTCCACCCGCTTGCCGGTGGGTTCCATCAGGGTCAGCTCCAACTCGGGCTTGAAGATCTTCGTCACGATGCCCGGGAAGCCCGCGCCTGCACCGACATCCACCATCTTCCCTGCCACCTCAGGCTGAGAGGCAAAGAGCAGGCTGTCGAGGAAGTGCTTGTCCTCGATGCCCTCCGGGTCGGTGATGGCAGTCAGATTGACCTTCTGGTTGTACTCCACCAGAATCTCCGCAAAGGCGTCCAACTGGTCGAGCTGGGTTCCGGTGAGCGCGATGTTCCATGTGGAACATTTCTGTTCCAATCGGCTTTTATCGATCATAAACTTATCCTCATTTCACAAAAGCTTATCTCAATTTTCAAAAATAGCATTCATCAAAAAGGTATATTGCTGTCTCTCGCGCCGGTGGCGCGGGCAAAGCTCTCTTGCAGTTGGGCTTGGTTTTCTTTGAGCTGGTTCTCGCGCTGGTAGCGCGGGGGGATGTTTTCTCTTTTGGTCAAGCGGCTTGCGCTCCGCGCGGGCCAGAGGCAGGGAGGGGTGTTTCGAATCCCCCCTCCCTACCTCTGGACTCCACTCTCCCCGCAACGAGTTAAGGGCTGCTCGCCCTTAACAATTCCAAAGATGAGGTCGAAACGGAAAAAAGCTAGTCGCTGCGCTTAACGCTTTTTTCTCGTTTCTCCA
>ERZ1034952.2479-NODE-2479-length-13567-cov-4.365009_pt1 | contig 13567 bp, 9 predicted proteins | sample MGYA00520625_ERZ1034952 | MGnify/ENA primary metagenome ERZ1034952 (study PRJEB33766, sample SAMN09781773) | gut metagenome | biome: gut microbiome | host: Homo sapiens | place: Madagascar | study: EMG produced TPA metagenomics assembly of the PRJNA485056 data... | reverse complement strand
CGCATCAGTGTCGCCGAAGGCGAGGATGACGTTCATGTAGCCCTCGGTCGAGGGATCCCAGAAGCCGCCGACGTAGAGCATGCCGATGATGCAGAACACGATGAGAACGACGATCGGAATGACCATGTCGAACAGGTTCGCACGCGAGTTCTCAACCGGCTCGTCGTTGCCGAGCGAGCCGAGCTCGCCCTCGCGGATGGCCGCCAGCTCGGACTTGGCCATGGGGCCGTAGTCGAAGCCCATGATGGTGATCGCGAGAACGAACACGAGCGTCAGCAGCGAGTAGAAGTTGAACGGAATGGCGCTGATGAACAGCTGGATGCCGTCGACTCCCAGGTCGGACGCAACGCCCGACACCGCCGCCGCCCACGAGGACACGGGCGCGATCATGCACACGGGCGCAGCCGTGGCGTCGATGAGGTAGGACAGCTTCGCGCGCGAAAGACGCTCGGCGTCGGTCACGGGACGCATGACCGAACCCACCGTGAGGCAGTTGAAGTAGTCGTCCACGAAGATGAGCACACCCATCACGAACGTGGCGAGCTGCGAGCCGAGGCGGCTCTTCACGTGGCGCGCCGCCCAACGGCCGAACGCCGCCGAGGCGCCGCTCGAGTTCACGAGCGCGACGAACACGCCCAGCATGACGAGGAACACGAAGATGCCGGCGTTTTCTGCAAGCGCGGGCACCAAGCCTGTAGTGACAGCGTCCTCCTCGGTGCCTCCCGGCGGCACGAAGGTGCCGTTCGTGATGACGTTCACCGTCTCGATGGGGTCGAAGCCCGCGAGCAGCACGGCACCCACCACGATGCCGATGAACAGCGAGCTGTACGTCTCCTTGGTGATGAGCGCAAGCACGATAGCGACGATCGGCGGAACCAGCGCCCAGAATGTGTTGACGAATTCCATCCCTTACCCTCTCCTTCGAGCCGCAAGACCATGGCTCGACCGGAAGAAGGGACCCCCGCCCATGACCATGACAGCTCTCCGCTTGTGCGACAGTGCCCAGGATGTTCTCCTGAGCCCCAGGCGACGCGTCGGCGGGAACCGATGCGCGCCTTCGGCGGCGTCCCCTTTCAGCCCGGCGTTTCCCGACGCCAAAGCGAGCCTACTCATGGAAGCCGCACCTCTGCCATTGTTTCAGTGGAATCACTTTAGTGATTTCATGAAGAAAGGTGAAGCCCCTCGCGGTAAAGCGCCCAGAGAAACCCGCGAACGCACCGTCTAGGTGCGAAAAGAAGCAAGCAGGTTATTCCTGCCGCATGTGCGTGCATATGAAAAAAGCCGCGTTCCCGCCAATCGGAAGGAACGCGGCCCTTTCATGCGTTTAAGACGCTACGCGTACGAGATATGCGCGTGGATCTCCTGGAGCGAATGGACGCTCGGCTCCGTCGTCTGCGCGGCCTGAATGCCCTTCGCCGTGGCAAGCGCGGCGGCCATCGTGGTCATGTAGGGCACATGTGCGCGGATGGCGGTGCGGCGGATGAGGCTGCCGTCGGTGGAGCTCTCAGCCGACGGACTCGGCGTGTTCACCACAAGATCGACCTCGTGGTTGAGGATGAGGTCGATGAGGTTCGGCCTGCCCTCGTTCATGCGCAGCACGCGCTCGGCCTCGATGCCGTGCTCAGCCAGGAACTCGCAGGTGCCGCGCGTCGCGAGGATGCGCATGCCCGCGCGCTTGAACTCGCGCGCCACTTCCTCCAAGTCGCACTTGTCGCGGTCGCTGATGCTCATGAGCACCGTACCGCCCGTAGGCAGCACGGTCTGAGTGGCCTCCTGCGCCTTGAAGAACGCCTCGCCGAACGTCTCGGCCAGGCCGAGCACCTCGCCGGTGGAGCGCATCTCAGGCCCGAGCACGGGATCGACCTCGGGGAACATGTTGAACGGGAACACGGCTTCCTTAACGCCGTAGTGGATGAACGACGCCTCGCGCAGGTTCGCAATGGGCGAGGTGCGACCCGTCAGCGGTGCGGTCATGATGTCGGTTGCGATCTGCACCATCTGGATGCCGCAGACCTTCGACACGAGCGGCACCGTGCGGCTCGCGCGCGGGTTTGCCTCAAGCACGTAAACGGTGTCGCCCTCGATGGCGTACTGGATGTTCATGAGGCCCGACACGTGCATGGCCTCGGCGATGCGGCGCGTGTACTCCTTGATGGTGGTCAGGTGCGCATCGGAGATGTTCACCGACGGCAGGATGCAGGCCGAGTCGCCCGAATGGATGCCCGCCAGCTCGATGTGCTCCATGACCGCCGGCACGAACGCGTGCTCGCCGTCGCAGATCGCGTCGGCCTCGCACTCCATCGCATGGCGCAGGAAGCGGTCGATGAGGATGGGGCGGTCGGGCGTGACGCCCACAGCGGCAGCCATGTAGCTGATGAGGCTCGCGTCGTCGTAGACGACCTCCATGCCGCGGCCGCCCAGCACGTAGCTCGGGCGCACCATGACGGGATAGCCGATCTTCTGCGCGATGGCAAGCGCATCCTCGGTGGTGTGCGCCATGCCGGCCTCGGGCATCGGGATGCCGAGCGAGTCCATGACCGCGCGGAAGCGGTCGCGGTCCTCGGCCAGGTCGATGATCTCGGGGCTCGTGCCCAGGATGCGTACGCCCGCCTCCTCAAGCTCAGAAGCCAGGTTGAGCGGCGTCTGGCCGCCGAACTGCGCGATGACGCCGAGCGGCTTCTCCTTCTCGTAGATGGCGAGCACGTCCTCGGCCGTCAGCGGCTCGAAGTACAGCTTGTCGGAGGTGTCGTAGTCGGTCGACACCGTCTCGGGATTGCAGTTGACGATGATCGTCTTGAAGCCGAGCTTCTTGAGCGACTTGGCCGCGTGCACGCAGCAGTAGTCGAACTCGATGCCCTGGCCGATGCGGTTGGGACCGCCGCCGAGGATCATGATCGTGTTGTCGCCGGTAACGGGGCTCGCATCAGGCGCGTTGTAGGTGGAGAAGTAGTACGCGGAGTCCTGCGTGGAGCTCACGTGCACGCCTTCCCAGCCTTCGACGCAGCCGATCTCGGCGCGGCGGGCGCGGATGCGCTTCTCAGCGACGCCGGTGATCTGCGCGAGATAGCGATCGGAGAAGCCGTCCTTCTTCGCCGCGACGAGCAGATCGTCGAACGGAAGCGAAGCGGGATGGTCCTTCGAGTAGGCGATGATGGCCTCTTCCTCGGCCACGAGCTCGGCCATCTGCTCGATGAACCAGCGCTTGATGTGCGTGAGCTCGTGAAGCTCCTCGACCGTGGCACCGGCGCGCAGAGCCTCGTACATGATGAACTGACGCTCGCTCGTCGGCGTGACGAGCATGCCGAGCAGCTCCTCTTTCGTCTTGCCGTGGAAGTCCTTCGCGAAACCGAGGCCGTAACGCCCGGTCTCAAGCGAGCGGATGGCCTTCTGAAGCGCTTCCTTGTAGGTCTTGCCGATGGACATGACCTCGCCCACGGCGCGCATCTGCGTGCCGAGCTTGTCCTCGACGCCCTTGAACTTCTCGAACGCCCAACGCGCGAATTTGATGACCACGTAGTCGCCGCCCGGGACGTAGTTGGCCAGCGTGCCGTGCTTGCCGCAGGGGATCTCGTCGAGCGTGAGACCGCTCGCGAGCATCGCGGACACGAGCGCGATCGGGAAGCCGGTCGCCTTCGACGCGAGCGCCGAGGAACGCGACGTGCGCGGGTTGATCTCGATGATGACGTCGCGGTCGGTGACGGGATCGTGCGCCCACTGAACGTTGGTGCCGCCGATCACCTGCACGGCCTCGACGATCTTGTAGCTCTTCTCCTGCAGGCGCTTCTGCACATCTTCGCTGATGGTGAGCATGGGAGCGGCGCAGAACGAGTCGCCGGTGTGCACGCCCATGGGGTCGATGTTCTCGATGAAGCACACCGTGATCATCTTGCCGGTGGCGTCGCGCACAACCTCAAGCTCGAGCTCTTCCCAGCCGAGCACGCTCTCCTCGACGAGCACCTCGTGCACGGGCGACGCGGCCAAACCGCGTGCGACCACGGTGCGCAGCTCGTCGATGTTGTACACGAGACCGCCGCCCGTGCCGCCCATCGTGTAGGCGGGACGCAGCACGCAGGGGTACCCCAGCTCCTCGGCGATGGCCACGGCGTCCTCGACCGAATAGGCCACCTTGCTGCGCGCCATCTCGATGCCGAGCGAGGCCATGAGCTCCTTGAACGCCTCGCGGTCCTCGCCGCGCTCGATCGCATCAATTTGCACGCCGATCACTTGCACGCCGTACTTCTCGAGGATGCCCGCCTTCTCCAGCTCAGCGGCGAGGTTGAGGCCCGACTGACCGCCGAGGTTCGGCAGCAGCGCGTCGGGGCGCTCCTTGGCGATGATCTGCTCGAGACGCGCAACGTTGAGCGGCTCGATGTAGACGGCGTCGGCCGTGTCGGGGTCGGTCATGATGGTGGCAGGGTTGCTGTTCACGAGCACGATCTCGTAACCGAGCTTGCGCAGCGCCTTGCACGCCTGCGTGCCCGAATAGTCGAACTCGCACGCCTGGCCGATGATGATCGGGCCAGAGCCGATGATAAGCACCTTATGGATATCGTCGCGCTTTGGCATGGGAAACCCTTTCTCTGCAAAAAAACCGTTCTTCCCATTTTATCCGCGATCGACGTTCGATTGTGATCCAATTGCGCTCCGCAACGATTTTTCAGCGCAGGTCGCGACGATGCGCTGCGCGCAAGCGGCCCCGGGAAGCAAGCCCTTGCGGCATTCGTCGCGATCGCGACTCTTCGGCGGGTGCGCCTCTCGCCGTCCGAGAACCGCTTGGAGCAGATCGTCGACGAGCTTTTCGGACTCTCCGATGAAGCGGTCGAACGCAGCGCCATCGAGGAGTTCGAGGCTCAAATCGTCCATCAGGCGGAAGTTGGGGCTCGACGCCTCCTCGCCAGCAGGCAGGTACTTGGTCAGAGCCCACCAGCAGTTTCCGGCGACACTCTCTCGATCGACACCGAGCGTGCTGAGCAGGTCGTTCGCGATGTCGCTCGGAACATCGTCGAACACGATGAGTCCGTGATTCTCCGCATCGTAGACGGTAAAGCCGGCGAATGCGCGGAAAGCGCATTCCACCCGGAACCAGAGCTCAAGACCGCCTCCCAGGCTTTTCACGAATCGGTTGCGTCCTGGAAAAGGCTGGCAGGTGCTCGTTGCCCACACCGTCGGCGACGGTGCGAGACCGAAGCGCGCAGCAACGGTTTGGTCCTGATATTTCAGGCGGTCTGCCGCGAAGAAAAGATCGATGCGGTCGCGCTCGGCAAGATACCCTGTATCGGTCGGCTGCGGAAGAACCTCCCCCGCATGGGCATCGAGCGCATCGAGCATCTGCTCGATGCGCTCGAGCAGAGCGCCCTCCAACTCATCGCGCATCGCGCGCGCTTCCAGGAATGACAGGGTGCGATCCATACGTGCCTCCAACAAGATCGTGACTGTATCTGTTATTTGATGCAATCATATGGTATCGCCTGATACCTTCGTGCAGAGGAGAAACGCGAATCGCCGTCCAATGCGCATCTACCGCGAAGCGACCACGCCCTCAGACCAGCGGAGGAGAAGATCAACGAGGTCACGGCGCTCAGCGTCGCCGGCAGGACGGCAGGCGTCCCAGTCGCGCCCGATCGCGAGAATGCGCGCCTCGTCGCCTTCGAGCGCATCGGCAAGCGCGGCCTTCGTGCGCGGATAAGCTCCCGTACGCGCGAACTGCAACGCCTGCAACGTGAAGAAGGCCCCTTTGAAGAGCGACGCCAAGATGCTGTCGGCGGCTTCCCCGTCGAACACGTACGCATGGCAAGCGGCGTGGTAGATCCCCGAAGCGCCGATGCGCGCTGCCTCGAGGGCGTCGCCCTTCGTGAACGGCCCGACGTCGGGCAGCGCTCCGCGGACGGCATGCGTGTCGTGGTAGAACTGGAACAGCTCGTGGCGCGGCCATGCCGCGAGCGCACGGGCGGAGCCGATGAATCCGCAGGCAAGCTCATGCTCGGGCATCGACTCGACGAGCGCGCGACAGCGCGCAAGGTCGGCGGCATCCACATGATCGAGCAGCACGACCAGGTCGATGTCGCTTGTCGGGCGCGCTTCCCCGCGCGCACGGCTCCCCTGGAGTCCGACGAACACGAGACGTTCCCCGAACTCCCGCTCAAGCTTCTCGGCGGCCTCCGTCGCCCATGCGAATGCGTCCATACCGATGCGCCTCCCTACGCCAACCAAAACAAGGGGGCGGATTGTATCACGTGTGCGATGCCTGATCCCAAACAAAAAAGGCGCGTGGAAGCTCCGCGCGCCTCGGTTCGATAGAACCCTATATAAGTATGTTCAATTACAGCTCAACGCGGCCGAACTTCGCGAGGATCTCGGACGCCGCAGTGCACGAGGGGCAGTCGCAGAACTTCGCGCCCTCCTCCTTGCGCTTCTGCTGGGCGGCAAGACCCTGAGCCGCGGCCTCTTCGCCGAACAGCTCCTTGCCGGGGCCCTCGAGGAAGGCGATCAGGCCGTCGATCGTGCGCGGACGATCGCCCAGATAGTCGACGAGCTTCGCGGTGGCCTCGTCCACGGCGGCGTCGCTGGCGTCAGCGGCGACGGCCTCTTTCCAAGCGAGAGCCGCGTCCTTGGTCTCCTGCTTGCTCGATTCAGCCGTCGACAGGATGTCGGCGCGTTCCGCCACGTAATCGAACAGTTCCTTGTCCATGATGACCCTCCTTAATCGAAGACGAACCCGCACCTCGTATCATACTGCATGACGGAAGCACGTGCGGCTGCGCTCCCCCGCCCCGCTGCGGTGAACGGCTCGCCCGCGATCTACTCCCAGCCCAGAGCCTTACAAGCGGCAGCGCTTACGGCAGGGTCGCCGTCGTAGGCCGCCTCCTCGATCAGCTCGTCGGAAACGTCATCGCGTTCCAGCAGGATCTCCATGACGCTGGCGAAGGGACTCCTCAGAAGCGCCGCCAGCAAGGTGCGGCCCAGCTCTCCCTCGGATCGGGCGATACGCTCCTGCAGCGCACGAACAGCATCGACTCCCGCGCGCTCCATGAGCTCGCAGCGAAGCTGTTCGGGCAGTGCGGGATCGCAGACGGTCCACAGGCGCACTTCCTCGCTCTCGTCACGCGCCAGCATCTCCAGCCACGCAGCAGGCGTGCTCGCGTCGATCCCCGTCGAGCAGCGTCCCGCAACGCCGAGCTCACTCAGCCCGAACGGATCCCGAGCGTCGTCCTCCATGCGTGCCTCCTTGCGCTCTGTCCCGAAACTCTTCCTTGCTGAGCCTGCGCCAAGCTCGGCCCCGTCCGCCCGTCATCGCGCGCGGCGCATACGCCTGACGAGGGAGAGCGTCCCTTCGCTGTACGCACCCCTCCCGTGCGGAGGTTGTGCAGATCGGACGCTCTTCACAACCTCGTGGTATGATAGCGAACGAATTTGCATTCTCTGCAACCGATGCTCGATCAAGGAGGATACACCGATGAGCGAGCTTTCCTTTATCAATCGACGCACCTTCGTGGGCGGCGCTGCCGTTCTGGGCGCTTCCGCCTGCCTGCTCGGCACCAACCCCCTGCAGGCCTTCGCCGAGCCGACCGCCGCTGACAAGCAGGCCGAGGCCGAGGCGGCTCTCGACAAGCTCAACGCCATGCAGCAGCAGCTCGACATAGCTTCGAACGACTACTACGCCGCACAGCAGGCCCAGGAAGAGGCCCAGGCCAAGATGGACGAGTGCCAGGGCCGCATCGACGAGGCGAACGAGCAGATCACCGCGCTGCAGGGTCAGCTCTCCGAACGCGCCCGCAGCATGTACCGCTCCGGTTCCACCACGTTCGTCGACTTGCTGCTCGGCGCCACGTCGTTCCAGGCGTTCACCACGAGCTGGGATCTCCTCAACGACATGAACGAGAACGACGCCGAGATGGTCCAGCAGACGAAGGACCTCAAGGCCCAGGTCGAGGCCGAGCAGGCCGAGTACGCGAAGCAGGAGGAGATCGCCGCCGAGCAGGCCGAGCAGGCCCGTCAGGTGCAGCAGGAGGCGCAGGCGCTTGTCAACGAGACGCAGGCCATCTACGACAACCTGAGCGCCGAGGCCGCCGCGCTGCTCGAGCAGGAGCAGGCCGCGCGCGACGCTGCTGCTGCGGCAGCTGCGCAGCAGGCGATCGAGGAAGCCAACTCCGGCGGTGGTACGGACGGCAGCACAGGTGGCGGCACGAGCGGCAACGGCGGCGGTGGCGGCGGCAATCCCACCTACAGCGGCAACAACAAGCCGCAAACCGTCACGGGCAACGTCGTGGTCGACCGTGCGTACTCGCAACTCGGCAAACCGTACGGCTGGGGCGACTGCGGTCCCAACAGCTTCGACTGCTCGGGTCTCGTGAGCTACTGCCTCTCGGGCTCCTACGGCGTGCGCCTCGGCTCCACGAGCACGTTCATCAACTGGCCGCGCGTGTCGAACCCGCAGCCGGGCGACATCTGCGTGAACAGCCACCACTGCGGCATCTACATCGGCGGCGGCCAGATGATCCACGCGCCGCAGACGGGTGACGTCGTGAAGGTCAGCGGTGTCCACGGCGACATGATCTACGTGCGCTACTAGCGCGATCACAAAGCATCCACAAACGCCGAATGCCGGACGGTGTCGCGCATTCGGCTCACCAGGGAGCGGGGGCACATGATATGCCCCCGCTCCCTTTTCATTGCTCCCATATCTTGCGACCAAGCGCATTCCCCCTCCCCCGAAGGGCTCTTTTGCAGCGCTTCGCGACTTATGAAGGCTTTCGCGAACTTCCCTGACCGTCCGCTACCCCGTGATATCATGGGCGCCGTGTTTGCAATCGAACCACCAAGCTCAATCTAGGAGGATTTGCCGATGAGCGAGCAGAACGCACTCAGCAGACGTACCTTTATCGGTGGTGCCGCCGTTCTGGGCGCCGCCACCTGCGCTCTCACCTTCGATCCCGTCAAGGCGTTCGCTACGCCGACCGCCGCCGAGAAGCAGGCGGAGGCTGACGCCGCCCTCGAGCAGCTCAACGCCATGCAGCAGCAGCTCGACATCGCTTCGGCCGACTACTACACCGCGCTCGACGCGCAGGAAGAGGCCCAGGCCAAGATGGACGAGTGCCAGAGCCGCATCGACGAGGCGAACGAGCAGATCACCGCGCTGCAGGGTCAGCTCTCCGAACGCGCCCGCAGCATGTACCGCTCCGGTTCCACCACGTTCGTCGACTTGCTGCTCGGCGCCACGTCGTTCCAGGCGTTCACCACGAGCTGGGATCTCCTCAACGACATGAACGAGAACGACGCCGAGATGGTCCAGCAGACGAAGGACCTCAAGGCCCAGGTCGAGGCCGAGCAGGCCGAGTACGCTGAGCAGGAGCGCATCGCCGCCGAGCAGGCCGAGCAGGCCCGCCAGGTGAAGGAGGAAGCTGAGCAGCTCGTTGCCGAGACGCAGGCCATCTACGACAACCTGAGCGCCGAGGCGGCCGAACTGCTCGAGCAGGAGCAGGCTGCACGCGAGGCTGCCGCGGCCGCGGCAGCGCAGGCCGCCATCGAGGAGGAGCAGCGCCAGCAGCAGCAACAGCAGAACAACGGCGGCGGTGGCGGCGGCGGGTCCACCAGCGGCGACAGCAAGCCGCAGACCGTCACCGGCAACGTCGTGGTTGACCGCGCGTACTCCAAGCTCGGATGCCCCTACGTGTGGGGTGCCACCGGTCCCAACACCTTCGACTGCTCGGGCCTCGTCGGCTACTGCCTCACGGGCTCCACGTCGCGCCTCGGCACCACGTACACCTTCATGCGCTGGCCGCGCGTGTCGAACCCGCAGCCGGGCGACATCTGCACGAGCAGCACCCACTGCGGCATCTACATCGGCGGCGGCCAGATGATCCACGCGCCGCACACCGGCGACGTCGTGAAGATCGGCGGCGTGCAGAGCAACATGATCTACGTGCGCTACTAAGCGCTTCCATTACACAGGCCGAGAACAGAGGGGTCGCGCAATGCGATCCCTCTTCTTTTGTGCAGCACTCCCGATTTGCACATACACTCGCACGCCTTCGAGCACCCGCGCATCTCCAAACATCGCCCTCGCCTTCCGCACCTGTTTAGCGCCTTCGAAAACCTACTTTCGTCGCCTCCTGTACGAATTCGCGGACGTTTCGTGACCAGAGAACGCAAATTAAGTCCTGAAACGTCCGCAAATTCGTCTCGCACACCGCGAAACGTTCGCGGACCCGCCCGGCAAAAAGCTCGCACGCAAAACAACCGCACGCCGCGCCCCACCGCATACGCGCACAAAAAAAGCCGCGCGGCGTACACCGCGCGGCTTGTTCGCATTCGTATCCGGATGTCCCTACACGTCGAGATCCATGTAAGTGTCGAACTCCTCCTTGATCTCGTCGGACGGCTCCTTGGTGAGCAGCGACACCACCACGATCACCGCAAGCGCGATCACAAAGCCTGGAAGCAGCTCATACACGCCGAACCATCCGCCGAGCGGCTTCACGAACATGTTCCACACCACCACGGTGACCGCGCCCGTCACCATGCCGGCAACGGCACCCGGCAACGTGGTGCGACGCCAGTACAGCGAGCAGAGCATGAGCGGTCCGAACGACGCGCCGAAGCCCGCCCAAGCGTACGACACGATGTTGAAGATCGACGAGTTCTGGTCGAGCGAAATGAAGATGCCGAAGAACAGCACCACCACAAGCGTGATGCGCGCCACGATCATGACCTGCTGGTCAGTGGCGTCGCGCTTGAGAACGCCCTTGAAGATGTTGGAAGCAACGGCTGAACCCGAAATGAGCAGGTACGACGACGACGAGCTCATCGCCGCGGCGAAGATGCCCGACACCACGAGGCCGCAGGCGAAGGACGGCAGGAGCATGCGCGAGAGGATGATGAAGATGTTCTCGGCAGCCGACTGCGTGAGGAACTCGGTCGGCACCACGGCGCGGCCGATGAGGCCGATGCACACGGCGGAGGACAGCGAGATCACGAGCCAGATCATCGCGATGATACGCGACTTCTTGATCTCATCGGAATGACGCACCGACATGAAGCGCACGAGCACCTGGGGCATACCGAAGTAGCCGAGGCCCCACACGATGCCCGACACGATAGTGACGATGCCGTACGTGCTCGGCTCACCGAACAGCGGCGTGCCGTTTTCGACGATCTGGTTGCCCATCTCGTCAAGCAGCGGCGTGGCGGTTTGGGTACCGGAAAGGAAGCCCGGGATGTTCTGGAGGAACGTCACCGTGTTCTCAACGCCACCTGCCGCGGCAACCGAGCCGATGAACACCGTGGCGAGCGCGAAGAACATGAGCGTGCCCTGGATAAGGTCGGTCGTGCACACCGACAGGTAACCGCCGAGGAACGTGTAGAGGAACACGATGATCGCGCCGATCACCATCATGGTGGCGTAATCCCATCCGAAGAGCGTCGAGAACAGCTTGCCGCAGGTCACGAAGCAGCTGCCCGTGTAGATGCTGAAGAACAGCAGGATGATGATGGCGGCAAGCGTCATGAGGATGTGCTTGTCATCATGGAAGCGGTTCGAGAAGAAGTCGGGAACCGTGATGGAGTTGCCCGCCTTCTCCGAATACTTGCGCAGGCGCTTCGCCACGAACTTCCAATTGAGGTACGTGCCGATGATGAGGCCGATGGCGGTCCACATGGCGTCGGAAGCGCCCGTGAAGTACGCGATGCCCGGCAGGCCCATGAGCAGCCAGCCCGACATGTCCGACGCCTCGGCCGAGAGCGCCGTGAGCCACGGACCGAGCCCGCGACCGCCGAGGAAGTACTCCTCGCTCGACGAGTTCGAGCGTTTCGCATACACGAATCCGACGACGACCACCACGACGAAGTAGATGAGCATCGCCAGCATGACGAGAAAATCGTTGCCGACCATTGTCCCTTGCTTCTTTCCCCTCGCAGCCGAGGCTTCCGCACCGCGTATCGCCGCCTGCGGCGCCGCGAAGCGCACGCTGGGGACAGCGCCGCATGCCGCGTGCGCCGCACCGCTGCTGCATGCATTTTCCCTCCTGCAGCCGCCAGCGAGGCGCACATACCATCGACCATGTCCTATCATGTCTTGGAATGGTCGATCATTATACTTTATGACGCTGGAGTACCAGGGAACTATCTGCTCCAGAACAAGGTGATAAGCGGTGAAAGGATGCTTTCATGACACGATTTGCCGAAATGTCGCTTGACCAGCGCAAGGACCTCCTTGCTGTGCTGCAGGACGAGTACGCCTCCTTCAAGGCGCGCGGGCTCGCGCTCAACATGGCGCGCGGCAAACCCGCAGCCGAACAGCTCGATCTGTCGATGCCGCTGCTTTCCGCCGTCACCACCGCCGAAGACTGCCGCGCCGAAGACGGCACCGACTGCCGCAACTACGGCGTGCTCGCAGGTCTGCCCGAAGCGCAGCGCCTCATGGCGGTGCTACTCGACGACGACCCCGAAAACGTCATCGTGTTCGGCAACTCGAGCCTGACCGTCATGTACGACACCCTCGCCCGCTGTCTCGACTTCGGCACGCTCGGCAGCACGCCGTGGTGCCTGTACGAGCAGGTGCGCTGGCTCTGCCCCGTGCCGGGCTACGACCGCCATTTCGGCGTCACCGAGGCGTTCGGCATCGAGATGATCCCCGTGCCCATGAACGCCGACGGCCCCGACATGGACACGGTCGAGCGCCTCGTGGCCGAAGACGCCTCGGTCAAGGGCATCTGGTGCGTGCCGAAGTACTCCAACCCGGGCGGCGTCACCTATTCCGACGAAGTGGTGCGCCGGCTCGCCTCGATGGAGTGCGCCGCCGATGACTTCCGCATTTTCTGGGACAACGCCTACTGCGTGCACCACCTCTTCGACGACGTCTCTGAGCAGGACCAACTGCTCGACATCGCCGAGGCGTGCGCCGAGGCGGGCAATCCCGACCGCTACTTCAAGTTCGCCTCCACCTCGAAGATCACCTTCCCCGGCGCGGGCGTGGCGGCCATGGCGGCGTCGCCCGAGAACATCGCCGAGGCGAAGCGGCACCTCAACGCGCAGATGATCGGCCATGACAAGATCAACCAGCTGCGCCATGTGCGCTTCCTGCGCGACGCCGAGGGCATCGCCGCCCACATGCACAAGCACGCAGCCATCCTGCGCCCGAAGTTCGCGCTTGTGGAGCGCGAGCTTACCGAGGGTCTCGGCGAGCTCGGCATCGCCACGTGGACGCACCCGCGCGGCGGCTACTTCGTGAGCTTCGACGCGCCTGCGGGCTGCGCGAAGCGCATCGTGGCGCTTGCGAAGGAGGCGGGCGTAACGCTTACGGGCGCTGGCGCAACCTGGCCGCACGGCGAGGACCCCGCCGACGCGAACATCCGCATCGCGCCGACGCTGCCGCCGATCGACGAGCTCGAGGTGGCGCTCGACGTGTTCGTGTGCTGCGTCAAGATCGCAGCGCTCGAGAAGCTCATCGCAGAATAGGCTTTCTGCCGACCGAGGGTTGCGAAACAGACCCCCGAAGCTAGAGCCGTCGGGCAAGGGCTTCATGCCACCTTTTGCCCGACGGCTCCGACAAGCGAATGACAAGCGGACGGGC
>ERZ1034952.2475-NODE-2475-length-13580-cov-37.398669_pt1 | contig 13580 bp, 13 predicted proteins | sample MGYA00520625_ERZ1034952 | MGnify/ENA primary metagenome ERZ1034952 (study PRJEB33766, sample SAMN09781773) | gut metagenome | biome: gut microbiome | host: Homo sapiens | place: Madagascar | study: EMG produced TPA metagenomics assembly of the PRJNA485056 data... | reverse complement strand
TCCGTGTTTTGATGCCACGAAGCTCCAGTACCTCCTGGATGCTTCCTGATTCTCTTCCATTAAGAGGGTTTTTCAAGAGCAGAATCCCTCCAAATTTATTTAACAAGTTAGGGCGCATCGTAATCCGATGCGCCCTTTTTAATTGTCGTTATATTTCTTTCACTCAACACTCAACATTCAACACTCAACATTCAACACTCAACATTCAACACTCAACATTCTCTACCTTTTTCAGAAACTTTTCCTAGAAATCTCTTGCAGATATGATTAAAGGCATGCATAACAGTCTGCAGCCTCCTCTCGTGCTTTAGCAAAGTCTATTTGAGCCTTTGCTTCCATTTCTTTTTTACGTCTAACCATATCTCGTAATACAGCAATTGCTTCTTCACGAGTTTTAATTTTTAAAGCCATACTTATTCATTTTAAAGTTCTACTTCTTGTTGGTTGCAAAGATAAGCTTTTATTTTGAAAGTGCAAAGAAAACGGGAGAAAAGTTTCGGGAAAATTTGGATTCCCGTATTTTAAAAGATAAAAGATAGCCATTCCATGCCACAAATCAAGGGTCTATACGCCACCTGTTCATCGTGGCATATAGACCCTTGTCATTTTTTTTATTCATTTTATCCATCGTATTGAATAAAATCAGTACTTTTTTATTCAATACGAATGATATATTGAATATTTTTTGTATCTTTGCCCCGGTTTAATCAATTCATCTGAAGAGAAATGAGAACAATTATCAATAACCAGAAAAAGGAACGGGATATTCTGCTTTCCCGTCCTTATCTTACACGTCATACCCAATATGATGTGGATGAACTGTTGGCAAGCAAGCAAATCAAGTTGATAACGGGTCCTAGAAGAACAGGCAAATCGACAGAGGCTTTGCTGATGCTGAAAGGCAGGAACTTTGCCTATCTGAATTTTGATGACGGCAAACTCCTGAGTGCATGGGACGATGATTTGGTTTGGGAAACGCTACGTGCCGTTTATCCCGACTTTGAGTATCTTCTGCTCGATGAGGTTCAAAATCTGGATGGTTGGGATTTGTGGGTCTCCAAGCTTTACCGCATGGGAATCAACATGGTCATTACGGGAAGCAACGCCAAATTGCTGAGTAGCGAAATGGCAACATTGCTCACAGGCAGATATATCCAGATAGAGATGCTGCCTTTCAGTCTTTCTGAATTCTTTATCTGGAATCACAGGAATCTTTCGGAAGTATCGGAAATGAAAGATAGCGTATCCGACCTCTCGCTTATAGCAGACTATCTGCACCATGGGGGCTATCCAGAGACAGTAGCAGCAAGAAGTCTGACCCAAAACTATCTCTCCACACTCTTTGATTCCATCATTTGGAAAGACATTGCCAAGCGCCATAAAGTACGCAATGTGGAGGATTTGAACAACCTGGCCATGTATCTGGTTTCTAACTTCTGCAATCCTTTCAGTGCCAACGAACTGGCAGAAACGCTGGGATTTTCGAGCGTAGCAACCACCAAGAAGTTCATGGGATTTTTAAGAGAACCCTATCTCTTGTATTATCTGCCACGTTACAACAACAAGTTGAAAGTGATGAAGAAAGCTCCACAGAAAGTATATGTGGTTGACAATGGTTTTGTAGAAGCTAAGGCTTTTAGTGTGAGTGAGAATTTAGGCAGGTTATTGGAAAATCAGGTTTTTATCGAGTTGGTTCGTAGGGGATATCATGCAGAAACATCGCTTTTCTATTATCGCTCCCGTAATGACAAGGAGACTGATTTTGTTACAAGGCAGGGTGCTCATGTAGAAAGTCTTATACAAGTATGTTATGACCTCTCTTCCGAACGAACACTCAAGCGGGAGATAGATAGCATCATAGAATGTGCGGGAGAACTCAAATGCTCCAATCTGATCATTGTCACGATGAATGAGGAAAGAGTAATTGAGAAAAATGGATATAAGGTCAAGGTTTTGCCTATATATAAGTTTTAAGGAGCAGCAACACTGCGGATGCTGATTCGCAACCAAGGGTCTATACGCCACCTTTTCATCGTGGCGTATAGACCCTTGTTATTTCACTGTGGGGTGCGGTAAATGTCTCTGTATTACGGACTTATACCACGCATATTCTGCCCTGTTAGGACGTGTGGAGCTTACTTGCGAAAGTTCAGCAAGTAATAAAAGCGTTCTTTGTATATATGCAACAAGGCGCAACCTTCTCACGAAGACTGCGCCTCTAATAGTTTTCTTTTTTTTGTTTAATTTTTAAGAGAGTATTAACATATATATATTTGTAAGTGTAAGTTTCTTACTTCTTTATTTCTTTTGCTCTGAACTTTATGGCTCGAAGAACTTAATCTGTGCTCCAGTATATGGTTTCCCTGCTATATTATAGCTGAAAGCTGTAGGCTTTGGATTCTTCTCATCCTTTGGATCAACTTCGTAACCATAAAGAGCCAAATAAGCTTCCAACTTGCTAGTACTGTTAATCTGTCCTATATTGCAAATACTATATGGTTGATTAGCATAAAAATAGAACTTAACCTTATGAGTTGCACCACCATACTCCAGATTTATAGTCATTGTCTCTGGGGTGAGCAAGAATTGAAGGGTTGGTGTAACTGAATAGTAGTATACAACACTCTTGAAGTTAACCGGCATCTCGTAAGCCTTCAATGCTTCCTTCAGTTCTTTCTTGTCATCGCCTTCAATGTAGCGTGCGAGAATCTTTACAGGGAAGTTGTGAACAGTCATTACGGTATCTTTGCCATTTCCATAGATATCTGTAGCAACGCCTAAGGTGTCGATGTATTCCTTTGTACCTTTTGTTTCTGTAACATGCTCGTCGCTCATATAAGCGAGTTTGCTCATACGGCTACCAGATGTCTTGAGATAGCAAACTTCCTTTTCTGATTTTGTAAGCGGCTTTCTATAGTTGTTATCATCGCCTGTATTACAAGAAGTGAATGCGAAAGCTGCAACGAAGGCAGCTACAATTGAGAATAATTTGATTTTTTTCATTTTGCTATTATGTTTTGATTCTTATTTTCTCATATTTCTCAGCCTAAATGTACCCCGATATGGTTGTTCGAGGCTCTTCAGTCCTTGTATAAAACAAGAAAAGGTGGGAAACTTGCATCACTTTTTGTTAATCTCTGTTAATGTCCTTCACTTGTCCATTTCATAGAGCACTTTTGCCAATGTATTGTAACCTTTGACTTTCAGTTCTTAGTTGTTTGAGCTTTTTACAGTGTTATGTCTAGGTTTGTCCTACATAGCGATGCAAAGTTAGTGTTTTATTTTGAAATGCGCAAGAAATTTATGATTTTCTTTCTCTTTTTCGCATAAAAATACTACTTTTGTGGAGATTTTAGGGATTATTCACCTAAAAGCGGAATGAATAGTGTAGACTCTGAGTCTCATGGAAAATGAATTAATGATGAATCTGATATGAAAAAGAAAGTAGGTACATTTAAGATTTGGCTGTTGGCGATAGCCGCAGTTGTGGCGTTTTCTGTCTTGCCGAAGGTTTCTTCGCTGGCAACAGAAGATCAGGCACTTGTTGTAAAGGAGAATAAGCAGGAGGCTGCTGATGCTGCGGGCGATGAATCGTCTGCAGAGAACAAGCAGGAAACTTCTGGAGAGGGTGCGAATCTGGAGGCGCAGGGCCTGGAGATTCCGGTATCTAAGGTAAAGGTATCTGAGACCATCAAGCATCGGTTGGCTTATACGGTATCTTATAATCATGATACGCGACAGCCGAATTGGGTAGCCTGGGCGCTGACGGGAGAGCATGCATCTGGTAATTTGCCGCGCGGTAAGTTTGCTGATGATGAGGAGATGCCGGCACCCGTGGGTACTTTGGCGGATTATTATAACAGTGGATTGGATAGGGGACACATGTGTCCGGCTGGTGACAACAAATGGAGTCAGAAGGCGATGGATGAATGTTTCCTGATGACCAATATGTGTCCGCAGAACCACAGTCTGAATGCGGGGGTATGGAACACGATAGAGCAGCAGTGCCGCAACTGGGCGAAGCAGTATGGCAAGGTTTATATTGTCTGCGGACCGATATTTCTGAATAAGGAGCATCGCAAGTTGGGCAAGAACAAGGTGGTAGTGCCTGATGCCTTCTTCAAGGTGGTTCTTCATACGGGCAAGAATCTGCAAGCCGTCGGCTTTATCTGCCGTAACCAGTCGCAGAAAGGCAGGAAGAAGACGGAATTCGTAAATTCAGTAGATGAAGTGGAGCGTATCACCGGCTATGATTTCTTCCCTCAGCTTCCGGATGATGTTGAGAAGAGGGTAGAGGCTAAGGCTGAAATGTTTTAAAAAGGAATTTCTGCAGTATCCAGTAATAGGATATAACAAAAAAAGGCTTTCCGTAATGGAAAGCCTTTTTCTTGAAGATCTGTGACTCGCATGGGGCTCGAACCCATGACCCCAACATTAAAAGTGTTGTGCTCTACCAGCTGAGCTAGCGAGTCAATCTTCTGCTTTATGTTTCAAAAGCGAGTGCAAAGGTACGGCAAAAATCTGAAATAACCAAATATTTTGCCATATTTTTACTGATTTTCTTCATTTTTATCCGAAATCGGGACATTTTTGCCCGTTTCTTCATGATATTGCGGCTTCTCTTTCGTTACATACCGCTGCCAGTAGGCTATGATGAGCGTTGTGAGCGGAAGGGCTACAATCAATCCCAGGAAGCCCAGAAGTGCACCCCAAACCGAGAGACTCAAGAGGAGAATGGCTGGGTTCAATCCCATCGCCTTACCCATGATCTTCGGGGTAACTACCATGTCGGTGATGACCTGCACCACACAGAACACCAGAATAGCCAGACCGAATACCAGCCAGAAGTTCTGACCTGTGTCGGCTGCCTTCAGCATGGCAAGGAATGCCGTAGGGATGAGGGCGAAGGTATGGAGATACGGAACCAGGTCCATGATGCCGATGAGAATGCCCAGACCTATCGCCATAGGGAAACCGATGATGGTAAAACCGATGCAGAACATGATGCCCATACAGAGCGCTACCAGTCCCTGACCACGGATATAGTTGTTGAGCTCGCGCTCCACATCCTTCATCAGCGCACTCCAGAACGGACGGTTCTTCTTAGGGAAGATTCTCACCCAGTTGGCTGTCAGCGTCTCATAATCGAGCAGGATGAAGAACATATATAATAAGGTAATCATCGATGCCACGATACTCATCAGTACCGTTGCCGTCTGGCTGACTACCGAGAAGACCTTAGGCATGGTGGTCTTGATGGCATCGCTGAAGTCCTTGCTTTTCAGAAAATGCTCTATCTGCTCCTGGTTAGCCTGCAGCCAGTCTTTGATCAGCGCCGTCAGGTTGTTGGTATGAGTCGTCTGATGCAGCCATCGTGTCAATACCTCACCGAGTTTGTCAAACTGGTCAATCATCGGAGGAATGATGAGCCACAGCACGCCTCCTATAACAGCGATAGCCGTTCCCATGGCGATGAGGATAGACAGCGCACGTATTCTGACGTGGAGTTTGTTTTCGATAAACTTCACGACCGGATAGAGCAGGTAAGCGAAAAACCATGCAATGAAGAATGGCAGCAGTACACTGCTCAGATAGTTGGTCATGTAGAGCACGGCCAGTACGATGAGGGTAACACCCGCCCATCTTATAAATTTATCAAATGTAATCTCCTTTCCCATAACTGTTCCTTTTGTTATAATTTTTCGTTAAGAATCGCCTTCTGGTAGCATTCTCTGCAGAGTGGCTCGTATTCATCTTTCTCGCCCAGGAGCACCCGTTTGTCGTTATTGACCAACCGGTGGCTCACATAGGCAACCGATCCGCACTTTACGCAGATGGCATGAACCTTGGTCACCTCGTCGGCGATGGCACAGAGAGCAGGAATCGGACCGAAGGGAACTCCCTTGAAGTCCATATCCAGTCCTGCCACGATGACTCTCACGCCACGGTTGGCAAGTTCGTTGCAAACCTCCACGAGCCCATTGTCCAGGAACTGGGCTTCATCGATACCCACCACGTCGATATCAGAAGCCAATAGCAGTATCGATCCAGAGGACTCAATAGGAGTAGACCGGATAGAGTTCTGATCATGGCTCACTACATCTTCCTCGGAGTAACGAGTGTCAAGTGCCGGCTTAAAGATTTCCACCTTCTGCTTGGCGAACTTCGCACGCTTCATTCTTCGGATCAATTCCTCTGTTTTTCCGGAGAACATCGATCCGCACACCACTTCAATTCTTCCGGGACGGTGCGCCTCCCCAATTAGATTTTCTGTCATTTCGGGGGCAAAATTAATAATAAGGTTTTAAAAAATGCAAAGAAACGCGTTTTTTTTTTGCTATGAAAGATTAATTAACTACATTTGCGGTCAGTATGGGCACATTATACATCGTTCCGACTCCAGTTGGTAACATGGAGGACATGACAATGCGAGCCATTCGCATACTGAAAGAAGCGGATTTGGTACTCGCTGAGGACACTCGAACATCGAGTGTCCTGCTGAAGCATTTCGATATAAAAAATCGATTAGTGGCTCACCATAAGTTTAACGAACATGGCACATCTTCTGCCATCGTAGAGCGACTGAAGGGTGGCGAAACCATTGCCTTGATCAGCGATGCCGGAACACCGGGTATCAGCGATCCTGGTTTTTACCTCGCCCGCGAGGCAGCCAAGGCAGGCATCACGGTGCAGACTTTGCCTGGACCTACGGCATGCATACCGGCCATCGTTTCATCGGGTTTGCCATGCGACCGTTTCTGCTTCGAAGGATTCATTCCGCAGAAAAAGGGCAGACAGACCTATCTTGAATCATTGAAGGATGAGGTGCGCACCATGATTTTCTATGAGTCGCCTTATCGTGTGGTGAAAACCTTGCAGCAGTTTGCCGAGGTTTTCGGGGATGACAGACAGGTGAGCTGTTGTCGTGAAATATCCAAACTCCACGAGGAGAGTGTGAGGGGTACGCTTGCCGAGGTTATCGCTCATTTTGAGGAGACAGAACCAAGGGGCGAATTTGTCATCGTATTGGCAGGAAAAGATCCTAAACAGCTCAAGGAGGAGATGAAGGAAAAGAAGCGTGAAGAGCGCCGGCAGAAGAAAAACGGGGCTCGCAGGGATGAAGAAAGTAATGAATAAAGTATAGGAAGCGACGCGTTTTACGCGAAAAGATAATTTTTTAAATCAAACATTAAAAAGGAAAATGATTATGAAAAAGCTATTATTTGCGGCATGTTTAGCTGCTTTTTGCTTGACCAGTTGCAACAACGGCAAGAACAACACCCAGGATTTGGCAAATCAGCAGAATGATTCGCTAAACAGTATCATCGCTCAGAAAGATAGCGAAATTAACGATATGATGGGTACATTGAATGAAATCCAGGATGGTCTGAACCAGATCAGTGAGGCTGAGCACAGAGTAACTCTCCTGAAGAACGGTGAGGGTGCCAGCAAGAGACAGCAGCTCAAGGAGGATGTTCAGTTCATCGCTACCCGTATGCAGCAGAACCGCGAACTCCTGGCTAAACTGCAGAAGCAGATGGCTAACAGCTCTTTGCAGGCTGACCAGTTGAAGAAGGCCATCGCAAACCTTCAGGAGCAGATTGCACAGAAGGACAAGGAACTCCAGGTGCTTCGCGAGGAGTTGGATAAGAAGGATATTCATATTGCAGCGCTCGACGAGACTATCAACAATCTGAATACCAAGACCTCTCGTCTTACTACTGAAAGCAGCCAGAAGACAGAGACAATCAATGCACAGGACAAGCAGCTCAACACTGCCTGGTATGTATTCGGTACCAAGAAGGAGTTGAAGGAGCAGCATATCATGGAAGGTGGTAAGGTAATGACCGGTAATTTCAACAAGAGTTATTTCACCAAGGTTGATATCCGCAACATTTCTGAAATCAAGTTGATGTCAAAGTCTGCTAAGTTGCTCACTACCCACCCATCCAGCTCTTATGCATTGGTACGTGATGCTAACAAGCAGTATACTCTCCGCATCACCAATCCACAGATTTTCTGGAGCACCAGCAAGTATCTTGTAGTGCTCGTTAAGTAATTATCTCTTTCTCTGAAAGAAATCCTGCATGAGTGCGCGGCACTCATCTTCCAATACGCCCGATGTAACTGTCGTCTTAGGATGCAGTGCATCGGGCGCATATTTTGTATACCCCCTTTTCTCGTCGCTGGCACCATACACCACGCGGCTGATCTGTGCCCATCCCAACGCTCCGGCGCACATCACGCAGGGTTCTACCGTAACGTAGAGGGTACAGTCTTTCAGGTATTTTCCTCCCAGCATGTTGGCTCCCGAAGTGATGGCCTGCATTTCGGCATGAGCCGTAACATCGGTCAGCATCTCCGTAAGATTGTGGGCTCGCGATATGATCCGGTCCTTACAAACGATGATGGCGCCTACCGGAATCTCGTCTTCATCGAATGCCGCCTGAGCCTCCATCAGGGCACGGCGCATGTATGCTTCGTCTTTTTTCTTGATATCTTCCATTGTTTTTCGTGCAAAATTACATAAAAAAGTTTGAAGTGTGGACTTTTTTTGTTATTTTTGCAAGGTAAAAGCATCTTTTGATGCAAAATAAAGAAAATAGACTATGGCAGAGCATAATGAATTAGGCAAATGGGGAGAAGACGAGGCTACGCTCTATCTCGAGAATGAAGGCTATGTCGTCATCGACAGAGACTGGAAAACCGGCAAGCGGGATCTGGATATCCTTGCCGTTTCGCCGGATGGTAAGACGCTGGTTGTGGTAGAGGTCAAGACCCGTTCGGGTGAAGAATACCAGCAGCCCGAGGAAGCCGTAGATGCCAGGAAGATGCGTAATCTGGCAATAGCCGCCAATACTTACGTCAAGGAACAGAAGGTGGAAAAAGAACTTCGCTTTGATATTGTTACCGTGGTAGGGGTAGGGCATCAGGTGAAACGCATCGAGCATCTTGTGGATGCCTTCAACCCGTTGCTGATTGGATAACCCGTTGCTGATTGGATAACCCGTTGTGATTCGCTATACATTATTATATAGACATGGAAAAGAAGATTATACGATTAAAGGAAGTGGATTCCACGAATACCTTCCTGAAGAATTTGGATACTTACGATGAAGATGCGCTGACCATTGCCATTGCTGACTATCAGACAGCAGGCAGGGGACAGGGCGTGCATACCTGGGAGAGTGAGCCGGGCAAGAACCTCCTCTTCAGTATGATGATGTGTCCTAAGTGGGTACCTTTGCGCCAGCAGTTCCTCCTTTCCGAGGCTGGTGCGCTCGCCGTGAAGGACGCTCTTGATTCCTATACGGACGGCATTACGCTGAAATGGCCGAATGATGTGTACTGGTATGACAAGAAAATCAGTGGCACGCTGATAGAGACTGCCATCGACTCCAAGGGCATCAAGCGCTGCATCTTCGGTATCGGTATTGATGTCAATCAGACTGAGTTCCACAGCGATGCGCCCAACCCTGTATCTCTGGCTCAGATTCTGGGTCATGAGGTGGATAGGGAAGAGGTGCTGCAGAAGGTGATTGAGGCTTTCTGCAAATACTACGAACTTCTGCGTCGTGCCGACTATATGGATGTGTCGGGACTCTATCATCTTTCTCTCTACCGTCGCAAGGGCTATCACTGGTATGAGGATAAGGATGGTAAGTTCGAGGGCGCCTTCGTAGAGGTGGAGGACGATGGTCATCTCATCCTTCATGACAAGAAGGGAGTAATACGCTCGTATGCGTTCGGAGAAATCAAGTTCCTGGTTAATAGTTTATAGTTAATAGTTAATAGTTAATGGTTTATAGGAGGCTACGCCCTATAAACTGTTAACTGTAAATTGTAAATTAAAATAAAATGGCAAAGTTTAAAAGAATTCTTTTGAAATTGAGCGGCGAGAGTCTGATGGGCAAGCAGAGCTTCGGCATCGACCCAGAGCGCCTGAGTGATTATGCTAAGCAGATAAAGGAGGTCCATGAGATGGGCGTTCAGATAGGCATTGTGATTGGTGGTGGTAACATCTTCCGCGGTTTGAGCGGAAGCCAGAAGGGTTTCGACCGTGTCAAGGGCGACCAGATGGGTATGTGTGCTACCGTTATCAATTCCCTGGCATTGAGCAGCGCACTCGGAGCCTTGGGCGTTAAGAACAAGGTGCTTACTGCCATCCGCATGGAGCCTATCGGCGAATTCTACACCAAATGGAAGGCGATTGAGGCGATGGAGGCAGGCTATATCTGCATCTTCTCTGCAGGTACAGGTAGTCCATACTTCACTACCGATACCGGTTCTTCTCTCCGCGGTATCGAAATCGAGGCTGACGTGATGCTCAAGGGTACCCGTGTAGACGGTATCTATACCGCCGACCCAGAGAAGGACCCTACAGCTACCAAGTTCAAGGACATCACCTATGATGAGATTTACACCAAGGGCTTGAAGGTAATGGATTTGACTGCTACTACCATGTGTAAGGAAAACAACCTTCCTATCTATGTGTTCAATATGGATGTTGTAGGTAACCTCAAGAAGGTGATGGATGGTGAAGAGATCGGTACGCTCGTACACAACTAACCCTCTCTCAGCAGGTAGAAAAAGCAAATGCGACTGGATTCACATCTAGCCGCATTTTTCAGTTAACAATCTACCTAAATACCTAAATATCCCAATAAAGGGGATTTCTTCTATTTCGTCTTCTTCAGATAAATAATCGCCGAGATGATGACGTATGCCACGATGACAAGCCACCAGCCGGTGAGAAAACCGGTCAGACCATCGAGTGCTACCGAAGTAGCGAGAATGATGAGGGTGAGCGCGGCAAAGCCATATTTCACCTCATTGCCCTTGAAACCCCACTGCTTGAACTTCAAGGCGAAAAGAGGCATCTCGCAAACCAGCAGATAGCTGGTGATGAGAATCAGAGCCAGAATGATGAATACCGACCATGAATATCCTTCGAGCCAGCTTGGATTGAACACAATCAGCGAACCCCAGAACAGGGCGTTGGCTGGTGTAGGAACACCGATGAAAGAGGTAGTCTGGCGCTCATCAAGATTAAACTTAGCCAAGCGCAATGCCGAGAAGGCTGCGATGATGAAGGCTACGTAAGGCAGCCATGGGCGCAAAGGCTCCAGAAAACCCGGATATTCCATCACAAAGAGTTGTGAGAATACGATGGTGGCAGGAGCCACACCGAAGGTTACGTCATCTGCCAGCGAATCGAGCTCCTTGCCTATTGGCGATGAAACGTGCAGCAGGCGGGCGCTCATGCCGTCAAAGAAGTCGAATACGGCTCCGATGATAATCCATAACAATGCCATCTTTGGGTTCCCGCCGAAGGCAAACGATGTTGCGATGCAGCCCGAAACCAGATTGCAGCAGGTTATCGTGTTTGGAATATGTTTCTTGATACTCATTTCTTTCCAGTATATTATGATAGAGTGAAAGCCGGAAGTAAGTTCCGGCTTGCCCTCTATCTGTCAATATGTTATTTCAATTTAGCGATGATGGTCTGGTCGCCAGTAGTTGACTGTCCCATCTTTACGCATACTTCTGTACCTACAGGCAGGTAGACATCCACGCGTGAACCCAGCTTGATGAATCCCAGGTGCTCGTCGATGAAGCATTCTTCCCCTTCCTTGGCATAGGTTACGATGCGGCGTGCCACTGCACCGGCAATCTGTCGGCAGAGTACATCCACTCCCTCAGGTGTGGTAATCATCACGTCGGCATGCTCGTTTTCCTCGCTAGCCTTAGGCAGCCATGCCTTGTGGTAGTTGCCGTCCACATGCTTCACGAATTTCACCTTACCATCCACCGGGAACCAGTTGGCATGAACATTCCAGAGGCTCATGAAGATGGAAATCATCAGGCGGCGGTCACCGAAGTAGGGAGCATTCTCCACCTCTTCTATCACCACAATCTTTCCGTCGGCTGGTGCTACTACCAGTTTCGAAGTATCCTCTACGTTGAGGTATCTGACAGGACAACGGTAGAAGTTGAGCACGATACCATATACCGTACCGAACACAACAACAAAAGCCCAGAACGGAATCTTGTTGTCTAAGGTTGTCCACAATATAGCCGCAATGGCTACTAACGCTATCGCTCCGGTAACCAGCTGATCGGTACCTTCGCGGTGCAATCTTATCTTTTTTAATTTCTTTATTTTCTGTCCCATATATTAGGATTAAGTTTTTATTGGTGCAAAGGTACGTCATTTTTATCACTTTTGCAAATTTTTTGTGGGTTTCTTTTACCTTTTTCAATATTTTCGCATATTTCTTTTGGCTTTTTCAATATTTCGCCGTAACTTTGTTGTCAAAATTCGAATTTTAAACAGATAATGGAAGATTTTGTTCATTTGCATGTACACACCCAATACTCCATCCTCGACGGCCAGTCGAAGATACCGCATCTGGTAGATAAGGCCATCAAGGACGGCATGAAGGGTATGGCGGTAACCGACCACGGTGTGATGTTCGGCATCAAGGAACTCACCGACTATTGCGGCAAGATTAATAAAGACCGCAAGAAGGAGGGACTCGAACCTTTCAAGCCTATCATAGGCTGCGAGATGTATGTGGCACGCCGAACCAAAGCCGACCGAGAGAAGGATAAGGGCGATATGAGCGGTTATCACCTCATTGTACTTGCCAAGAATTATAATGGATACAAGAACCTCATCAAGCTGGTGAGCAATTCGTGGGTGGATGGTTACTACATGCGCCCACGAACCGACCGTGCCGATCTGGAGAAGTATCACGAAGACCTCATCGTCTGTTCGGCATGTATTGCAGGCGAGGTGCCATCCAAGATTCTGCATGATGACCTGGAAGGAGCCCGCGAGGCTTGCCAGTGGTACCACAACCTCTTTGGCGATGATTACTATCTCGAGCTCCAGCGCCATAAAGTGCCCGATGATCCAAGTCTGCTTGCCAACCGCGAGGCTTACGAGTTGCAGCAGCGTGCCAACAAGGAACTCATCAAGATGGCAAGGGAGTTTAACATCAAGCTGGTGTGCACCAACGACTGCCACTTCGAGGATAAGGAGACTGCCGAGGCCCACGACCATCTGCTCTGTATCGCTACCGGCAAGGATCTCGACGACCCTAACCGTATGCGCTATTCCAAGCAGGAATGGTTCAAGACCCGCCAGGAGATGAACGATGTGTTCTCGGATATCCCCGAAGCGCTTTCCAATACCCTCGAAGTATTGGATAAGGTGGAGATTTACAGCATCGACCATGGTCCTATCATGCCTTTCTTCCCGATTCCGGAGAGTTTCGGTACAGAGGAGCAGTTGCGCCAGAAGGTATCAGAAGAAGACCTCTACAAGGAGTTTACCTCTGATGAGAATGGCAAGAACCCGCTGCCACCTGAGGAAGGTCAGAAGGTTATCGACCGATTGGGCGGTTACGATAAGATATACCGTATTAAGTTTGAGGCAGAATATCTGCGCCACCTTGCCTACGAGGGAGCCAAAAAGCTTTATGGCGACCCGCTGCCCGAGAATGTAGACGAGCACGTAAACTTCGAGCTCCACGTGATGAAGACCATGGGTTTCCCGGGCTACTTCCTCATCG
>ERZ1034952.2474-NODE-2474-length-13583-cov-2.991056_pt1 | contig 13583 bp, 9 predicted proteins | sample MGYA00520625_ERZ1034952 | MGnify/ENA primary metagenome ERZ1034952 (study PRJEB33766, sample SAMN09781773) | gut metagenome | biome: gut microbiome | host: Homo sapiens | place: Madagascar | study: EMG produced TPA metagenomics assembly of the PRJNA485056 data... | reverse complement strand
CCGGTGCGCTTTGTGCCATTGTCGTCGGCATAGCGATGGTTGCGGCATGTTACCTGATGCCGCAGGGCGATGCGGGTGCGAACATAGCTTCGACCCTGCTTTTGCTCGGAGGCGTGCTGGCCGTAGGCGGCATTATCGTGGCGGCGGTGCGTCTTGGCTCGAAAAACGGGGCTCCGTATTACGTTCCGACGGGCCGGCCGCTGAAACGCTGCGAGGTGTTTTACGACGAGAAAAGCGTGCCGCGTGTAATGGAATGCCTGCGGACGGGCGACCTGAAAGCACTGCGCGACATTCCCAAAGGCGATAACTCCGCGGTGATTCTGGTTTGCTACTGGGACAAGGACGGACAGATAGCCGTATGCCAGCTTCAACGCTATGTGCCGCACTATTTCGCTCCGATTCATCGGCCGGCGGTATTCATCGCTCCGAGCGCCGGCTTGATAAAGAGTATTTTGTAAAAAATACGGGCATATGATAATTCCGGTAATGATAGCTGTCTTCGTTCTCGGCTATTCATTGATAGCTTCCGAACAGTGGATTCGCATCAACAAGTCGGCAATCGCGCTTCTTATGTGCGGGGCGCTGTGGTCGATATTCATTCTTTTTGCCGGACAGTCTTCCGAGACGGTGGGCGCCGATATAACCTCGGCTTTGGGTTCTGCCTGCGAGATTCTGGTTTTCCTTATCGGAGCCATGACAATCGTGGATTTGATTGACCTGCACGGAGGTTTCGACATCATTACGCGGCATATCACCACGCACAGCAAAACCGCCTTGGTGTGGCTGCTGGCCGGCATAACATTCGTAATGTCGGCCGCATTGGACAACATGACCACGACCATAATAATGATTATGCTGCTGCGCAAACTTATAGCGGATGCCCGCGAGCGTTGGATTTACGCCAGCGTAATCGTCATAGCGGCCAACAGCGGCGGGGCGTGGTCGCCGATAGGCGACGTTACCACAATCATGTTGTGGATGAAAGGCAACGTTTCCGCCGGACGGCTGATTGCCTCGCTCGTACTGCCGTGTATGGTTTCCGAGGCCATTCCGGCCGTGTTCGCCGCGCGTATGGTCCGAGGTTCGGTCGATGCTGCCGGCGGAGTGCGGACCGAATCTTCGAGACCGAATTTCGTAACCGGCCGCGAGAGCACGATGATATTCCTGCTGGGCGTGGTGCTTCTGCTGGCCGTTCCCGTTTACAAAACCGTTACGGGTCTGCCTCCGTATATGGCCATGATAATAGCCCTTGGCATCATGTGGACGGTTACCGAAATCATGTACGACAAAAAGCGTGGAGTAGAGGAGTCCATAGAGCAGCGTGTGTCCAAGGTGCTCAAACATATCGACATGCCGACGATTCTGTTCTTTCTCGGAATACTGATGGCCGTATCCGCTCTCGAAAGCGCGGGCATACTGCATTCGTTTTCCGAGTTCCTCGACAGCAAGGTGCACAACGTCTATGCGATAGACACCTTGATAGGCGTTTTGTCTTCGGTAGTGGACAATGTTCCGCTCGTGGCTGCATCAATGGGTATGTATCCCATTGCGGATGCCGCCGTTGCGGATCCGTATACGGCCATGTTTGCGGCCGACGGCACATTCTGGCACCTGCTGGCTTACAGTGCAGGCGTCGGCGGCAGCCTTCTTATAATCGGTTCGGCTGCCGGCGTAGTGGCTATGGGCTTGGAAAAGATTAATTTCATGTGGTATTTCAAGCATATCACGCTGCCGGCTTTCATCGTATATATCGCCGGAATAGCGGTGTATGTCTGCGAGGTCAGACTGCTCGGAATTTGATTACGGTTGTCTGAACTGTCGGGCAAGCGTTTCACAGCAGGAAGGGAGGGTGTCGATGCCCTCCCTTCCTGCTGTGAAATAAATAACACTTTTTCTGCCGTTAGGTTCTCGGCTTTACAAAAAATTACTAATTTTGCATGTTAAAAACTTAAAGAATACTAATCACTTTAATCAGTTATGGCAAATAACACAAGAGAAAAGTTGTTTACCGAATTCCCCGAGGTGTCTACCGAACAGTGGGAGGCGGCTATAACGACGGACCTTAAAGGTGCTGATTACGAGCGCAAATTGGTATGGAGGACAGACGAAGGATTCAACGTCCGCCCGTATTACCGCGCCGAGAACCTTGAAGGTATAGAATTTTTGGGTACTCGAAGCGGCGAGTATCCCTACGTAAGAGGCGTCTGCAAGAGCAATCACTGGCGAGTGCACCAGACAATCGGCGTGACGTGTCCGAAAACGGCCAACGAGCAGATGCTTGAAGTCCTGAATGCAGGCATAGACTCCATAGGGCTGTGCATATGCAAGGAGGGATTCTCGGCCGAGGATTTGGATGTCCTGCTCAAAGACGTATGTCTGACTGCCATCGAGGTCACTTTCAGCGGCAAGGGCATGGCGTCGGTCGCAGAGCTCATGCTCGCGAAATTGGAGAAGGAGAAAGTCGATGCCGAGCAGATTCGCATCAATTTCGTAATCGACCCAATTATCGAGAAACTCTCCATGCAGGGGGCCTTCTCGTGCTGCGAGGACGGAAGCAAGTGCTTCGAGAAGATTGCGGGACTTGTCAAGAAGGCCACCGCGTACAAGCACGTGCGCATGGTCGGCGTAAGCGGACACGAGTTCCACAACAGCGGTTCGACCATCGTTCAGGAGCTTGCCTTTACGCTCGCCGCAGGACACGAGTACATCGTCCGTCTCATGGACGCGGGGCTTACCGTGGATCAGGCCGTGCGTTCGATTCGTTTCTCCATGGCCGTAAGCTCGAACTACTTCATGGAGATGGCCAAGTTCCGTGCGGCACGCATGCTGTGGGCCAACATCGTGAAGGCCTACGCGCCGGAAAAGGGCTGTTCGTGCAAAATGTTCGCACATGCCGTTACCTCGAAATGGAACCAGACGGTTTACGACCCTTATGTGAACATGCTTCGCGGAACCACCGAGGCCATGAGCGCGGCAATCGCCGGCGTCCACTCGCTGGAAGTCACTCCGTTCGATGCTGCATACGAGACTCCCAACGATTTCTCGCGCCGCATAGCACGCAACGTGCAGCTGCTTCTCAAATACGAATCGCATTTCGATCAGGTTATCGACCCTGCCGGAGGTTCGTACTACATAGAGAACCTCACCAAGAACATCGCCGAGCAGGCATGGGCTCTGTTCAAGACCGTCGAGGATAAGGGCGGCTACATCACTGCATTCAAGGAAGGATTCATCGTTTCGAGCGTCGAGGCTTCCGCCGCAGCCAAGGACAAGGCCGTAAGCACGCGCCGTCAGGTGCTGCTGGGTGCCAACCAGTATCCGAATTTCTCCGAAGTCGCGCCCGAGAACATCTCCGCCGAGGTTGTTACGCGCACTTCGGCCGAGGGCAACCGCCTCAAACCCTACCGCGGAGCCATGGCGTTCGAGGCCATGCGTCTGGGTGTGGACCGCAGCGGCAAGCAGCCCAAGGCATTCATGCTCACGTGCGGTTCGCTGGCCATGGCCCGCGCCCGTGCACAATTCTCTTGTAACTTCTTCGCCTGCGCAGGTATCCGCGTGGTGGACAATACGTTCTTCCACTCTGTCGAAGAGGGCGTAAAGGCCGCTTTGGAAGCGAAAGCCGACATCGTGGTGGTATGTTCGTCGGACGACGATTACGCAACGCTGGCTCCCCAAATCAAGGAACTGCTTGGCGACGAGGCCATACTCGTCGTTGCCGGTGCGCCCGCATGCCAGGCCGAGCTCGAAGCTCAGGGCATCAAGAACTTCATCTCGGTTAAGAGCAACGTTCTCGATACGCTCAAATACTACTTAAAGGAAATGGGTATCTAAAAGAGGCAAGAATCATGAGAGCTAAATTTTCAGAATTGACATATAAGGGCGAAGCCAAGAGTTGCTGCTCCGCTCAAAAGCCGTGCGACGAAGAGAACGTATGGCTGACTGCCGAAAGGATACCCGTCAAGGGAGCCTATACGGCCGAGGATCTCGAAGGGATGGAACATCTGAACTATGCCGCCGGTATAGCGCCGTTCCTGCGCGGTCCCTATTCCACCATGTATGTAATGCGTCCGTGGACAATCCGCCAGTACGCCGGATTCTCGACGGCCGAAGAGTCCAACGCTTTCTACCGCCGCAACCTCGCTTCGGGCCAGAAGGGACTTTCCGTGGCCTTCGACCTTGCGACGCACCGCGGCTATGACGCAGACCACCCGAGAGTTGTGGGCGACGTGGGCAAGGCCGGCGTGTCGATATGTTCGGTGGAGGATATGAAGGTGCTTTTCGAGGGCATCCCTTTGGACAAGATGTCGGTCTCGATGACCATGAACGGCGCCGTTCTTCCGGTGCTTGCGTTCTACATCGTTACGGGTCTGGAACAGGGCTGTACGCTCGACCAGCTCAGCGGTACGATTCAGAACGATATCCTCAAAGAGTTCATGGTGCGTAACACCTATATCTACCCGCCCGAATTTTCGATGAAAATCATCGCCGATATTTTCGAGTACACTTCGCAGAACATGCCCAAGTTCAACTCGATTTCCATTTCGGGCTACCATATGCAGGAGGCCGGCGCGACTGCCGACATCGAGCTCGCCTACACTTTGGCCGACGGACTCGAATACCTGCGTGCAGGTATCAATGCCGGCATGAACATCGACGCCTTCGCTCCGCGTCTGTCGTTCTTCTGGGCCATCGGCATGAACCACTTCATGGAAATAGCCAAGATGCGTGCGGCGCGTCTGCTGTGGGCCAAGATTGTCAAGCAGTTCAACCCCAAGAACCCCAAGTCGCTGGCGCTGCGTACACACAGCCAGACTTCGGGCTGGTCGCTTACCGAGCAGGATCCGTTCAACAACGTTGCACGTACCGCAATCGAGGCTATGGGTGCGGCTTTGGGACATACCCAGTCGCTGCACACCAACGCCCTCGACGAGGCAATCGCCCTGCCGACGGACTTCTCGGCACGTATCGCCCGAAACACGCAGATTTACATTCAGGAAGAAACCAATATATGCCGCGAGGTGGATCCTTGGGCAGGTTCCTACTATGTGGAGACCCTTACCAACGAAATCGTTCACAAGGCTTGGGAGCACATTCAGGAAATCGAGAAACTCGGCGGTATGGCCAAGGCTATCGAAACCGGTATCCCCAAGATGCGTATCGAAGAGGCGTCGGCCCGCAAGCAGGCGCACATCGACTCGGGCAACGAGATTATCGTGGGCCTGAACCGGTTCCGTCTGGCAAAGGAGGAGCCTATCGACATTCTGGCCGTGGACAATACGGCCGTTCGCGAGGCTCAGATAAAACGTTTGAAAGAACTTCGTGCCAATCGCGACGAGGCTGCTGTGAAGAAAGCTCTGGCAGCAATCACCGAGTGCGTGAAAAGCGGCAAGGGCAACCTTCTGGCACTGGCAGTCGAGGCAGCCAAGGTTCGCGCATCGCTCGGCGAAATTTCGGACGCCTGCGAGGTTGTCGTAGGACGTTACAAAGCGGTTATTCGTTCAATTTCAGGTGTATATTCTTCGGAAGTGAAATCAGACAGTTCATTCGAAAAGGCGAAACAGCTGGCCGAGCAGTTCGCAAAGAAAGAGGGTCGTCAGCCTCGTATCATGATTGCCAAGCTCGGACAGGACGGTCATGACCGCGGCGCGAAAGTAGTAGCTACGGGTTATGCCGACATCGGGTTCGACGTCGATATGGGCCCGCTGTTCCAGACTCCGGCCGAGGCTGCAAAGCAGGCCGTAGAGAACGATGTGCATGTCGTGGGCGTTTCGTCGCTTGCAGCCGGCCACCTTACGCTGGTGCCTCAGATTATCGAGGAGCTTAAAAAGCTCGGACGCGAGGATATCGTTGTTATCGTGGGCGGTGTGATTCCGGCTCAGGACTACGACGAACTCTACCGCGACGGAGCTGCGGCTATCTTCGGCCCCGGTACTCCGATTTCGACGGCGGCAATCAAGATTCTTGAAATCCTGCTCGCCGAGTAGACGCTTGTATCCGTGAAAAATATGCGGGACCCGACAATCGGTTCCCGCATATTTTGTTTGGTAGCGGGCAGTGAGACTGCTGGCGCGATTTTTGAATTGTAGAGGGTTGCCAAATACAAACATTGCGGGGTTTCTCTGGGCACGCAGCACATCCGGTGTTTCGGGCCGAGAGAAAGATTGAATAAATCGGAGGCGGAATCCTCGGCCGGTCGGGTACCGGCTTTGTGCTCTGCCTCCTCCCTCACATAGATTTTCCCCGATTTTTCAGCATTGCACTGCCGCTGCTTTTGACAAGGCAGGGCGCGAACTTTGTTTTGCCCCGTGGACGACGACTTCTGGAACACCTACTACCCGCCAAACGGCTACAACTGCCGCTGTACCGTGGTGCAGACCTCCGAGCGCACAACGCGCCTCGGCATGGATAAACCCCTGCCCATACCCGAACTCTTCGAGGTGAATTTAGCCAAGAAGAAACACATGTTCCCGCCCAATCACCCGTACTTCGAGAGAATGCAACCTCGCACTTTCAATGAAATCAGCGATGTGCTGCCAGTCGAGAAAACGTATATCGACGTGAAATTTCCAAAGTCCGATACTACTATCAAGGTATCGGCCAGACAGACAGATGACGAAATAGTGAAGAATATCGAAACTCTGCGGATACTGTCGGAAAACGGATATAAGGACATGAAATTACTGCCGGACCTCTATTCGGAAGAGGCGAAACGGCGAGTGTATCCGGAAGGCCAGCTGCCGCCGGACATTAAGAAGAATGCCGACGCCATAATCGACGGAACTGTTTATGAAATAAAGGTACTGGATAATTCAGCAAATCGCAAAATAAGGGAAAGGCTGAACGAAGCATCAGGACAGGCACGCAGTGCGATTTTGCGGTTTACGGCATTGTCGCCGACTGACGACATCGAGCATATCATCAATAGAATCGATATAAATATGAAAAAGCATGAATTAAAAAAAGTGATTGCGATTTTCCCAGACGACACACTTCACGTGCTGGAAAATGATAAATAAAAAAGGGGAAACTTGCGCTTCCCCTTATACGCTCTATCCGAACCTCACCCCGTAAGGCTATATCGAAATAGAACTATTTTTCAAATGCAAATATAATACCTATCTTTGAAAAAACAATAGAAATGGATGGATTTTTTACGAAAACGGGCAAAAAACTTTCATTCGACAGCATACGAGTTATAGGCAGCTTTATTTCAGTTTGCGCCGGCAGACGCCCTGACGGGTTATCGTTATGGGGACGATGTCTCCGTTTTTATCGAAGTGCATCTTCTCGACGCACACTTCGCGGTCGAAAGCAGGAGTGTCGGCGCTAGCTCTGCGGTGATAGAACAGGTACCAGTCGTCGGTTCCCGGGATATTGACAACCGAATGATGCCCTGCGCCGGAACCTATGTTCTCGTCTTTGAGCAGCACGGTGCCGTGACGCTCGAAAGGTCCGAACGGACTCTCGGAAATGGCATAGGCTATATTGTAAGTGGCGTCGGTGAAATTGCCCTCGCTCCACATGAAATAGTATTTGCCGCCGCGTTTGAGCATGAACGAGCCTTCGGTGTACCGCGGCTCGCCGGCGGGGGTAACTTCCAGATAGCGCACGCGTGCAGGGTCGGTGCCGCCGCCTTCGTTGTACGTAATACCGTCCGCTTCGAACTCTTCCACACCCTTGAAGTCGTCGCGCAGTTTTACCACGTTGCAGTGTCCCCAGCCGCCGTAGTACATGTAGTAGCTGCCGTCGTCGTCGCGAAATACGAACTGGTCGATAGGCTGGGCGCCGTTGGCGATTCCGCTTATGAGCGGAGTGCCTATCAAATCCTCGTAAGGGCCCTCGGGCCTGTCGGCGACCGCTACGCCGATGCCGCCGAACTTGTCGCCGTGCGGAATGTTGTTGGCGCCGAAAAACAGGAAGTACGAACCGTCCTTTTCAATGGCTGCGGGTGCCCACAGCGCATTCTTAATCCATGGAATACGCTCGGAGGAAAGGATATTCTCGTGGCGCGTCCAGTGCACCAAATCCTCGGACGAGAAACAGTCCATCGACTTCTGGTCGGCGAAAGCAATGGAAGTGGTAGGGTAGACCCAGTACGTGCGCCCGTAAATCATCGCGTGCGGGTCGGCATAAAATCCCGCGAAAATCGGATTGCCGGACATTTTTTTGCAATTCTCCCTCGCTTCGGAAGCTGTGGCGGCCAAAAGACATACCGCGATAAAGAGCAGTTTTTTCATACGTCCGACTATCTATCCTATTTTATGCGCTCCGTCGCCTATCACTACGTCTATCACGCGCGGCTGCATTCCGAAACGATGTTCGAACTTGTCTGTAACCTCGCCGATGTATGCGTCGCGGCGGTCCTGTTCGACGATGCCTATTACGCAGCCACCGAATCCACCGCCCATCATACGCGCACCGAGAACCCCCGATGTGCTGCGGGCTATGTCCACGATGAAGTCGAGTTCGGGACAACTTACCTCGTATTCGCGGCTCAGACCGTCGTGGCAGGCGAACATATATCTGCCGAACGCGGCATAATCGCCGGCTTCGAGCGCTTCGCATCCGCGCAGCAGACGGTTGTTTTCGTCTATGACGTACTTGCAGCGGCGATATACCGTCTCTTCCATTTCGCCTTTGTAGCGCTCCAACATGCTCTCTGTCACGTCGCGCAGACTTTCCACGCCCTTTTCATGCGAGGCCACGATGCCGACACCCTGCTCGCACTGCGCCCGACGGACGTTGTACTCCGAGCTGGCCAGCGAATGCTTGACCATCGAATCTATCAGCACGATGCTGCAATTCTCGGGAGCGAACGGGAACAGCGTATATTCCAGCGAACGGCAGTCGAGCCTCACCGCATTGCCCTTGCGGCCCATGAGAGAGGCGAACTGGTCCATAATTCCGCAACGCACGCCTATGTATTCGTGCTCGGTCATCTGCCCTATGCGTGCCAGCTGCTCGCGCGTGAAACCGCAGCCGAACATGTCGTTCAGTGCGAATCCTACCGAGCTTTCCAATGCTGCGGACGACGAAAGGCCGGCTCCCAGAGGAACGTCTCCTCCGAATACCATATCCACGGCCCCTATTTCGGCTCCGCGCTTTTTCATCTGCTGCGCCACACCGTAAACGTATCGGCCCCACATGCACTCGGGAGCTTGCTCTCCGTTCAAATCGAGCTCGATCTGCGCGTCGTAATCCACCGAATAGATGCGCGACGTCTTTCCCGCAGCAGGTCGCAGAGCCACGTATATGGCCTTGTCGATTGCGGCAGGAAGCACGAAGCCGAGATTATAGTCGGTGTGCTCTCCGATAAGGTTTATGCGTCCGGGGGAAGCGTACATAGTAGCTCCGAGGCCGAAACGCCGTTCGAATGTCTCTCTAATTTTCTGTTCAGTCATATGTTTTCAGTCTTTGTATATTTCGTCAGGGTATCGCACGTCGGTCAGAAACAGGCCGCATGCCGGAGCCGAGGCCGAACTTAGCGACAGGTCGCGGCTGAGAAGTATCTGCTCGAACCTCTCGGCGGTAATCTTTCCGCGCCCCACGTCCACCATCGTGCCGACGAGGGCGCGTATCATGTTGCGTAGAAATCTGTCCGAACGTATCTCGAAAATCATCTCGCCGTCCGCAAGTCTGCTCCACCGTGCGTCTGCGACATGGCATATGTTGGTCTTGTTGCCGGAGTTCAGTTTGGCGAAAGAGGTGAAATCATCGTGGAGCGGAAGCACCGCCGCCGCCAGATTCATGGCCTCGCAATCCAACGGTACGTAATACTGCCACGAAGTGTCGCGGCGGAACGGATTCTTTTCCGGAATTATATGGTATGTATATTCGCGGCTCACGGCATCGAAACGCGCATGCGCGTCGTCCCTTACGGCCCTCAATCCGAAAACGGCGATGTCCGGACCCGTCAGTGCGTTGAGGTGGTACAGAAAGTCGTCACGCTCCGCAATCGGTCTCGGAGCATCGAAATGGGCCACGTAGTATTTCGCATGCACTCCCGTGTCCGTGCGTCCGGCGCCCGTCACTTCGGTCTGTGTTCCCAGAAGCGTCGAAAGAGCCTTCTCCACCGCCTGCTGGACGGACGGAGCCGACGGCTGACGCTGCCAGCCGTTGAAATTCTTTCCGTTGTAGGATAGGTAGAGGAAGTATCTCATCGTTAAAAGAATCGGACAAAAAACAAAGATAATGTTTTACCGCGAAAAACCGATGCCTTTATTGATGAAAATGCGCATATCGTCGTCGTTTATGCCCGAATCGCCGTATTTTACGGCCTTATAGGTGTCGTCTATATAGTACTTTACGGTCGAGGGGTCGTACCCGCCGGAAAGGAGCGAAAAACGTTCGCTCACATAGGGGCTGCTTATTCCCGCCATGTCCGAAACTGTATGGAACACGGCGGAGGTGGAGGAGAGGAGTCCGGAATTGGCCCTCGCCGCAGAAACCTTTTCGCCGAAGCACTCCGCATACTTGTCCGACATCCAACAGAAACACGGCACGTGCAGCTGGTAGTAGGACAGATGCGACGAGGAGTGCAGAAACCGGCTGGGCGAGTCGTCGAACAAATCCTCGCCGTGGTCGGAACAGTACATCAGCGCCGAGCAGGCGCCGCTGCCGGCGAGCAGCTCTATGATTCTCGACAGCACGTAGTCGGTGTAGAGAACCGAGTTGTCGTAGGCATTGACCACGCACAGCGCTTCGTCCCAACCCAGACGCCTGAACCGGTCGGGCTGAAAATGCGAAAACGATTCGGGGTAGCGCTTCCTGTAATTGAAATGCGAGCCGTACATGTGGAGTATGACGAACAGGTCGTCTTCGCCGTCGGATACGATTCGTTCCAGAACCGGCAGCATGTCGCCGTCCGCGTGCATGTCGCCGTCGGCATCCATATGCACGGTTGTGTCGGCCTGCGATATGAGGTTCTCTATCATCGCACCGTCGGGCGGCTGGTTCGATATGGCGGCCGTGCGGAACCCTGCATCGGAGAAAAGCTCTGCGATGCCTCTTGTGCCGTACATGAAATCGTAGGTTCCGGCATTGACGCAGCACAGCATCAGCGGTACGCTTTTATAGGTGGCGTTGCTCTGCGTCAGCACGCTGCCGAACCAGCATACGCCGGCGGTCGTATCCAGACGCGGCGTGGTGTTGCGGCCGTATCCGTATGCACCCCACGAGAAGGCCCGCGAGGATTCTCCAACCACGAGAACGTATATTTCCCTGTCTTCGGTCCGTTTGTCGCGTTCGGCCCGGAAGCCGAACGATGAGCTGGTATTGTCGTAATCGTATACCTTCGCCCATTGATGACGGCTCAGCAGGTGATTGTAGATGACGTTGCAGGGAAATACGTCGGAAGTTATGCGGAAATCGGTGTCGCCGCCGATGCGGAGAGAAAGCGCCGCAACGGCGCCGGTGCACATAATCATCGCCCCGCACAGCACCGACCATCTCTTCACCGGTTCGGCCAGCCGCTTTCCGCGCACCGCAGCGTAAACCGCGGTCCCTGTCAGGGTCAGGTATACCGACACTATGCACGCGAGCGCCGGATATATGTTTCCGAGCAGTTCCGAGGATTCGGGCAGGCTCGTGGTCATGAGGTTCGCGAACATGTCCGAGGATATTACGGCGTCTTCGAACAGATACAGCAGAACGAGCTGGAATGCGGCGAGGAACATAAGCGGCAGGGCGAGCAGTATCATAATGCCGCTTCGAGGCAGCAGGGCGCCCCATATACAGTAGAATCCGAGCGGGAGCGCAAGGCTTGCGACGGTCTGCCGCAAGCCGAATCCGAGCACGGCGGCTATGATTGCGTTGGGAACGATCATCGCGCATGCGAACCATATCTGCAAACCCAGCCCCGAGGTGCCGGTCCTCTTTTCAGAATGCTTCATTGACATTGAAATTTATTCCCGTTCCGTTTCGTCCGACACCCATGTCAAGACGTATGTTTATCCTGTTTTTGAATTCGAATCTGTAACCTATACCTATCTCGGGAAGCGTGTGCGCAAAGGCTATCCTTTTGAAGTCCGGAAATACGTTTCCCGCCGCAGCCCACATTGCCACCCCGTGCCTGCGGTAAATCTTCTGCCGGAGTTCGACTTGCAGCACCGCGCTGTTTTTGTCTCTGTAACGCCCCTTGTAGTATCCTCTCATGCGGCGCGAGCCGCCCAGCTCCGAGAGCATCACCCACGGCACCGCCTTTCCGGCATTGAACTCCGCAGTCAGGTCGCAGGCCAGAATCCCGCCCTGCCACAGACGGCGGTAGCAGTCGGCCGAAAATCCGAAACGGCAGAACGTCTCGGCGGAGCCGAGCCCTGCTGGAAATACCTGCGCATGAATTTTGACATAGGCGCCGCGATAGGGATTGGGGATGAAGTCGCGCGAGTCGTACTCGAATGCGATGCCGAGTCCGGTGTAGGTATAGTCCAGTTTTTGCCCAGCCGGCAGCCACCGCCCTATGGAGCGTCCGGCCGTGAATTTGAAAAACGACACTCCGCCGCTTATGAAGCAGTTCCGCCCCATGTTGTATTTGTAGTCGGCCCGCATCCTGTACTGTTTGAGCGTATAGCTGCGCCGCGTACCTGTACTGCCGGCCGTGTAGCCTATGCCCCAGAAATCGGTAGGCTGCGAATAGAACGAAACCTCGTAACCGAGCCGATGCCGTCCACCGGGGAAAAAGGTGTTCCCTTCAACGCCCACCTGATAGTAGCCCGTAGTCGAGACATTGCCGAAGACGGATACGTCGGAGGGCGACAGCAGCGTGTCGCTCCGGTCCATACGGTACAGCCCCGCCGCGAGAATCCCGAGGCCGAACTTCGTGTTGGTCGAGTAGTTCGGCCCGACCGCGAAACTGATGTCGAAACGTTTCTGGCCCGTCCGGTCGATGTTGGACTGGTCGAAGTATCTGTACAGACGTCTGAAAAATCCTTCGCGCACCGGCACCGAACCGCTGCCGCGAGCAGTGTCCGGCATCTGCACGACCGTCGAATCGGCAGCGTGACCCATAAGCGAGACATATAAAAGACAGAGCATGAGCATCGTCTGCAAGACTGTTTCGTTCGAGTCGAGAGTATTGCAATTATCAGGCCCGCACGAAAAAATCGGCTCGATTCCGTTACGAAACCGAGCCGATTGTCATACGCCGTCAGCGTCCCTATTTGTGTTTGTAGAGTATTTCGTAAAATTCGTCGATGTCCTTTTGCGAGAATTCGCCGGCGCGGTAGTATATCATCTCGCCGTCTTTGGTCACGAACATGAGTACGAACTTGTCGTCCACGTCGCCTAATTTCCATGCGTCGCGCAGCGTGTGGTCGTTGTCGGCCATGTTGATTGATTCCGTACCCGAGGTGGCTAACTTGGCGAAGTTGCGCACCATGCCGCCCGGAAGTTTAGTGTCGGCCAGATTCAGAATGGCGTATCCTGCGATGTTCTCGCTCGCCGTCTTGTCCTGATTCTTTTTCAGTTCTTTCTGAAACTCCTTGTTCTGGCCTCGTGCATCGGGGTCCACATAAAAAATCATCATGTGCTTTTTCCCGTAGTCGGGAAGCACCGAGGCCTTGTTCGCAAGCGTGATTATCTCCACG